>Ga0209427_10006634_pt1 | contig 13170 bp, 13 predicted proteins | sample DeeMarSWOR136_30_FD_187465 | JGI IMG/M metagenome (GOLD analysis project Ga0209427, IMG submission 187465) | Marine sediment microbial communities from White Oak River estuary, North Carolina - WOR-1-36_30 (SPAdes) (version 2) | ecosystem: Environmental > Aquatic > Marine > Intertidal zone >... | reverse complement strand
TCACTGTTATCTTGATAAAAGTGCTCCAATTGAACTAGATTTGCAGGTATTACTTGAAATAGTTCAACAATTCGATCAAATGCAAGGATTGAAACTTCTTATATCCGGGGGAGAACCACTCCTTCATTCAAAGATTTTTGAATTCTTAGAAATGATTAGAGACTTTAAAATTAGAAAGATCCTACTGTCGAATGGATTGCTTATTGACAAAGAAACCGCTGAACGCCTAAAAGATCTTGTACATGAGGTCCAAATAAGCATTGATGGAATTAAAAGCCATGATCGTTTTCGAGACATGAAAGGGGCGTTTGAAAGATCTATTGCTGCAATTAAAACGTTACAGTCATTTGATATTCGGGTAAGCGTTGCCACAATGGTTCATAAAGACAATATTGACGAACTACCAGAGCTTGAACAAATTCTCAAAGAAATGAAGATAGAAAGCTGGATGTTGGATGCTCCATCGCCCTCAGGAGACTTTCTAGATAATTTAGATCTTCAAGCGTCAGTAGAAGACGCTGCAAAGGCTTTAAAGGAATATGGTTGGGGCTATACATTCGAGGATAGCTCAAATATTTATGCTTGTGGTGCGCATCTGGCTGCCATTATGAGTAACGGCGATGTTGCAAAATGCGGTTTTTTTGCAGATCAACCAGTTGGTAACATCTATACAGATCCTCTTGCTTCCTGTTGGGAAAAAATCAAGGATAGTTGGATCTGGGGACTCGATGCTCTAAATTGCAGTGAGTTAGATTGTCCACATCTCGCTGATTGCAGAGGTGGATGTCGATTTAGAGCCTTTCAGTATAGTAAAAATCTTATGGGGGAAGACCCTGTCAAATGCGGAATATACGGCTTTAAATCGAGTCGATTTTTTCAGGAAACTGATTGAATTAAGATAATTTCTTTATGGCGTTACTTTTTATATGGCATAGTCATATATGAATTTTTATTCACTCGATAAGAAATTCATTATGTTATAAGAGAATAGGTGATTAAAAACATGAGCAGTTCAACTGAAAGATGGTATTGGCTTGATTGGTTAAGAGTTATTGCGATGGGCACGATTTTTTTCTATCATAGCGGAAGACCTTTCATCATTATTCCATGGCACATCATGAATCCTACCCCGGATTTACTATTTACTTTGGTTAATATCTTCGTGTCAGGATGGATTATGCCGCTCTTTTTCACGGTCAGTGGGATAGCGACTTACTTCTCTCTATCACGGAGGAGTCCTGGGCAATATGCTAAGTCGAGGTTTTTGCGATTGATGGTTCCCTTTATCTTTGCTTTGTTTGTAGTAATCCTCCCAGTGCACGTTTACTTTGATGTGGTATTCAATGGCTACTATACAGGATCCTTTATTGACTTCTATTTCTGGACTTATTTCATTAGCTTTTTTCCTTTAGATTTAGTCCCCAGGTTGACCTATTTTGCTGGAGCAAATCAGGGTATATATCTCTGGTATCTCTTCTGGCTTTTCGTGTTTTCGTTGATAACAGCACATTTCTTTAAGTATCTGCGAGAAAAAGATGACAAAATCTCAAAATTAGCAACAATTTGTAATAGACGAGGAGGAATCTTCCTGCTTGCAGTCCCTTTGATTATTGTGGATTTAGCTGCGATCCCGCCCTTTTTTGTGTTTCCAAGCGGCTATGGAGGATGGAAGCTGCCCACGTATCTGACTTTTTTCATACTAGCTTACGTGGTAGCTTCTGATTCACAATTCATGCAGTCTATAGACAAGAATGGCTTAATGGCGCTTATAATAGGCATTATTACCAGCGTACTTATTATTGTACTCTTCATAATGTTTGGTACAGAAGTTGCTGGTACAATTGATGGTTATCTTCTATTCACACCACTTTGGGCGTTCAATGGCTGGTCTTGGATCATAGCTGTACTCTTTCTGGGGCGGAAATTCCTAAGTTTCAATCACAAATTTCTGGGCTTCTCAAACGAACTCGTCTTACCGTTCTATATTCTCCACCAGACGGTGATCGTTGCAGTAGCCTTCTTTGTAGTCGGTATGACCACTATAGTGATGGTAAAATATCTCATCATCGCCTTTGCAGCATTCGCGATAATAAGCCTGCTACTAATACCTATCAGACAAATCAACGTGCTTCGGTTCTTATTCGGTATGAGCTTAAAGAAAAAAAGCGCATAATTACAAAACTCTTCTGAAACTATCTTCCCCTCCTTTTTTTGATATGTTCTATATTTCTTAGTCCACGCTCGAATTGGTAGTCTCTTTCAGGGAAACGCGCCATTTTGCTACCAAAACTGATCTTTTCAAAAATATTCATTTTTCCAGCGTATTAACTTTTTATATGACCTCGTATAATACGACGTTTTATTCACTCGATAAAAAATTCATTATCTTCTAGAGAATGGGTGATTCAAAAAATGAGCAGCACTATCGAAAGATGGTATTGGCTTGATTGGCTGAGAGTCATTGCGATGGGCACGATTTTTTTCTACCATAGCGGAAGACCTTTCATCATTACTCCATGGCACATCATGAATCCCGGACCACCAGATCCAGTATTTACTTTGGTTAATGTCTTCGTGACAGGATGGATTATGCCGTTGTTTTTTGTAGTTTCGGGAATGGCGACTTATTTTTCTCTGGGTAAACGGAGTGTTGTACAATTCACAAAGACGAGATTCCTGCGACTCATGGTTCCTTTCATTTTTGCTTTGTTTACAATCCTCTATGTGCATGTTTACTTTACTTCAGTTTTTAATGGCTCCTATACAGGATCCTTTTTTGAAGGCTACTTTTGGGACTACTTCCTTTACGGTTTTCCTTTAGATTTAGTCCCCAGGTTGACCTATTTTGCTGGAGCAAATCAGGGAATATATCTATGGTATCTTTTCTGGCTTTTCGTGTTTTCATTAATAACAGTACATTTTTTCAAGTATCTGCGAGAAAAAGATGACACAATCTCAAAACTAGCAACAATTTGCAATAGACGAGGAGGAATCTTCTTACTTGCGATCCCCTTGATTATTGTGGATTTAGCTGCGATTCCGCCCTTTTTTGTGTTCCCATCTGGCTACGGAGGCTGGAAATTGCCCACGTATCTCATTTTTTTCATACTAGCATATGTGGTAGCTTCTAATTCACAATTCATGCAGTCCATAGACAAGAATGGCTTAATGGCGCTTATAATAGGTATTATTACCAGCGTACTTATTCTTGTTGTTTTTATAACACTTGGTGTAGAATATGTTGGTACAATGAGCGGCTATATTTTATTTACGCCACTTTGGTCTTTTAATGGCTGGTGTTGGGTAATTGCCTTAATTGGATTAGGGCGCAGATTCCTGAGTTTCAATCATAGATATTTGCAGTTCTCAAATGAACTTGTCTTGCCATTCTATGTCCTTCATGAGTCTATAATCGTTGCAGTAGCCTTCTTTGTAGTCGGTATGACCACAATTGTGATGGTAAAATATTTCATCATCTTCTCAGTATCATTCGCGATTATCGCTATTTTACTAGTGCCAATTAGACAAATCAACGTTCTTCGGTTCTTATTCGGCATGAGTCTAAAGAAAAAAAGCGCATAATTGTAAAACTCTTCTGAAGCTATCTTCCCCTCTTTTTTTTGTTTGTTCTATATTCCTTATATATGCTCGAATTGGCAGTTCCTTTCAGGAAAAAACTCTATTTCGCCACCATGACAAGATAATTCTCAGGTAAAAAAATAAAAAAAGGAAAATTGATAAAACCGACGCTTCCTACTCCTCTTTTCCTACTAACCTCTCTTATAACTTGTAAAGGTCAATGTTGCCGTTTGTAGTCGTAATGGTGAGGTCATAGCCACCGTCTCCCATAGTGCCTTCAACGCTGGTCGCTGAGGAAGATTCTAAGTCTAATTGAACATCGTGAATTGTTATCACCCCATTTGTTGTCGACATCGAAAGGTCAGCGTCTAGTTCAACGGACACATAGACAGTAATTGCTCCATTTGTAGTTTTGAGTTCCACATTGCTACGAAGAGACGGGATTTCTACCGTAATTCTGCCATTGGTTGTTTCTGCCCCACGAACATTTGTGGTATCTTTGATTGTAATGCCGCCGTTGGTGGTCTCGGCATCCACAGAGCCGTCAACGTCATTCACGTTTATGTTGCCATTGGTGCTGATCAAAGTTGCGTCTCCAGTGGTTCCCTCCAGTGAGATACCCCCGTTCGTAGTTTCTAGGCGCTCGACAAATACATCCACTGGGACCTTTATCCTGTAATTCACAGTCACTCTAGGATGACTAAAAAACCAAAACAGGTTCGTATATGTCGTCTTGACGGTCATTTCATTTCCAGTGGTCACTTCGATACTGACTTTGTCCAGTTCACTTTGCCCAAATTGAGTCACTTTTTCGGCATACACTTCAACGTCATCATTATTCCATGCTTCAACGATAATGTTTCCGTTTTGATTATCAACTGTCAGTACTGTTCCAGCATCAACATCGTAGCTTTGTTGAAATTCCTCAGAGGTGTATTGAGCAAAGGTTGGCTGTACAAATCCTGTTAGGCTCATGGCAAAAAGAATAGAGATCATTACCAGTGCGATTCGATAATTGCGCGTCATTCACATTCCTCGAATAATTCTTTTTAAAGTAGTTGAAACAGCATATAGATTAATCAAAATTATATACTTTCATAGGAAGCACAATTAGAAGGACGATATAGTTTGTTGATGGGAGACTCTATGAGTCCTACGGAGCGTAGGGATTTTAAGCCTATGAAGATACGACCTCCGTAACTCGTCACGGGGATTGAATCCGTCGTAGAAGCAGGAAGCCTCAAAGCTTTAGCACGAGGAACTCACTAAACTGGAAATAAACAAAGATTGAAGTATCAACCAGTGAATGTTATTATGTTAGAAAATATTGACTGAAATTCATGTTGAACTGTCAAGCCCTGTGAGTTGTTTCCCACAATACGGACAATAACGCACATTTTCCGTTATGAGTCGCCCACAAGAAGTACATCGCTGTTCCTCATCCGAGGGTGATACCGTTTCTTTTTCTTTAGAGATAATCGTTCTTGTCTCTTCAAGGAGTTCCGCTGGAAAGTCCTTAATCTCTTCCACGTCCACTCCGCATACCGGGCAATAGCCTTTTACTTTTATCCATTCAATTAAATGTGTCTTGTGAGCATACGCTTTACAATGAGGACATTGAAGAATTTTGTCACCGTAAACAATCGGGGAACCGCAGATTCTACAGTAGGGGATTATCTGACCGCAATATCGACAGTACTGCACGTCCTCGGTCATTTTGAGTAGTTTTCCACAATAGGCGCATTGAATTTTCTTATCCGCCGCCCCTGCTGTTGTTCTTTTTACATCCGTTCTCAAAATACTCTCCGATCGTCGTCTCGCGCGATTTTTTTCTCCAGTCAAATAAAGAGCAAAAACAAGTATAATCATAACGATTATTCCTATTAAGCACTGCTGAGTAATCAGAGTATAGATTATGATGTAAATAAAGAAGATTGTAAGTAGGGTTAACTTCCAACCTGACTTTTCCGTCACCGTAAACTCTCCTATTAAAATAAACAAAGAATATTTGACGTTAGAAAGTATAAATATTGATCGAAATTCATGTTGAACTGTCAAATTCGGTTAGCCGTTCTTTACAGTAAGGACAGCTGCCTTTTATCTTAACCCATTCGACCAGATGACTTCTGTGGGCAAATGATCCGCAATAGGGACACTTAACAAAGTCATCGCCTTGGATAATTGGTAAGAGGCAAGTTATACATTGTGGTATTCCTGTGCCGCACCATGGACAATACTTTGTAGTATCAATTTTTTGGAGTTTTTCGCCACAAAAAGCACATCGTTTTTCCTCCACAGTCTTCACTACTGCTACTTCTTCTTTTCTTATTTCTGTTGAGATTTTTTCAGATTGTCGCTTGATACGAATATTTGACAGCAGATCAGCTTCTGAATTTACTGCAAGTCTTGTAGAGTTAATCTTCTTCTCCTCGTGAGATATTAATAAACGACTTATTTTTTCCTTTATGAGTGCCACAATCCCAACTTCTCTTTTAATAACGAATAATACAATGGCAACCGCAACGCCTGTGCCACTAAGAGCAACTATAAAGAGTGGAACTCCAATATTTGTCATTGTTATTTCAGCATATTCCGAGGGAGTAGATCCCATTGAAATCTCACCACTCCACTTGCCTGGGTCAGAACTGTAAAGTTGACCATCTACGAAAGTCTTCGAAGAGATTCTAAAGTGAAGTAAATATTGATCGACACGGACTTTAATTGAAGCACTGCCAAAAAATGCTGGTTTAGTTATTATCTGAGCAGTTTCCGTATGATTATATTCCCAAGTAAGAGTTTCAGGGCTTACTGATGCAATGTTTTCCGAATGTACAATCGAACCAATTGCTTTTCCCTTAAATTCGATGTAATAGTTTTTTACCCATCTTTGAGTTATCCAACTACCTTCTTCCTCAAAAAGACCTGGTGGCTGATATACCAATTTTGTCCATTTTACCTGTTTATAAACAAATTTTCCGGTTTCGCCGATACAGTTATTGAAATTGCATGTCTTTCCTCTTACTTCTAATTTATAATCGTTTAGTTCTAGTTTTGCAGTAAGTGTATCTGACGTTACTCCAGGAAAGTATAGCCAATTATCTGAACATGTAATAAAAAGATTGAAGTTAATTGTTACTTTGAAGTTTTCTCCCGAATGGGATATTGTACGAGAATATTTTATGGGTGCGGTTGTTGCCATACCCGCTGGGGTTATTAGCATCAAAGAAAAGACTAACAATAATGAAATTGCTAGTCCCTTTTTGCATTTCAAAATTAAATCCTCCCGCCTTATGAAGTACTTTCAACACTTTTATATTTAAAATTTAGAGTTCTTCTTGAAGAACTCTGCAAAAATTAAAAAGGAGGAATTTTAGACTTCCTAATCAATCAAAACCATTTAATTAAAAAATTAATTTTTTAATTAAACGACTGTTAGCAAGTCCTTTCTTACTAATCAACAGATTATTTAATTTTAAATCAACTGCGAGATGAAAAAATAGCTGAAATCGAGGAAAAAACAGAAAGATTTGTCTCAAAAGTCACAGAGCTATAGTCTATGGACAAGAATGGTTTAATTGCGCTTGTAATAGGTATTGTTAATAGTGCACTTATTATTGGTATTTTTGGAGCGCTTGACTTTGACTTTCTGCATGAGGTAACTCACTAACCTAGAAATAAACAACGATTAAAATTTCAAGAGACTAAATTCTCTATTTCCTCTTTTCTTTGATCCATTGGGCTGCAATTTTTGCCGCTCCGGCAGCCGTTTCTGCCCAACCATCTGCACCGATCTCCTCTTGCCAGGCAGGCGTCGTTGGAGCGCCCCCAATTAATACTATATAGTCATCTCGTTTTCCTAAGGCTTCTAACAGCTCAAGAACTTCTTTTTGAGATCCCATCGTGGTCGCCATAAGTGCGGAAAGAGCAATTATGTCAGCATTTACTTCCTCAGCTTTCTCTATAAACTGCATACTTGGCACTTTATTCCCTAAGTCAAATACTTCAAAACCAGAGACTTCCATCATCACTTTAACAATATTTTTTCCGATGTCATGAACGTCCCCAAACACTGTTCCTAATACAACCTTGCCTTTTGTCTTAGGGAGTTCAGTGGATTTCTTAAGTGGCTCCATCAGAATAGAAGTAGCAGCTTGCATCGCTTCAGCAGCAACTACAAGCTCAGGGAGAAATATTTCCATTTTGTCGAATTTCTCACCTATTTGCTCCATTGTAGGGACTAAAACTTCATCGATCGCTTTTAATGGATCAATCTGGGCGTTTACAATTTCTTTGGCGACTTGTTTTGCCTTTTCAGGTTCATATTTCTCCACAGCATTCTTTAATGCTTCGAAAAGATTCTCCATTTTAAAACACATCCTTAAACTTAAACTAAAATTTGAGTCCAAGATCTGCAAGTTCTTTTTTAACTCGTGTAAAAACATTAACGTGTTCTTCAGAGGGCTTAATTGTGTTCAAATCATAGCATTCTTGAAATGTAAGCCCTAGGGGTGGGTTCTTTAAATTTTCTTCATATTTAGAGACAATTTTGGTCACTAGGTCGTTGGCATCGGTTCTTTTCAATCCCGTTGCTGCATGGCCAACTTCGCAGCCCAATTTAGTTTCCATTCCAGTATTTCTATCTGGATACTGGCTTTTTGCTGCCGATGCATTATTGATATGACAACCAGAAACAGCACCAGCTATACTCATCGCCGCAACCTCAAGGAAACACATATCTGTACATGGACCGGCTGCAGTTATAGCCTCTGAAGCAGTAAGCAGATGAGTATTTCGACTAAGAGCTTGACATACAATGCTAGCAATCCAAATGGTTTCAGGTGCCGTACTACACGAATATTTAAGATGCAGAGGCGGAAAGTCCGAATAAGCGACATTATAAGTAAGGACTCCCTGTAAATGATGTGCTAGGGTAACTATGGCGGTTCCTTCAGGTCCTCCTGCATATCCTCCCATTAACGGCACATACACGCCTCCTATTAAGACATCATTGTGTTCAGAGTAGTACAAAGCCTTGGCGAGTTGACTGTAATCTGTTTTAAGCTCAGCAAGGGTAGCGATGAGCATTCCATCCACAGGTCTCACACAAAGTTCTGGTTGATTCATACTGATATACGAGGCCTCTGACAGGGCACTCCCTATCAGGTTATGAAATCCAATTAATGGGCGACCTGCTCTCTTCGTTCCTTCTTTTGCATAGATGAGATTATAAGTAGAAGCTAAAATCTCAATAGGGGTGCCTGCTCGTGGTACCATTCCAAATATAGTCTTTAACGGATATCCTCCACTAACTGTGTCAGCTAGAGGTTCTTGTGCAAGACTCTGAACTACTTTTGCATAAATGTCCTCAGAGATTTCGCAGCCACCTGAAGTTAAACATAGAGGAGGTTTTTGATCTTCTATCCGTCTATTGGTCATTATTCTTTCATCAGTTCCAGCGCCGAAAGTAATTTGACTTGGTGCATTATGCAATGCTTCCGTTATCTCATCTTCCTCAAACTTGATTTGTCGATGTGTACTTAAACAATAGGTGCCTGTTTCTAAATAAAGTTCCAAAGCGGCTTTAAACACAGCGTCCGCTAAACTATCGTCGGAAGGAACTAAAACATCTGGATCATATCTAATATCATAATCTGCAATTAGTTCTTTGAGTTTTAATCTCATTATACTAAAATCAAAGTCTTTTTCCATACAAATAGGACCTTCTTCAGCCCTCTTGATGACGTCTAGCAGTTTTGATGCATGCATGTACCATATCTTCCAGCATTTCTTTTCTTATAAGTAGCCTTTCGACTTCTCTTATTCTCAACTTAATATTCTTTTCGATTTTTTTGAAAGCAAATAGAAGTTATACCCTCTGAAAATGTAATTTTGGCTTCAGTTTCAACTTAGCTAATTGATACTTTCAAAATATTTTGACATAAAATAACTGAAATATAGCTTCCTCTGGATAGGGGAAGATTAGTACAGATTCTCTTTTTAACAGATACAGTTTTGTGATGATCTACGCGTATATTAACAAACTATTTATCTCAGGAATACACTAAGTTTTGGAATATTAAATCATGGAGCTTAGAAGGCAAATTTTGGAGGAGGAGACTATGGCTAAGAAAATAGGTATTCCTTGTGAATTCAAATTCCAACTTATTTTTACTGCATATTCAACCATGCTCAAAGGATTCATGTACGAGATCCGCGAGAGATTTGATGCCGCAACAGCACTTGAACTTCTTCAGAGTTTCTTTAATCGCGATGATAGAGTAAAGAATCTAACCAATTTCATTAAGAAGGTCTTTAAAATTGAAGGAAATGATGTAGAATCAATATACAAGTGGCTTGATATCTGGCTTGAGATCTGTGGGTTTGAATATGATAGACTTGAGCAGTCCAAAACCTTTGGTAGGAATAGAATCACTAAATGCCCATTTAAAATGGGGTACAAAGATCTCAGTGATTGGTGTGTAAACTGGAACGCTATTATTTATGAAACTTTAAATCCAAAAGCTACCATCGAGGCTGTTAAACAAATGTGTGCCGGAGATCCTTATTGTGAATTCGTAACAAAAATAGAAGAATAAGAAATGTATAAACTTGATTTTTGAATCTGATTTTCTCATTTTGGTTTTCTAAAAGCCAGTATAAAGTCGTGAACCCTGGAAATTACCATAGTTGTCGGATATCCTAAAGGACGTGTTGTATAATGAGGATGCTCCCATATAATCATGTCTTGATATTCAAAGCCTATCTCTTTGCAGATGTGGATCATATCAATATGTATTGTGATTACTTCTGAACCTCTTCGAGAATCCTGAACTATGACCACAAAGTACTTTCCTTTTTTTAAAACCTCAAAAACAAGTCTATAGATTTTCTCAAGTTCAGAAATAAATTTATCGTAGGTCTGAATATTGCCCAAGTCTCTGGAATCTTCACTATAAATTTTCCATTCTTTTTCAGTTTGTCCTGTATATTTACCGTTTATTCCATGAAGTCCGATCCAATAGGGCGGTGATGTCAAACAAAAATCTACAGATTCTTTTTCAACATGAGAAAGAAGGTTTCTTGCATCATCGTAAATTATTTTATGATCATTAGAGATTCTCGTTTTTTCATCAGAGTCGAACCAAGTCTCTATAGGTTTAGGGATTTCTTCCAGTCTTCCCTTTGCAATATTTGACCATTTTTCTGATAATTCTATTCCTAAGGCATCTCTATCTAAGTTCCTACTTACAACAACGGTTGTTCCAATTCCAACCATAGGATCAAAAACAAAATCTCCTCTCTTAGTAAACATCCTTATCAAACGTTTTGCAACAAAATCAGGAAAGATTGCTGGATGTCCATAATTATTTCTTACGGGTTGTTTAAATCTCCACACAGATTTTGAGAATTGTACCCATTCTGCTCCAGTAAGGTCATTTAGTCTATTTTTTCTCTTCTTAGATTTTTTAACATCGCTTTCGCTAATATCGTTCAATTTAATCCTCAGCATTTATTCAAGATTAACTTTTTTCTTCTTGAATTTTATAGAGACCATTTTTCATACATTTACTATTGCGTGAAAGACAGTTTTCACGTAACTATCGCAATATTAATTATACATTTATTAAACCAAATTTCGAGGGAGAATTATGATCAATTTTGGTATATTAATTTTCAATGGCGCAGAAGAACTGGATTTTGTTGGACCTTACGAAGTTTTTTCAATCTTAAACACTTATGATTTGAAAGAGAAAAGAGTTAATGTGTTCACAATTGCGGAAAAAAAAGAACTAGTGAAATGTGCAAACAATCTAAAAGTAATGCCTGATTTTTCATTAGAAAACGCCCCGAAAATTGATGTGTTACTCGTTCCTGGAGGCGACGGAAGAAGAAAGGAGATGCACAACGAAATCCTAAGAGATTTCATATTAAAAACTGCTGAAACAGCAAAATATACCACTTCAGTGTGTACAGGAGCGTTTATTTTAGCAGAAGCAGGGATTCTTGATGGAAAAAAGGCTACGACATGGAAAGGTGTCCTTAGTGAACTCGATAACTATGAAAAAATAGAAATGGTCAAAGAACGATTTGTGGTCGAGGGAAATGTTATCACATCTGCAGGAGTTACTGCTGGCATGGATATGGCACTTTATTTGGTGGAGGTCTTATTTGGGGGCGATGCCAAGAAATTTGTTGCCGAAGAAATTGAATATATATACTGAATACACTTTTGATCAACAAGAACATTATATAAAGAGATCATAAACGTCCTAGAGGCGCTTTTTCGAAGGATGTGAGGGAATCTCGATGAAAAGTAATGAACTAAATTCTGGAGAAATGAATCTTAAGAAATTACTTTATGATATTGCATGCCGACCTCTTTGCAGGTTTTATAAAGAAGGACAAGAAGACGATCCAGAGGAAACAGAATGTGGTGCTTGGGAAATTTTAAGTAAGCACATTATAGACGGGTCATTAACTGTCGGTGAACTAAGAAAATTTTCCGAATCTATTAAAGATGAAGTTGATATGACTGGAGAAACAAAGCCACCCTTTACCTCGCTTGATCAATCACTTATTGATAAGATATGCAAACCACAGTGTGAATTTTATGCAGAGGATCAGGAGAACTGGGAGAAAGACTATCAATGCGGGGCCTATAAACTTATAAAGACTATCATGGCATCAGAAAAATTAAGACTTGAAGACCTTAAGATTAAAAAAGACGATTAAGAAATAATCGATGACGCAGGAAGATTGTAATGGATCCAATTCTCTATGCAATTGCAATAAGCACATTAGCAGGATCAGCAACGGGTTTGGGTGCTTTAATAGTTCTCGTTTTAGGGAAACGTAGTGATAACATTCTTGGAATGATGCTTGGATTTGCAAGTGGAACAATGATTGCTGTTGCTGCGCTGATTCTTATAATAGAAAGTGAAGCACTTACTAACGTAATATGGGCAGCACTTGGCTTTGCACTCGGAGCATTTGTAATGCTAATTGTGGATGCACGCATTCCTCATTTTCATGTAACGTGCGAGTATGAGGGTGACCAAAGCGAATCACCAGCACGAGACCTAGTATCACTTAAATGTGGAATGCTAGTTGCACTTGGGATCACATTACATAATTTTCCTGAAGGATTATCTATGGCAACTGGATTTTCGATCGCACCAAGTCTTGGTCTTGTAATTGCAGTATCAATAGGATTTCATAATGTTCCAGAAGGGATTGCAGTAGCTATACCTTTGTATAAAGCTGGCATGAGAAAAGACAGATTGTTTTTAGTCACTCTGCTCTCAGGGCTTTCGGAACCACTTGCCGCAACAATTTCTCTGTTGCTGTTATTACAGGTATCTATTTTTATTCAAGCTATATTCCTAGCCTTCGCAGGAGGAGCAATGATCTATTTGGTTTGCGACGAGTTAGCACCACAGGCACATAGCGATAAGACGCACGAACATATACCAATAATAGGATTAGTTGCGGGTTTTTTGATTATTCTATTTTTGAAGAGTTTTATAGCGTGAATTTCATTAAAATTCAACGCAAAGTAATATTTACTTTAAAGCACAATCTATTTTGATT
>Ga0209427_10006633_pt1 | contig 13170 bp, 9 predicted proteins | sample DeeMarSWOR136_30_FD_187465 | JGI IMG/M metagenome (GOLD analysis project Ga0209427, IMG submission 187465) | Marine sediment microbial communities from White Oak River estuary, North Carolina - WOR-1-36_30 (SPAdes) (version 2) | ecosystem: Environmental > Aquatic > Marine > Intertidal zone >... | reverse complement strand
GTGAAGGAGAATAAAAGTGATAAATAAGAGACAGACAAGCAAGGCAGGTCTGAAAATTGTCCTCTGTCTTACCCTTGCTTTTCTTTTCATTTTCTGCATGACCTGTGCCACTCGTCAACCAAGAGGCTGGATGACATACCGCTATGACTGCACTCGAAGCGGCTATACTCCGGAGCGACTGGATACACCCCTGGCGCTGCGCTGGACGTTTGAACCGACGCACGCTCCGAAGCCAGCCTGGCCAAAACCAGGGGAAGAAATGGAAAGGACTCACTTTGATAACGCTCACCACACCACCTCAGCCAATGGGATTGTCTATTTCGGCTCTTCTGTGGATAACAAAATCTATGCTCTGGACGCCGGTTCAGGAAAGACTAAGTGGACGTTCTACACAGAAGGGCCTGTCCGCTATGCGCCAACCATCTGGAAAAACAGGATCTATGCAGGTTCTGACGACGGTCATGTCTATTGTCTCAAGGCCAAGAATGGGAAATTAATCTGGAAATACAGGGCCGGACCCAGCGCTGAAAGGCTGCTGGGAAACGGCAGGATGATCTCTCTCTGGCCAGTCAGGACGAGTGTTCTGGTCGACGACGGGACTGTCTATTTTGGCGCAGGCGTGTTTCCGTATGAAGGAATATATATCTGCGCTTTGGATGCCGAGAATGGCTCCGTGATCTGGAAAAACGACACGACCGGAGACCGTGCCCATGAACTGGCTTTCGGCGGCATCTCGCCCCAGAGCTATCTGGTTGCCTCGAAAAATATTCTCTATGTCCCCTCGGGCAGGGCCATGCCTGCTGCCTTCGGCCGCAAGAGCGGACAATTCCTTCATTACCTTCTTCCCGGTGCAAAAGTCGGAGGGACCTGGGCCCTGCTGGATGAAGGAAACCTTATCGCAGGAGTGGACCTCTCCGGCTCACCGGCGAAAAGGGTTTACGACGAACAGTCGGGCAAAGGGAAAGGCATACTGGATGATATGCATGCCTGGTTTCCGGGAGCTGACCTTGTCGTAACGCCCGATGTTTCTTACACCCTCACCGAAGAAGGAATATTCGCCTTAGACCGCGAGAGATTCATAGCCCTTCGGGGCGGTGAGTTGAACGACCTTGTCAGAGAACGCCAGGTATGGAGAGACAGGCTCTCGGATGTCCGGGCAAAAATCCGCGCTGTAACAGAAGAGGAAGAAGAGGAGGAGCAAGTCAAAAATCCAGCAATAGAGGAAATCGAGAAAAAGCTCCTGGAGCTGGCCGAGGAGGAAAAGAGGCTGAAAGCCTCAATGTGTAGATGGGAATGCCTCAACAGCAGCCTGACCTCTCTCATCCTGGCCGGTGATACAGTGTTTGCCGGAGGCGAGGGGATAGCCATTGGCCTGGAAGCGGAGAGCGGGTATGAGCTCTGGAGAACAGAGGTCCAGGGTGATGTCCAGGGGCTCGCGGTCTCGGAAGGGAATCTTCTTATCAGCACTGATAACGGCAATATTTACTGCTTCAGAAAAGGGAAGAGGCCCCGAACAAAAAAGACCAGCCCGCCTGTCCGTCTTTCTCCTTACAGGAAGGATAAATTAAGCCTGGTTTACGAATCCACGGCAGAGAGGATAGTCAAAGAGACAGGAGCAAAGAAGGGTTACGGCCTTGTTTTAGGCAGTGGTACAGGAAGGCTCGCCTATGAGCTGGCCAAACGGACTGAGCTGAAAATCATCGGTATTGAAAAGGATTGGAAGAAAGTCGCAAAGGCCAAACGGGCCTTGGATGCGGCCGGCCTCTATGGTTCCAGGATCGTGGTCGAAAACTGGGGCCTGACAGAACTTCCGGATTATTTTGCCGACCTCATCGTGTCCGAAGAGATGATGCTCTCCGGTGAAATGGACAACTCCGCAGGAGAGATGTTCCGTGTTCTCAAACCTTACGGAGGCGTGGCCTATTTCGGCCAGCCTTTTGAGACCTCTGATAAAACTCACCTTCTTGATGAGAAGCGCCTTCTTGAATGGCTGAGCCGATCCGGAGCGAGGGACCCGGAAATAGTCCGGGAAAACGGCCTCTGGGCCAGATTCGTCCGCGGAAAACTGGAAGGAAGCGGAAGCTGGACAGAACAATACGGCAATCCCCAGAACACGGCCTGCTCCATGGACCAACTGGTTAAAGGGCCTCTGGGAGTGTTATGGTTCGGAGAACCTGGCCCTGAAAAGATGGTGGAGCGGCATGCCAAGGCCGCCAGCCCTGTATCGATCAACGGCCGCCTCTTTGTCCAGGGAGAAGAAGTGGTCATGGCTTATGACGTCTTTAACGGCACACTTCTCTGGGAAAGGAATATCCCCGGTGCTGTTCGGCCAAGAGCGGATGTGGATGGGGGAAACCTCGTCGCAACCGAAGATTGTCTCTATGTGGCTGCCCATGATAAGTGTCACTGCCTTTCTCCTCAAACCGGAGAGACACTTCGTGAAATCGACTTGCCCTTGTCTTCTGGCTGGAAGTCTTTTCGCTGGGGATATGTGTCCTTTGCCGACAACACCCTCTTTGGCTCACGGGCAGAGCCTTTGAAATATGAATACTTCGCTCTGCGCGAGCTTCTTGTGGAGAATGGCAAATGGAGAGACATTGAAGACATCCCAGCCGAATACAGGGAAGAGTACGAGGCTTTAATTACCAGACATCCGATTCCGGATGAAAAACTGTGGGAGGAATTCAAAAGGTCCGGGACATTCTGGAATTTCATGGCCGACTTTCCTGACTGGGAACTGTATGAAAGCTCAGCCGGTGCTCTGACCGAGAACGTGATGCTGAGCGATACGATCTTTGCCCTGGACCCAGCTGCAGGGGACCTGCGCTGGAAACACCGGGGAGGCCAGATCGCCCACATAACAGTCAGTATCGGAGATGGAAAGATCTTTTTTGCAGAAAACAAGGTATCCAATTTCCAAAAAAGACAAGCTCTCTCGCACAAGCAGGAACTTATCCGGAAAGGAGTCTATGAGGAAGCTCGGGTTTTGAAAGAAGAGGAAGAGATCCCTTATGAAGTTGTCCAGGAGCTCATAAAAAAAGGAATATACGAGAAATTCGAAGTAGAACAGGTTTCTTTCGAGGATGCTGATGTGAGGACCATGTTCTGCCTGGATGCGGCCACAGGGAAAAAGCTCTGGGAAAAAACGCTGGACTTCACGGGTTGCGGCGGCGATATGATGGGAACAGCCTATAAAGACGGGTTGCTTCTGGTTTTCGGGAACATGGGCGATCATGACGCCTGGAGGTTTCAGAACGGGAGCTTAAGGTGGAAGCGCCTGACTGTCTTATCCGCCAGAACAGGGGAAGTCCTGTGGTCAAGGCCTCTCAATTACCGGACTCGTCCGGTCATCGTCGGAGACCAGGTCTTCATCGAGCCCCGCATGTGTGACCTCCGCACCGGCAAGATAAAGATGCGTGAGCATCCTGTAACGGGAGAGCAGGTTCCCTGGGAGTATCTGCGTCCCGGGCATACATGCGCCATCACCTCTGCTTCTGCCCATGCCCTTTTCTACCGTTCCTACTCGACTGCTTTCTACGATTTTTCGAAAGATGACGGATTGGTCATTTTCGGGGGTATCCGGCCGGGCTGCTGGATAAACATGATCCCGGCCAACGGCCTGCTGCTTTTCCCGGAAGCAAGCGCCGGCTGCACCTGCTCCTTCCCTCTGAGATGCTCACTTGTCCTGAAACACAAAGAGAACAGAGCCCGGCCCTGGACCGTGTTTATAACCCACGGCGCAATGAGCCCGGCAAAACACTTCGCGATCAACCTCGGCGCACCCGCAGACATGAAGGATGACCAGGAAAAAGTATGGTTCGGGTATCCGAACCCGACTACCTATTATACCGGGAACCATTTTCCCAATTACGGCCTGAAATTCGACCTCCAAGATGAGATACTGAAGGGAATGGGATATTTCTGCGCCGATTTCAAGGATAAGGCCGTTGAAGGCAGTGACAAGCCGTGGCTCTTCACTTCTGGCTGTGTGGGCCTGACGCGGTGTCAAGTGCCGTTGATAGATGATATTTGGGGAGATAAGCCCGGTATTTACACCGTTCGTCTGGGTTTCGCGGCTTTAACCAGCGACCGCCTCGGTCAACGCGTCTTTGACGTCTCTCTTCAAGGTGAGCCTGTCCTGACAGATTTCGACATCATCAAAGAAGCAGGGAATGCGAATAAATCCGTGGTCAAAGAGTTCCGCCGGGTTCATGTGGAAAGTAATCTCCTCATCGAGCTTTCCTCAAAAAAAGCGGATCCCACACTGGAAGGCGCTCCTTTGATCAATTTCATCGAAGCTGAAAGGGAGGATGCTGAAGAGCAGTTAAGGCCTGCAAAACCTGTAACTCCGATTTCAGCGAGCCGGGCCGAATCCCTGCTCCAGCAGGCAGACCAGGAATTGAGCTGGAGACGATACGAGAGAGCGCTGGACAAGTACCACACCGTGTTTGACGCTTCGTCCTCCATAAGCATGCAACAGTGGGCCCTGGAGGGGATGGCTGTTGTCGGGAGCCCGAAATCTTTGAGCAGGATTGCCAGATTCTGCCGGGACACAGAGCCTATTCTCTGGAACTACCAAGAGCCCAATCCCGTGCTCAAAAACAGCGCCACCAAAGTTTTCATCGCTGTCGCCAACAACACGGCAAAAACAGATAAGCAAAAAGCTGTAAGGATGCTGAACTATGCGCTTTCCATCGCGAATTTCGAGAACCAGAAACTGGCCCTGGCCGGCCTGAAAAGATTAGGGATTGAAATCTACGGGGAGCCTGAAACAATAGAATAATTGGGGATTATCCCCGATTTTCAAATCAATATTTGACATGGCTATCAAAAACTATATAATCTTTTAAAACCGGCTCGGGTGCAAAGAATGCCTAAAAGAGAAGAAAAGAAAAGACGATTGGAAGATAAAATAGGGCCGATAGAATCGGTTATCGCCTCCAACACCAAATTCAAAGGGAAAATCAACGCTCAGGACAGTGTGCTGATATCCGGAAAATTCAATGGAGATATTCAGTGTGAGCAACTGGTTAAAATCGATTCAGAAGGAAAAATCAAGGGGACGATCAACAGCATCTATATCATCATCGAAGGAGAACTGAAGGGCGACATCCAATCCGCAGAACATGTCGAAATCAGACAGGGGGGACGAGTAACCGGCAATATCAATACTGCAGAGATCGCCATTGCTGAAGGGAGTTTCATTCAAGGCGAAATCAAGATGCCGGACAGAGAAGCCAAGCCCCTAAGCTTCGTAGAGAAGAGGGGGATCGAAGAGGCCGAAGACATCCAGGAAGAACAGAAGGAAGAATCACCAGAAGAACAATAAGATTGGGATAGAGTGATTCAAGACATCAGGCATTTTCCTTTTAAAGCAAAAAATCCTGACTGACCTAAACGGGAAAAATTCCTCCTAAAAGAGGCATAATCGCTTTTTCTACCCCCATTTTTTTGTGCGTCCCGGTTAGCCTTCCTCCCCGCCTTTCCACCTGGTTTTTTAGCAAGTACTGATACATCTTCTGTTCAACTCTATCTCAAATAGCTCTTTTCCCTCATCAATTTCTCGATGGCCTCGATCTCTTTGGGAACCTTGGAGGAGAGGACTTCATACCCGGTCTCAGTTATCAGAATGTCATCCTCGATCCTCACCCCGATGTTCGCATATTTCTTCACAGCGGGCTTGACTCTGCTGATGAAATCTTCGAGTTCATCTTTTTCTATTCCTAAGCGACCGACCATGCCTGGCAGATTCTCAAGGGTATCCTCCCGGATATAAAGTCCAGGCTCAACGGTGAACACCATGCCCGGCACGAATCTGCGTCCTTGTCCATCATCCGGACCGCGGCCTCCCACATCATGCACATCCAGCCCCACCCAGTGGCTGATGTTGTACATCAGCCAGGGACGATGCTGCCATCCGCTGTCCTTATCTGTGATCAGTCCCAGTTTGAGCAAACCCTCTTTGATCACCTCGACACCTCGGTTATTGATCTCATAGATCCCGACCCCGGGGCCGGCGATCTTTATCGCTTCCTTCTGGGCTTGAAGTACCACCTCATAGATCTCTTTTTGTGTCTGGGTGAATCTGCCGCTGACCGGAATCGTGCGGGTGATATCGGACTTGTAATGGCCAAATTCCGCACCGACATCCATGAGCAAAAGGTCTCCATCCTCTGTCTGCCGGTTGTTGGCCTCGTAATGGAGTATGGTCGCGTTCGGGCCGGAGCCGATGATCGAAGGAAAACCCGGCCCCTGTGCACCATTTTTCCTGAAGATGTATTCGATAATCGCCTGGATCTCATGCTCGTACATTCCAGGCTTGACGGCTTTCATCACTTCGATCAGGGCATCACAGGTTATATCCGCGGCTTTTTTCATGAGCTCTATCTCCTTCTCATCTTTGACAAGCCGCATTTCGTGAATAAAGAGGCGGGGATCTATGATCTGTTTCGGCTCGCTGCCGTATGGGCTGCGGAGCATCGGAATGACCTTATCGTAAAGCTCTTTATCGTTGAAGCTCAGATAGATTCTGGATTTTCCCCGGAGATAGCGGTTTAAGACTTTGTCAAACTCGTTGACAGGGTAGGCCTTATCCGCCCCGAAAACTCTTTCAGCCTCTTCCAGTCCAGGATGCTTCCCTGTCCACAACTCACGCACAGGACTGGTTGGCTGGATGAACATGACGTATTCTTCCTCTTCCCCGGGAATAAGAAGGATCGCTGCGTTTGGCTCTGCCAGTCCGGTCAGGTAGTAAAAGTCGCTTGTGTTTTCTTCGCTGCGTAAAATCGCCAGGCCTCCGTCCATCTTTTCCATGAGTCTTTGCCTGCGACGGGCGAAAACATCCTCTTCTGAATCCTGTGCTTCTTGTATTCCCCAAACGAAAACAGTAAACAAGATAAAGATGATAACAAGCAGCCATCTCAGCTTAATTTTTCCCATCGAAATCTCCTTGATGTGATATCCCTTACGCCATAAATTTTTTTTGCCTTCAATGAAAGCCCCAAAGGCATGGCAATCTTTTTCCTTTGGCGTCATTGCGAGCGCAGTGTGGCAATCCCTTGGGGAAAAATGCATTTATTTTTATGAGATTGCTTCGTTTAACCCGCAATGACATTTTGTTGTCTTTATATCAGTGTCAACCGCAGAACCTCATTTCAGAGTGAAAATCATTTTGTAACCCTATATTTCATTCCCGATTGAAATTCATCTGAAATTCTATATTTTAATTGTGGGAAAATCCAATAAAAACAGAATATTGGATTTTCACCTGGCCTTAAATCCTGAGTTCAAGCTTCTATTACTTCGATAATTTATTTTATCCAGAAGAGCCGGGCGATCCTGCGAAGACATCACTCAATCTTTATTTCCAGTTTTATCCTTAACTAAGCAATGTCCCTGTTCTGCAGTTTTAGGTGTATCGATCTGTTGTGTAACCTCTACTTCTTAATATAGATGAGTCGCCCATAATCCAATTCGCCTATAATCCAGGATTAACAAGGTTGAAAAAGAAAGCAGAGCGGATTAGAATCTTTCGAAGGGGGCAAAATGATAAATAAAATAAAGGCTGCATTAATCATTTTATTTGTTCCGGCCATTATACTTCTTGGTTCCTGCCAAAAACAAAAAGCGGAATGGAAGGTAACAATAGAGGAAGAAAATGGAGTCAAGGTCATTAAAAATCCTGAGGAGCCCATGTATGGCGAGATTGAGCTTGAGCTGGAAATGGATTTGAGCACCGGCGGAGAAAGTGCAGGTGAAAATTACAATTTCAGTTATATCAGGGATATTGATGTCGATGGGGAGGGAAACATCTACGTTGTAGATACCGGCCAATATCGAATCCAAAAATATGACAAAAATGGAAATTATCTTAAGACGATAGGTCGGATTTTCCTTCAAAAACCCAAATCAGTTTCACATGAAGAAATTGACAACTATTTTGACCTTTTTAATCAAGAGGGATATTACCTCTACAAAATCAAGATCCGCGAAATAAGCCCAGATATAATTAAAAAAGGATTTGCCTATACTTTCAAAGCCAACCCTGATACCGGCTACTATAAGATTGAAAGATTCAGGATCAAAAACTGGGACCAGATCAAAACTGGAATTTAAGTATCTCTGACTTGCACCGTAAACCCAGCAAGCTGCGAGTTGAGGCCGATTGAAAGCCATTTCCTCAAAGTAATGAAAACTGGTCGCCCTACCCATCACTTTTCTGCTGAAAAGTGGATAACTGTAACTTCTTTCATATTAAATCATTATAATCCTCCAACTAACACTCAAAAAAAATTTATGCCAGTGCTTGAATTTTTAGCTTCTTCCAGTTAAGATTACTTGAGATCATCAAAAGGGAGGCAAGATTGGATAAAATAAAAATCAAGTGTTATCTATGCCGCCAGGAAGCAGAAGAAAAGGATACGGATGACGCCACTATGAACGTATTGGTAAAATGTCCCGAATGTACAGAGTATATCCTGTCCTATTCAGGAATGAAGTACTATTTTGAAAGACCGGAAGGAAGCGCGCTGCTTAAGCCCGAGCATAAAAAGCAATTGTCTAAAAATGTTAAACAGCATTTTGACAAAAAAGGCGAACCTCTGGTCCTCAACACAAAAAAAATCGAGGAAATAACAGGAGTTAAAATCGTAACCTATAAATAAATCTGACTTTAAAAAATCTCCTGAAATCCCGCCTGTCTCGAATGCCTCTTTGAGTTTAAGGATAAAGTTTTAATCAAACCTCACTTCTCAACTCAGCAGAAAATCAGCGGAAAGGATAATCCACTATTTTTTCAGGATCCCTGGCGAGACCAGCCCGATCGGATGATTCCCGATGGTGTAGCACAACTCCATAAGATAGGTATAACCGTCAGTGCCATAGAATATATAGTCAATGGTTGATGGTCTGTTGTGCACAAACATGAAAATCTCTTTATCCTTCTCGAAAACCTGGATTGTCAGCTGCTCTTTGTATTCTGCGGTCAGGACAAACCGGAAGTTGTCCTTCTCGAATAATTTTTTATGTGGTTTCCTATCCGAAACATCCAATGAAACAAGGTCATGGTTCCAGCTATTCCTGTAGACTCTGGGAATTGGAGCGTGGATCATGTGTGCTGCTTCCATAGGTTTCATTTTAGACTGCCAGACGGTGAAGCTTATGTTCACAAAATGCGGTTCCTCACCCGATCCGACGCAGAACCTGAAGCCAAAGATTGCCATGAGAGCCGTTGCCAATAACATCTTTTTCATAACTTCCTCCGTTATTCTCTTTTCCATTTTTTATGTATCCACTCTTTATACAACGCAACGGCATAAGATATTCCATTTGATATAAATTTTGGCTTATTTTAGATGTTTTGTTATCCGAGTACTGGCCCGGTCAGCAGAAAAGTGTGTTCAATGATGGCGGAACGATCCAAATTCATCGCTCAAATGCAGTTCATCTGCTCAACCCAATCCGTAATGAGCTTTTAATCCCGAATTTTGTATTTTACTTATTTTTTTATTTTGAAAACTAAATTATCTTTATATACTAGTTTCTTATGCATAAAATAGAGTACATTGGCGAGCACAAACAACTCTGTCCAGAGGAGTAGGCATGATAAAAAGCGAATCATTCACTGGGTTCTCAAAGAATACAATAAAATTTTTTGAGAAGCTTCGAGAGAACAATGACAGGAATTGGTTTAAACAGCACAGGGACATGTATGAAAGCTCTGTCCTTGAGCCGTCCAGGGCTTTTGTTCTGGCGATGGGAGCACGCCTGCGGACGATCATGCCCAGGATTATGGCTATTCCAAGAGTAAATAAATCTTTGTTTCGAATCAGCAAGGACACGCGCTTCAGCCAGGATAAATCTCCTTATAAGACTAATTTGGGATTATATTTCTGGGAGGGCACACGATCGAGAATGGAATGTCCTGGTTTCTATTTTCATCTTGAGCCACCCAAAATGATTTTAGGTTGTGGATTCTATGTGTTCCCCGACCGGTATCTTGATAAATACAGGCGCGCGGTTGTGGATCCAAAGAGGGGTAAGGAGATTGTCAAGATCATCGAAAAAATAGCCGGGATGAAGGGCTGGACAATGGGCGGAAAGCATTACAAACGCATCCCGCCAGGATTTAATCCTTCTCATCCCAATGCCCAACTTCTTCTACATAAGGGGCTTCATTTTATGCAGGAAACGGACATTCCCGAAGAATTTTTCTCCAGCCGTCTGGTTGAGTATTGCTTTGAAAAGTATGCACCTTTCGTTCCTCTTCACAAATGGCTCGTCAAAGTCCTCTCCTGAGTCTTTGAAGAGTGAGAGAATTTAAAGGAGGAAAGGCAAATGAAGACTGCTAAAACGCTTCTATTTTCCGGAATAATGTGTTTGTTTATTCTGTTTCTGGCCATCTCTGGTTCTGAAAAGAGCGAAGACGAGTATCTTGCTGCGGATTCCTGTACAGACATTATCGTCGGCAAGGATGCCTCTGTCGACGGTTCGGTGATAACCTCCCACACCGGATGCTGTCCGGAGTGCCGTGTCCACGTAGTCCCTGCCCAGACATTTAAAAAAGGGGCCAAAGCCCCGGTGTATTACGGACTCCAGGACGTCAAAAAGCCTCTGCACGAATACGGTAAAGTCATCGGCCACATTCCCCAGGTGGAAAAAACATACGCCTACTTCCACACCGGCTATCCCCAGATGAATGAGCATCAACTGGCTATCGGAGAGAGCACGCTCAGCCAGAGAGACGAGTTGAAAGTCGAGATCGGCTCGGGAAAACAGATCATGACCATCGAGCAGGCTCAGCTGTTCGCCCTCCAGAGATGCAAATCAGCCAGAGAAGCGATCAAATTGATAACCTCTTTGGTTGAAAAATATGGTTTCCTACCTTCCTCCGGTCCTGAGTCCGAAGCCCTCTGCATCGCAGACCCCAATGAGGCCTGGGTGCTGGAAGTGTTCAGCGTCGGGCCTGGCTGGGACCCGGAGAGCGGAAAGCCGGGTGCTATCTGGGCAGCTCAAAGGGTGCCTGACGACCATATCGCGATCGTCCCCAACTGGAGCATCATCAAAGAGATCGACCTCAATCAGCCAGACTGCTTCATGGCTTCCGAAAACTACATGGAGGTGGCCATAGAACACGGCTGGTATGACCCGAAGAGCGGCAAACCTTTTATCTGGCAGGAAGCCTATTCGCCTTTGCCTCGAGAATGGGCCTTGAGCCGCTTCTGGCTGTTCTTCAGCACCTTCGCTCCCAACGCCAAGGAATGGCCCGATAAAAAATTGACCACACCTCACAGCGGGTACGACGCCTACCACCAGTACCTTGAGCCGCTGTCCTATTATCCTTTCTCTGTGAAGCCTGAAAAAAAGATTTCGGTCCGGGATGTGATCGCTTTCCAGCGCTCTGTCTTTGAGGGATCGATCTATGATATGACTGCGGATACGGACTGGCTCGTCCCGGACGGAAGAGGCGGGATGAAGCTGAGCCCGCTGGCCACGCCGTTCCCGACCAGAGACATGAGGGAATTGCTGGATATCACCTGGCGCCGCATGGTCTCCAGAGGAGGTTACGGGATGGTCGCTCAGGTCAGAGGCTGGCTGCCGGATCCGATAGGAGGTGTTTACTGGTTCTATCTGGATAACCAGCACGTCAGCACCTATGTGCCCATTTATGCCGGTGTCCAGGAGATCTCTGCGCTGTATAAAACGTACGACCCGGATAGATTCAGCGATGATTCAGCCCGGTGGGCCATCGACTTTGTGGACAATCTGCTTTACCTGAAATGGCAGGAAGCCATCAAGGATCTTCGCGCCGCTCGCGATCCACTGGAGGGAGGATTTTTTAAGGAACAGTCTTCAATAGACGCTAAAGCGCTCGAACTGTACAAAAAGAATCCAGAGCAGGCCAAGAAGTTTCTGACCGACTATACTCTTGAATGTATGGAAAAGACCGTCAGCATGTACCGGGATCTGCGCAACCTGCTCATCACCAAATATACCAACAACAAGCAAGGACTATAAATGTAGGCCTGGACTGAATGAAGCGAAAAAATCCGGAAAGAGACAGAATATTAATATTTTCGGTTCTCTTCTAGATAGTGTGGCTAAAATACATGGGAATGGAAGAGAATCAATTTTTCGAAATCCTCTGTAAGCTCAACTGGGCTCTGATCAGAGCAGGGGATAACTCAAAAAAGTCAATTACGGAATGTCGACACCCTCTCTTTGATAGACCACTTTTCCGCCGACAATGGTGTAATCGACCTTGGAGGGCATGATCTGGTCATGGGGAATGGTCATCAGGTCATTGTTGAAGATGACCATATCGGCCAGATAATCCTTTCGAATCATGCCTTTGCGGTCCTCCATGAACTCGGCGTAGGCTGAACCCAGAGTGTAGAGTTCGATGGCTTTTTCCATGCTGAGCTTCTGTTCCGGGAACCAGCCATCACCCGGTTCTCCAGCCCGGTCTTTTCTGGTCACCGCCGCATAAAGGCCTTCTAAAGGGTCGATCGGCTCCACTGACCAATCCGTCCCGAAAGCAACTTGGACGCCGGCTTTGAGCAGGCTCTGCCAGGCATAGGCTCCCTTGCAGCGCTCCAGGCCGATCCTTTTCTCGGCGAACCGCTTATCCGTGATGCAGTGAGTGGGCTGCATGGAGGCAATCACACCCAGCTCGGCAAAACGAGGGATATCGGAAAGAATCAGAATCTGGGCATGCTCGCTGCGGTGCCGGCTGTCACGTTTTCCGTTGGCCTGCCGGGCTTTTTCCATGGCATTCAAAACCCAGTTATTGGCCTTGGTCCCGATGGCATGAATCCCGATCTGGAATCCCGCGGCATCTGCAGCCAGGATTCTTCGTTCAAACTCCTCATAGGGCATCATCGGAAGGCCGCTGGTGCTTGGGTCATCGTCGAAAGGTTCGAACATCAGTGCAGTCCCGGAACCGAGAGTCCCATCCATAAAACCTTTCAGGTAACCGAACCGAATCCAGTTGTCCTTTTGAGGAAAGCGTTGGCGGAGTCTATCCAAGTCTTTCAGGCTCTCCTCTTTATCAGGCAGAGCCATGTTAAAAGTCACTCTCAGGGTGAGTCTTCCTTCGTCTTTGAACCTCTGGAACTGCTCATAGCCGCCGTTGAGCTGCTGGATGCTGGTCACACCCGTCTTCCTGGCCGC
>Ga0209427_10006632_pt1 | contig 13170 bp, 13 predicted proteins | sample DeeMarSWOR136_30_FD_187465 | JGI IMG/M metagenome (GOLD analysis project Ga0209427, IMG submission 187465) | Marine sediment microbial communities from White Oak River estuary, North Carolina - WOR-1-36_30 (SPAdes) (version 2) | ecosystem: Environmental > Aquatic > Marine > Intertidal zone >... | reverse complement strand
TGCTATGATATCTTTCGGGAGATCGAACGGATGGCCTCTGGTTTGGGCGGAGCCACCATGATGGTGGATGTTAACCCCGAAGTAGCGGACCTCTTATATGACGAGGAGCGATTGGGTATAGAATACCTAGAGAGAAAATTGAAAAAAAAGATTGTCATTAAGGCCAAAGATGAACTCCACCAGGATCAATTCGAGATTGTGGAAGTATAGGGAGACCCCAGAAGCTGAAAGAACCTTGATGGTCTTGTAAAAAGTCATAAATCAGACGGCACAGTAAAAAGCTCCAGATGCAAGGCGGGCGAATCTTTTGGAATGAGGCGTACTTACCAGTACGCTGCAGTGACTAAAGATGAAGCGCAACGCCGCCCTTCGGCTTTACTCAGGGCCATGAGCCTGCCGAATGGCAGATGGACTTTTTACGAAGCCGGCAATCTTGAAGTGGTGGACTTTTCAACCCAAGCCATCATTATTGAAAGCGAAGCTCTTCGAAGGAAGAGCAGGGGCGAATGCAGGAGGGTTTTGACCGACAAGTGCCCCGCAAGTCCCGCCTTGTAGGCGGGGTTAAGAGGCCCAATGGGTTAAGAGGCCCAATGGGTTAAGAGGCCCAATGGGTTGAGAGGCCCAATGGGTTGAGGGGCCCAATGGGTCGAGGGGCCCAATAAAAAAGATTTCATCGGCTCGCATTCTGCTCGCCACTGCGTGCCCGGAAAGTCCCGCCCTGTGGGCGGGGAGCTTCACTTTATGAGGGGTTTTTTAACCCAAAGGGGTATTTTTGCCTCGTGATAATAGTCCATATTCCATGTTTTACAATCGAACACCATCGTTCCTCCGTTTCAGTGCTTTCGAGGCTCGCAGGCGGGGAATCCTTACTTCCTCCGGCCTCTAAAGGACCGACTTTCCACTTTCCTTCGGCTGCGCTAAAGACTAGCTCTGGTCACCCTCGATGGTTACCCTACCACTCCAGCATATTTCTCTCATAGACAATGGTTTTCGCTTGCAGGAATTCAGGAAATCCAGGACAAATGGGATTGACAATAATAGGAAAATATATTACTTTATTAGTCCACATAAATCTTCCCGAGAGGGGATGCTCCAATGTATGCAGTAATCAGGACCGGAGGTAAACAGTATGCGGTCCGCGAGGGGGACTTAATCCAGATTGAAAGGATCGACGGAGAGGTGGGGGACGTTGTGGAATTGAAGGAGGTATTACTAGTCGGCGGTGAAGAAAAATTTAAGGTGGGAACCCCTTCCGTTTCCAGGGCAAAGGTTTTTGGCAAAATCGTTGAACAGGGTAAGGCTAGGAAAATCGTTGTTTTCAAGATGAAGAGGCGGAAAAACGTCAGAAGGAAGAGGGGACATCGCCAACTCTATACCAAATTGATGATTTCAGGGATAAAAGTCTGAGAAGATGAAATACATGGAAAGGGAGGGATGTTTCCATGGCCCATAAGAAAGCGGGGGGAAGCTCGAGAAATGGAAGGGATAGTGCTGGGCGGCGTTTGGGGATTAAACGATTCGGTGGACAGGTTGTACGAGCTGGAAATATCCTGGTGAGGCAAAAGGGTACGAAGGTCTACCCCGGGCAAAACGTGGGGATGGGAAGGGATTATACGCTCTTCGCGAAAAGAGATGGGATTGTGAAGTTCGAGAGGAGGGGAAGGGACCGGAAACAGGTCAGCGTCTATGCCCCTTAAGACATCCAGGACCGGCATCACCAGAAGTATGAAATTCGTAGATGAGGCCAAGATATTAGTCAAGGCAGGTGATGGCGGTAGGGGTTGTGTGAGTTTCGGGCGAGGAAAATTCATTCCAAAAGGGAAAGCAGACGGAGGGGACGGTGGAAGGGGAGGGGACATCCTCCTGGTAGCCGATTTGCATTCGTCAACCCTTTTGGAATTTTCTTTTCATAAACAGTATAAGGCTGAAAATGGTGAGCCCGGTGGCAAAAGGAAACAATTTGGAAGGAAAGGGTTAGATTTCACTATCAGTGTCCCCGTGGGAACCATGGTTAAGGATTTGGAGACCCATGAACTCATCCATGATTTTACCAGAGTGGATCAACGTTTTGTGGTGGCTAAGGGAGGTAAGGGGGGAAGGGGAAACGCTCGGTTCACCTCCTCAGTAAATCGGTCGCCTTCCCGAGCGGAAGAGGGTCAGAGGGGCCAAGAGAGGTGGGTGAGCCTGGAATTGAAACTTCCATCCGATGTGGGGTTGATCGGATATCCTAATGTCGGTAAATCAACTCTCATGGCGAGGATATCCTCGGCAACGCCAAAGATCGCCGATTATCCCTTTACAACTATTATTCCCAACCTAGGGGTAGCGGAATACGGTGAATTTAATCAGTTAGTCTTCGCCGATCTTCCCGGATTGATTAAGGGATCACATCGTGGTGCAGGATTGGGCCTGAGGTTTTTACGGCATATCGAAAGGACGAGCCTGGTTATCCATCTCATCGACATTTCCCAGCCCCGCTGCTCCGATCCCATTGAAGACTTTAGATCCGTTAACCGTGAACTGGAATCATTCAGCCCCAACTTATTGGATAAGGCCCAGTTAGTTGCCCTCAACAAGATTGACATAAAGCGCGTTCGAGGCAGGATTCCGGAACTTAAGGAAAAGTTCGACGAGATGAAGATACCGCTCTTTCCTATTTCCGCTTTAACGGGGGAGGGAGTAGAAGAATTGATGGGGGAAGTTATTCATCGGGTTGAGGAGGGCAGGGAAAGGGGTGTGGAAGGGACATAGAAAGCCATATGGGTTATGGTCGGGTTTTATCTCTTTGGGGTTTGGAAGGTTGACTACCATAAAAGGGAGTGATAGGTTACCAAGGTTTGAGGTGAGGGGTGAGGGTAGGGATCTTTGGCGGAACGTTCAATCCCATTCATGTAGGACATCTAAGGGCAGCAGAAGAGATACGGGAACAGTTTAATCTGAAAAGGATCATTTTCATCGCCGCTGCAGTGCCACCTCATAAGGAGGTTGAAGGCGGGATACCGGGCAAACACCGGGTGGAGATGGTGCGGTTGGCAATTTCGGGCAATCCCCACTTTTCCCTATCCGACATTGAGTTAAAGAGACCGGGTAAATCCTATTCCATTGGGACCATTCAATTATTAAGACAGCAATATGGTTCCGATTTGGAGCTTTTCTTCATTCTGGGCATGGATGCCTTCCTAGAGATTGGAACGTGGAAGTCCTTTCAAGAACTCTTTTCCCTCTGCCACTTTATCGTGATGACAAGGCAGGGATTCGAAAAGCCCGTTTCGGCCACCATTCTTCCCGTGTCAATAGCTGATGCCTTCACCTACGACGAAGGGGAAAACCGCTTTATCCATCGGGATGGGTATTCCGTCTATTTGCGGGGAGTTACTTTCTTAGACATATCCTCCACCAAGATTAGGGAAGCGGTAAGCAAGGGGAGGTCCATACGATATCTCATTCCCCGTGAAGTGGAGAGATATATTCAGCGACACCATTTTTATGAGGCGAAGGGAGATTAAATAGGATACCATTTTTCCGTTTTCAAAGATGGTCCAAGGAAATAGTAAGGCTACGAATTCGAGGGAAAAATCACTCTATTGTGTCCGTGCCGCTTTAGAGAAGAAGGCCTTCAATCTGGTCCTTTTGGACCTTAAGAACATCTCTTCTTTTACTGAATACTTTCTCATCTGTAGCGGTAGGTCGGATCGTCAAGTTCAGGCCATTGCCCGGTCCATAGAGGATGATTTGAAGAAGATGGGCATCTATTCCATGGGAATGGAGGGGTTTGAGGAGGGGAAATGGATTTTATTGGACTACGATGATGTGGTAGTTCATGTCTTCCTTGATCCGGTGAGGATGTTTTACGACTTGGAGGGACTTTGGCTCGATGCTCCCAGGGTGGATAAGGTGGAGCAGATGGCAAGGAGATCCGACCTGGGCAGAAAGGTAAGCGTTTAGCGACTTTTTCGGAAGGGTAATGGAGCCTAAATTTACAGAGCGGTTTAGAAGGAGGTTACTCCAGGCGAGGGAGGAGATTATCGGGCAGATGAGACAGCGAGACGTGTCCGCCCAAGAGATTGGCCAGAATGGCATCCAGGATATCGGGGATGAGTCTGCCACCATTTCCAATCGCCATCTTCTCATGAGTTTGAGCGAAAACGAAAGGGCCAAATTGATAGAGGTGGATGAAGCATTGGATCGCATTAAGGATGGAACCTTTGGCATATGCGAGGAATGTGGGGAACCCATCGCATTGAAGCGCCTTGAAGTCATACCCAACGCACGGTATTGTATCCAATGTATGGAAAACCTCGAAAAGACTTCGAGGGAATCCCTCTGAATTATCTCATCTTGTTTTCATATTGACCGGCAAGTGTCCCGCAAGCCCCGCCTTGTGGGCGGGGAGCTTCACTTTTTATCTCCCCTGGATAATAACATGGCCTCCATCCTTAAAGATTTCTCTGAGTGTTGTGCGCGGTTTGGATTTCCTAGAACACCAACCAAAGAGAAAGTCTCGATGTCATGGACGTTATTCTCATGAAGAGAGGGATGAGGGTCATTAACCGTAAATACCTACCGGATCCCCCAATCTTTTCGATCTTTGAGGAAAATCACACATTTTCGCCTGGGTATATTAACATCTCTCTCAGTTTGTTTGTTGTGCATATTCCCTTCTTCATTTGTTTTCCTGTTTTCACCTACAAGATGTACCCATGCCAATAACAATATAGACCCCCTTTTCCCGTTATTTCAACGGATCAATAATTTTTAATGGGGAAATTGTTGTCCGGCAACCCTAAATCATGTGCTTTTTGAACTGAGTTGTATCATTATCATTACCCACCAAAATCTATCCATATTCTTTTGAGGGAGTAAGAGGGATTGTGATATTATTGAGTATGGAACGGAGCGTGATGGTGGTGCAATGATTGCCGATGCCGTCATCATTGGCGGAGGGATCGTGGGCGTATCAATCGCCTACTGTTTGGGCTTAAAGAAGCCGAGGAAATTCAAGGCTGTCTTGCTGGAAAAGGAGGGTCTTTGCGCTGGATCCACCAGCAAATCCGTGGGCGTTATCTACCTCCAACATTCAACTCGGGTGGAAATCGAATTAATCCAATGGACCTTGGAGATAATCCATGTACTAGAAGAAAGATCGCAATCGCGGTTCGATTTTAACAGAATTGGATTTATTCAATTGTGCCATGGAAATGAGGAGGCAGATCAATTGATGCAGAATCTCAGCCTCCAAAAAGCGGCGAGCGTCCAGGTCCATTGGTTGAAACGTCAGGATCTGCTTCAAATCATCCCTCAGTTAACCGTCAGTGACATTTCAGGAGCCACTTTCACGCCTGAAGATGGGTATCTGGACCCCTACCTCTTGACCACGGCAATGGCCAAACGAGCCAGGGATGCCGGAGTTACGATTGAAATCGGCTCAGAAGTGGAGGATGTGATTGTGGAAAAGGAGAGGGTAAGGGGGGTAATGACCAACAAGGGAAAGATCGAGGCCCCCATCGTGATCAACGCGGCGGGTCCATGGGCAGGGATCGTTGCAAACATGGCGGGTTTAACGATGCCGATTAAACTCATCAGGGGGCAAATACTCGCTGTCAGGCCGAAAAGGGGGCTCACTCGGGTTGTTCCCATGACCTTGGATATGAGAACCGGTTTCTATTTTCGGGAGGAGACGGGTGGGCTCCTCCTGTTGGGGAAATTGGATAAGGCCTTCGATGTAGACAGGAGCCCTATTGATCCGGATGATTATTACGAGTATCGGGAAAAGCCCGATGATGAATTCAGGGATTTCATCATCGAGCGGGTGAATGAAAAACTGCCCTCCTTTAGCAATAGCCAGTTGGTCCGGGGATGGGTAGGGCTGCGAACAGTCACACCCGATTGTCTTCCGATCTTAGGGGAGACCGAGGTGAAGGGGTTCCTCTGTGCGATAGGATTTAGTGGAATGGGAGTTCAACTAGGTCCTGCTGTAGGTCAAATCATCTCAGAGTTACTCTTAGATGGAGCTCCATCTCCATATCTGGAAATCCTTTCCCACCGCAGATTTTATGGAAATAGAGCCTCAGGATGACCCCTTACCTTTCAGGAGGAACGTCGATGAATACGGGACAGGTTGATAAGGCCTTTGCAGAACTTCGAGAGATATTGGGTGATCGAGCAACCACCTCCCCCGTCCACAGAATGGCCTACACCCGGGACTGGAGCCCGCGTTACCGTGGGATGAACGACCTTCCCGATATCGTCGTCATCCCCAACGATACCCAGGAGATGATCCGGATCACCCGGGTTGCCTATCGGTACGAAATCCCCCTCGTCCCCTTCGCAGGGGGCACCGGTATGGGCGGAGGTGCAGTCGCCTGGAAGGGCGGGATTCTAGTGGAAACCAAGGGGCTGAATCGCATCCTTGAAATTGACCGGGAAAACATGACGGTAACAGTTCAATCCGGAATCACCATTGAGGTTTTAAATCACGAGTTGACTCGCCATAAACTATGGCTTCCTCATCAGCCGGAATCGAAGCGAGCATGTACCATTGGGGCTTCAATCGGATGTGATAACGATTCGACCTTTGGGATTCGGTACGGGAAAATCCGGGACTGCCTATTGAATGCGGTTATCGTTACGGGACGCGCCGAAGCCATAAGGGTGGGTCAGCGCAAGGCTAGCTTTTCCTCTACGGGATATAAATTGCTCGATCTATTGGTCGCCTCCGAAGGAACCCTGGGCACTATCACCGAAGCCACCCTCCGTGTTGTCCCGCTTCCCGAGACACGGCAGATAAGGGGATATCTATGCCGGAGCCTCAACGATACGGCGAAGGGATTGGAGCGCCTTTTGGGTAGTGGGCTGGCCATAGAGAGCGCTCACGCAAACTGCCGAAATCGGCTACACTTCTACACCCATTCATACCGGGAGAAATATGGCAGAGAGCCTAAGCTTCCGGCATGGGCGGAAGCCATTCTCTTCCTCTCCTTCGCCGGAGATAGGGATATCGTGGATTTTACCGTGGATAAGGCAGCCCAAATTATGGTCGATGAATTCAAGGCGGAACCGGTTGGAGAGCAAGAGCTGGTTGAGGGATGGTGGGATTCGAAGCACCGCCTGGATTTCGTTCCCTTCAAACAGAAGTGGCCCGATAGTCAGCGGCACAAGAAGTTCGGCGCGGCGGATCTTGGTTTGCCCGTGGGTCGCCTCGAGGAGGGCTACCATCGGTATCTGGAGATTGCCGAGAAATGGGATCAGGAGATTCTCGGCATGACCATCTATAATGAATCTCCCAACAAGGCCACCGCTTCCATCAGCTTCGCCGTTTTTGTGGACGACTCGAACGAGGACAGAGTCCGCCAATTCTACCAATACGTTCGGGAGATGAGCGAGATGGCCATCGCACTGGATGGCACCATGAGCACCTATATTGGGGATGGGGACAGGCTGGGTGGTTTTAACCAGTTGGAGCATGGACTCGGTTTGAAATATATGCGCCGAATCAAAGGTATTTTCGACCCCAAGAATATCATGAACCCGGGAAAGAAGTTCCAATCGCGGTGGATCGAGTACCATCAGGAGATGACATAGGTAATGAAGCGGAAGAATCTTAGGGATTATGTGGAAGATATCTATACCTGTAATCGTACCCGCTGTGGGTTCTGTAGGGAGCAATGCCCCGTCTATCATATCAAGGGCTATGAGACCTACAGCTGTAGGGGAAAGATGCTGGTAGGCAGGGGGCTTATCGAAAACACCCTAAGCCCCTCTATGGAAATGGCACAGATACTCGACCAGTGCCTCCTCTGCGGGTTGTGTCAAGCCCGCTGCGCGTTGAATACCCTGGATATCATTACCTCAATGCGGCAGCAGATGGTCCTCGATGGGTTTTCGACACCGATTCACAGGGGGAATGTCGAAAGGATCCTCAAGGAAGGTTACCTCTTGGATGCAAGGGCCGACACCGTGAGGGAAGGGCAGGTTCCCCTCTATGTGGGATGTGTATACCGATCGAAACCACGGGAATTGGCAACAGCCCTCTCGGTTCTCGAGCGGCTCGACATCCACCCCCTCATCGGCGATGAGACCTGCTGCGGTTATATCGTTGAGGCAACGGGCTTTGGCAAGGAGTTTGAGGCGGTTCAGGAGCAGTTTAAAAAAACCTATCAGCAGTTCAACGCCCCCGAGATCTTAACCCTCTGTCCAACTTGTACCGCAACCCTGAAGGAGAAGTATGGGCTGCCGGTAAAACACGCTATCGTTGCCGTTGCCGAGCAATTACGTAGGAGGCAAGGGGGGGTAAAATCCCTCGGGTTCCGGGCGACCTATCACGATCCATGCCACCTTGGGCGTATGGTGGGGATCTTTGAGGAGCCGCGGGAAATCCTCCGCCAATTGGACATACAATTGGTTGAGATGGAGAACAATCGGTATTTCTCGACCTGCTGTGGTGGAGGGGGTGGGATACATGCCGTAGACCCAGACCTCTCTATAGAGATCGCCAAAAACCGCGTCCGTGATGCCATTCGCGTCGGCGTCGAGACTATCGTTACCGTATGCCCCACCTGTGAGCCAACCCTGCTGAGGGCCGCGGCAAGGCTGGCTGGGGAAGTTGGGATCTTTGTAGACGTCCAAAGCCTCTGGGATCTCTTGGATAAGGCCCTTGAGTAGAGGGGAAGGCCCTTGAGTATAGGGGATATATCACCTTAAGGGTGCTTTACCCAAGCCGCATTTCGTCCCCAGTTCATTTTTCCAGTATTCCAGGGATTCCCAACTTTGAACTTCGCCATTGACTCTCGTGTTCGTGATTATTAAGATGGCAGACCGCGTTAGAGGATCGTGTTCGCATGTTTCGTACTCGTGATACGTGTCCGCGTTCGTGAATCGTTATTCGGTGTTCCTTATCAGGTATTTACCATTTATCATTTCGCCTTAATCTTAACCTTAACCTCAACCTCAACCTTCTCTAGGCTCTCTTTGATATGTGCAATTTTGATTTTTACGAGATCATCACTTATCGATTAAGAGGTAAAATATTCTTTACAAAGGAACATCCCTGGAATATTATGGTGCCCGGGGGGATAGCCGGGAGATGAGAATTCAGATGGAAACCAAGGGCTTTCCACGAGACAAAATTACAGGGGATAGGATTACTATTGGATGAAATCAGAGTGATGGTGTGGTACTGAGAAGGGAATCAAAATGATAGAATGGGGAGAGCGAAATGCCATGGGAATTAAGATTAAGGTTATAATACCAAACTCATCCATCGAATTCAGGGATAGTCAAATTGAAGAACGAAAGAAGGCAGCTGCCCCGGGAACTGAAGTTGATGTGGTATGTTTGGCTCATGGGCCAGTATCTATTGAGGCTGCATATGATGAAGCCTTTGCAGGGCCATATATAATCGAGGAGGTCAAAAAGGCGAAAAAAGAGGGTTTTGATGCCGTAAGCTTGGATTGTGCCATGGACACCGTTGTGAGGGCATCCCGGGAGGCGGTTGATATACCGGTCACAAGTGCAGGGGAGGCGAGCTATCTTCTGGCCCTGGGGCTTTGCAGTAAGTTTTCTGTCATAACAGTATTAAAGAGCACAGCCGATACAATCAAGGAGAATATCCGCAAATATGGCTTAGAAAACCGGGTTTCCTCGGTGAGATATGCGCACATTCCGGTGCTCGATTTACAAGATGAAAAAAGGGCATTTGATGCTATTCTGAAGGAATCGAAGATAGCCATCGAACATGAAGGGGCAGAAGCTATTGTTCTCGGATGTACGGGTATGTCGCCTTTGGCACGAAGATTACAAGGAACTTTAGGAGTTCCTGTAATTGATCCGGCGGTGGCATCATTAAAGCTGGCGGAAATCTATGTAACGAGCGGGCTTACGAGCAGCAAAATAGCATACGGATCCTCGCCGGAGAAGAAAATCCTTTAAAGAAAGGAGGAGAAAGAGATGCCAGAGATGTTCGAATTAGAATTAGGCAAGGCGGGATATATCATAGCTCATGAAATGTGTCGGATTAAAAAAGGAGAATCAGTGATCATAACAGTGGATTCCGTGATGGATTTTAAGCCGGTAGCGGAAGTTGCCAAGGCAGCTGAAGCTGCCGGGGGGAAGGTAATGGTTGCCTGGCATTCAACCCCACAGGGTTATGGTAAGGTGGCCGATCCGCAATTGCCGGAATCGCTTAAAAAGGGAATTCCTGCAGCAGATGTATGGATAGAATTCAATAATCAGTGGCTCTTATATTCAACACCATGGATAGAGGCGATGGCTAATGGCAGGACAAGGTATCTCTTCCTTGGGGGATTGGATCCGGAACGCGTTACGAGATGTATTGCGAGACTGGATATGGATCTCCAGGAAAAGTTCCAGAATAAGGTGGTCGAGCTCACGAAAAAGGCCTCCAAGATGCGTATAACGACACCGGCAGGGACGGATATTTCCTTTGAGAATGTACAAGAGCGTCCCATAACGAATGAACTGCGTGCGGATGTACCGGGCCCGCACTTTCTGGTAGGGCAGATTGGATGGGCACCTCGGGAAGAAAGTATTACTGGGATTATCGTGTTTGATGGATCATTTTCTGGTGGTGGTGAGGCCGATCTTGGCATTCTTACCCACCCGATTGAATTGGTCATCAAAAAGGGGAGGATTGTCGACATCAAAGGTCAGGAGGAAGCCAAAAAGGTGAGCGATTGGCTTAAGAAACTCGGCGATCCAAACATGTATAATCTCGCCCACGTATGTTATGGGTTCAATCCAGGAGCAATACTTACAGGGTTATGCACGGAAGATGAGCGAGTATGGGGATCAACTGAGTGGGGAAATGGTTACCAGGGCCCGATGTTTAAAGCGAGTCTGCCGGAGGCTGTCTCCCATGCCGACGGGATATGCTTGAATTCCACAGTATGGCTGGATAACCAATTATTACTTGAAGAAGGGAAGGTAGTACATCCAGAGCTCGTTGACATCGCGAAAGCGATGGGGAAGTAGACTGGGATTTCTTGAGAGCTCTCCCTTACCTTCTCCAGGGATAATGCTCAGAGAGGAGAGGGAAGTTCTATTGAGTTAATCATGGATTTCGGGGTGGCGATTATTCTGAGGGAATTTGGTTAAGGGAGTGACCCCGTAGGAGGATCTTGCTGCTGGTCGGGGCGCCGAAGGTGAAACCCCGCAGGGGAAAACTCCAAGCTTTGGGGCAAAGGGATTTCCTCACGGAAAGCGACAGGGGAGCCTCCGAATGATTTCGAAGCGCCTCTGTTTTTTCCTTAATGCATAAAAGTATTGACAAAAAAGGTTTCTATCCATAGCATACGCATGGGTAATAATAGGTGATAAGGGGGATCATGGGATAAATATCAGCCAACCGTAAACGGCTCCATACCAATAGAGGGCATCGAAAGGCACGATATTACACAATGAAAGGAGGGTAGATAAGATATAACACAATGAAAGGAGGGTATAACCATGAGATGTTTGATGTCACAACATGAAGGGTTGTACAGGAGGATCTTTTTGGTCGTCCTCGGACTGGCTGTTTTTGGATTTTTGGCCAATGTTACGGATGGACAGGCCAAGGAAAGGACGTTAAAAATTCTGGCAACAACCGGTCTTTCCGGCCCCCTGGCCGCCTTGGGAGCAGGCTATGACCGGGGCATGAGGTTGGCCGTCGATGAGATCAACGAGAAGGGCATCAAGGGTTTTTCCGGAATTGAGTACAGGACCGTCGATTCCGAATGCAAGCCTTCAGTCATGCTGCGCAAGCTGAGGAGGGAGGCCCAAACCTGGAAGCCCGATATCGTTTTCGGGGCTATTTTGGAAACCACCATCAGGGTCTGGTGCTCGGAGCTCCCCAAATTCAAGATCCCGGGCTTTGTGGGAGGGCACTTGGGCTTGACCAAGTATCTGCCGCCCGGGGAAGTCCCCGTGAGCAAGTGGGTCAATTACTATGGTTTCCCCGAGTATTTCAGCGGGTATCTTGGCGGAAAACTGCTGCATGAAAAGGGCGTGAAGAGGGTCGGCTTTATCGCTGCAGACTATGATTGGGGCTATGGACAAAGCTGGGGCCTGAAGGGCTACTGGCAGGACAACGGCAGGCCTTTTGAGATCGTTGCCTTTGGTTACACCCCCATAGAGAAGGTCGATTTGAGTACCGAGGTGATGATGATGAAGGATGCAAACCTGGATGCCATCTACTGTCCTTACACTGGCTCCGGGTGGTGGGCATTGCCCAAGATGCTCAAGGATTCGGGCGCGATGCCGAAATACTTTGTGTATGAATGTAGCTATAGCAACATGGGTTCGGCGAAGATATCAGGCGAGTACGGGGCAGAGGACACATACTCCATAGCGGATCACGATCCTGAAAGTAGAGCTTGGAGGAACTTTGTCAAGAGGTGGAGGGCCAAGTACGGGGAGAAGAGCTACCCTGAGCCTTACGGCAGTAACTACTATGAGGGCATCTACTGGGCCGTGAAGGCCTTTGAAAAGATCGGGCCCGATAACAAGGATCCGGACAAGGTGGTCGAGGTATTGCAGAAGACCTCCGTCCGGAAGGCCAATGTCGGCTACATGGGACCGACGTGCCCCTACGGCACCAACCAGGGAGCAAAGGGGGGTATCATCCAGTTTGTTAAGGGATCCTCCGAGCTGGATCCAAGCTTCAACCTGCATCCGATCAAGGATAGGGTATTCGACGTCCCCAAGATGGACCTGAAGCAGCTTCTGGACAAGGTCAGGGGCATGGAGAAACTGGAAAGGGGCGTGAAGTATCCAGCGGCAAAGTAGGGCTTGCCAGGGTAGCCTGAGTCGTTTAACTTAGGCTAATCCAATTATTGGCAAATAAAGGGATTTGATGGATAGGCGATGCTAGAAGTCGAGAACATCAGCATAGCCTTCGGCGGGCTCAAGGCTTTGGATAACGTCAGCCTTTACGTGGAAGAGGGCAGGATATTCAGCATGATCGGGCCAAATGGAGCGGGCAAGACAACCCTCTTCAACGTGATCACTGGATCCCTCCATGCCGAAAGGGGACGGGTAACATTCATGGGCAAGGACATAACCGGCCTGAAGCCCCACGTGATCTGCCGGGAGGGAATCGCTCGAACATTTCAGCTGAGGAACACCTTTACCAACCTAACCGTTTTTAATAACATCATGGCCGGCATGCTCAAG
>Ga0209427_10006630_pt1 | contig 13172 bp, 12 predicted proteins | sample DeeMarSWOR136_30_FD_187465 | JGI IMG/M metagenome (GOLD analysis project Ga0209427, IMG submission 187465) | Marine sediment microbial communities from White Oak River estuary, North Carolina - WOR-1-36_30 (SPAdes) (version 2) | ecosystem: Environmental > Aquatic > Marine > Intertidal zone >... | reverse complement strand
AATATACTTTACGTATTATGCACACTTTACTGGCTAAGGTCAATACCACATTTTCATTCCCCCCGCGATTATGATAATATTAACCAGAACTTTAGGGAGGATAAGATGAAAAAACTGCTTATAGCCTGTTCGGTGCTGCTCCTCTTCGCGCTCCTCTCATTGCTTATGGGGGCTTCGGCCACCAAAAGCCTGGTCATTGATGTGATTGAGGATTCTTACACCGTGGCTGACCTCAACGACCCCGCCGACACCTACGGCGTAAGGGAGGAAAACTACGGGGAACTCGATTTCGTCAAAGTCTGGTATCTATGGAACGTGGTGCAAGAAGAGGTAATGCCCGAAGATGAAAACGGCGAAGAAGTTGAAAATGGGGAAGAGGCCGTCCCTGAGCTGGTGGAGGTGGAGTATGAGAGGATAGTCAGCATTATCTACCTCAAATTCGACCTGAGCGAACTTCAGGACATGGAGATTGAATCTGCCATGCTCCAGCTCTACGCCCATACCGTGGTCATATTGGCCCCCCGCTACGTGCAGGCATATCAGGTCGACTCCGACTGGGATGAGCTCACCATCAACTTCAACAACGCCCCAGCCACGGGGGCAAATGCCCTGGCCACCGCCACCATCTATCAAGCCGACCAGTGGTACGGCTGGGATTTGACCGGCGGCGTGAAAGCTGAAATATCCTCCGGCCAGCTTTCCCTGGCCGTTCTGTTCCGCGATATGGAAAAAGCCTCGGAAGAGCTGGTAGGCTTCCCCTCCCATGAGTCCGGTGAAAACGCCGCCCGGCTGCTCATAACCTACACCGAGCCCGGCCTTGCCTTTTCCTGGTACTGGTGGGTCATCGGCGCCGTCGTCATACTCGCCCTGCTTGCCGCCGCCTTCTTCTTCGGCGCGAAGCTGAGAAGCTCCAAGAAGAGCTGATACTACAAGGTTATAAGATACAAAAAAGCTACCCCAGCCTATTGGCTGGGGTAGCCTCTTCTCTATCCTATTCTTCTATCGTCTAGCTATTAGTTAACTGAGCGGGAAACTTCGTACCAGGTAGTAGTACCACCATCGTATATGAACATCAGGATATCACCCACACTAGAAGTGAAAGCAGCGGAAAGGTCGATATTACCCGCCTCATTGATAGTGGTGTTACCATCGGTGAAGCGAAGGATAAGCACCTGTCCCGCTGTGCCGGAATCAAACGAGGTGATGGTAGTAGCACCACTGTTGGTTACGAAGAAGTAGCTACCTCCAGAAACATCGGGAGTGGTGTCGAGATCAGCAAAACTAGATGCCCCCATCCTAAAGATACCGTCCGCGTTCAAGGTAGTGTTAGAGGTGATGACGCCGGCGGTGAGGGCACCCACATTGGTGATGTTATTTCCACCCATGTTCAGTGCGGCTCCGGTAAGGGTGAGACCGGTGGTAACAGTTAGGTTATCGAAGTAACCATCATCCACCGGGTTACCAAGGGTTCCCAAGTCATCTACATCCGTGATGTTTTGATGATTCATGTTTAGGACACCGTTTAAGCTGGCACCACCAGAGCTTACGGTGATACTACCAGAGCTTACGGTGAGACCTTGGGCGATGTTAGCACCACCAGCGTTTACGGTAATACCACCAGCGTTGACGGTAACACCGCTGCTAAAGGTACCCAGGCCTGTCACGCCCAGTGTACCCGCGATAAGGGTGTTACCGTTGCTATGGTCAACACTGAATACCGAGGTGGTGTAACTGCAATCGGTGTAAACATTGACGTTGCAGCCGAATCTGGTAGTGGAACAAACGCTTAGCGTATCAGCGCAGTTATCACCCAGCGTGGTATTGCCGTCTACCGTCAGATTGTCTTCGACATCCAGGTTGTTGTCGACCCAGGTCGTGCCCGTATCGGCGCCAATATTCAGGGTCGTGGCGGCGCCGGCGAAGTTAACCGTGGTTGCGTTGGTATCTATCAGGTTGAAGGTAGCTTGGTTAGTCGTAAGGTCGCCACCATCAACATTCACATCGCCATCGACATCCAGGTCGTTGTTGATGGAGGTTGTGCCTGTTGCGGCGCCAATATCCACGGTCGTGGCGTTGCCGGCGAATTCAACCGTGGTGGGTCCGGCATCTAGCAGATAGAAGGTACCACAGCCACTCGTAAGATTGCAACCATCGATATTCACGTCGAGGTCGACATCCAGGTTGTTGTGGACGGTGGTCGTGCCCGATCCGGCGCCAATATCCACGGTCGTGGCCGCGCCGCCGAAGTTAATCGTGGTGGGTGTGACATCTAGCAGGTTGAAGGTACCACATGAAGTCGTAAGGTCGCAACCATCGATATTCACGTCGAGGTCGACATCCAGGTTGTTGTTGACGTTGGTCGTGCCCGTCGCGGCGCCAATCTCCACGGTCGTGGCGGCACCGGCGAAGTTAACCGTGGTGGGTGTGACATCTAGCAGGTTGAAGGCACCACAGTTAGTCGTGAGATCGCAACCATCGATATTCACGTCGAGGTCGACATCCAGGTCGCCCGAGGTCCAGGTATCGCCATCGGTATAGGCAACACTGAATACCGGAGTGCCGTAACCACAGTTGGTGAAAACTGCGACGTCGCCGGCGATGGACATATCGGCACATACGTTCACCGCGTCGCCGATAGTATCACCCAGGTTGGTATCTCCGTTGACGGTAAGGTCGGCGTTGATAGTGGTGTCGCCGGTACCGTCAGTTACATCGAAGTTCTCCAGGTCGAGCCCTCCGGTACCAATTATCTGGCCGGTAACGTTCAGCCAGCCCGCGATAGTGGTATTACCCGTGGCTGAATCGATATCGAACACCGCGGTAGGGGTAGGGTCAAAAACTGTTACGTCGCATAGGAAGTCAGCATCAGCATTGACCGTCAGCTGGTCGCCGCAATCATCGCCCAGGTTGGTATATCCATTAACCGTCAGGCCGACATTCAGCGTAAGCGGGTCAGTACAGCTTCCCGGCGGTCCCATAGGTCCCGTTGCTCCCCGGGGTCCCGTGGCTCCCGCTGGCCCCGCTGGTCCCGCTGGTCCCGCTGGACCCACTGGCCCGTCGGCTCCCGCTGGTCCCGCTGGGCCTTCTCTACCCGGCGGTCCCGGGTCGCCCTGCGGTCCCTGCGCGCCTTGAGCGCCGGCTGGGATCTCTATATCGGTCCAATCCACCTCCCCATCATCGCAAGCCGCAAAAGGCACAGCGATGAGCGCCAAAATGGCCAGCATGATGAATATTTTGGCTCCAGTTTTCATCTTTCTCCTCCTTTTTTGACCTCTTTTTAGGTTGGTTTTTTATACAAATAGTCGTACGCACACCTACGTGCGCCAATTTACTGCTATTTATACACGATTAATCACCATATGTCAATAGCTAAAGCACCAAATGGCAAACAATTTATCTTAACCGCTTCGGCAAGACATTCATTGCCTAAGTAAACTTGCTATTCACTCTGGTTAGCTATAGTTAGTTTCCGTTTAGTTATAGTTAGTTTCCGTTTAGTTACTGTATATTATACCCCTCTTGTCAAGGGGCAAAACACCCCTATTTCCCACCTTAGTCAAAAAGCTCGGGGTGAAGGGCTCTAGCCAGCGCCTCCAGCCCGTCCACTATTCTCGGCCCCGAGCGGCTCACCAGGTCGCCGTCAACAAGGTAAACGCTGCCCTGGCTCACGGCATCAATCTCACCCCAGATAGGATGCGCCTGAAGGTCCTCGATTGATATCGTCGGTATTCCCCCGAACATAGTCTGGACGATAATAATATCGGGGTCGGCGCTCACCACCTCCTCGATGCTGAACTGCGGCCATTGGAAAGGCGCGTCGCCAGCCACGTTCTCCCCACCCGCCATGGTAATCAGGGCGTCGATAAACGAGTCCGGCCCCGCCGTCCAGGGCAACGTCGGGTCGGTGGCATCGACGATAAAGAAAACGCTCGGTGAGGCAGCACCCTCCAACCGTTCCTCAACGTCGGCAATAACCGCCTCCATACTCTCCGCCAGCGCCTCGGCCTCCTCTATAGTATCGGTAATCGCCCCCACCACCTCAATATTAGCCATGATGCCGTCGATATCCTCCGGGCTCCAAACGAAATAGGTGATACCCAAGCTATCCAACTCGCTGTTAAACTGCTCGTGCTCCAGCGTTAAAACCAGGTCGGGCTCAAGCGCCATCAGGCTCTCGATAGAGGGGGCAAAGGCGTTGCCCACCTTAGGCAAGTCCTGGGCTTCGGCGGGATAATCGCTAAAGTCATCCACGCCCACCACCCGCTCCCCCAGCCCCAGGGCAAAGACCACCTCGGTGATGCTCGGTCCGAAGCAGACAATTTTTTGCGGCACCTCTTCGATAACCACCCCCCGCTCCATATCATCGGTATATGTCCCCGGCTCGAACCCGGCCTGGCAGCCGATAGCCGTACCGATTAACAAACTCAGGACGACCAGAACAACCAATGCCTTGAATGCCATCAAAAACTACCTCCAAAAATATTTGGGTAAAAATAATCCCCCTCTCCTTAAAGTCAAGGGGGACTTCTCAGTACACTCTGAGCACCATCCCACCCCCTTTCTCCGCGGAGGTTTAAGGATGCCCGGGGTTCGGCGTTCTGGCTTCCGATAGCTTGGCTACCGGTCACAGCAGGCGGGACTGCGTCGGAATCTCACCGACTTGCTATCCGTTTTATCCGATCTAAAGTCGGATGTCCCCGGTCATCTATTCTATTGTTGGTCTAAGGATACCGAAAGATAAGCAAAAATGCAACTGTTTTTTAATAGACCCTGGCACCGATTATGGCTTCGTCTCTGGGCTGCAGCATTGATACCACCCCACCCTTCATATCCACCCCCAATATGAGCACCTCGGAGCTAAAACCAGCGATATTCTTGGGGGGAAAGTTGACCACGGCCACCACCTGCCTGCCCAGCAGTTCATCTTGGGCATAATTAGTCAGCTGGGCAGCGGAGTGTTTTATGCCGATTTCAGAGCCGAAATCAACCTCGAACTTATAGGAAGGGTTATGAGCCTTGGGAAAGTCCTCCACCTTAGTTACCCTACCCACCCTCATATCAACCTTGCGAAAGTCGTCGTAGCTAATCATATCTTTCCCCCGATCGCTATTCTTCCTCGACCAGCCGCCTTACCCAGAGCTGGGGGCTGGACGAGACCACCTGCTTCAGCTCGGCCAGCCTATTTCGGAGCTCACTGGCGACATTTTCGTCGTTGACAAGCTCCTTGATTTTGGACTGGTCAAAGCCGAGCACCCTCGGCCACAGGCCCGCCGGCTCCAGCAAGGCTTTGACATCGGCCTCGCTGTAGCCCCCCTTCTCCCACGTCCCGTAGGTCAGGGCATGACCCTTGCCATAGACGCGCTTCAGGCCCTGCGCCTGGCAGTAGGCGACAATCATCTCCTTAAGCTCTTTGAGCTCCAGCTCCAGCCCTTTAATCTCCCTCTGTAGGGCGACGTATCGCTCCACCGATTGCGGCACCGCCGCCTCGTCGAGGACGTCGCTCTCCCCCCGTTCCGGGGCGAACTTGTGCTTGTAATAGGGGCAGTACTCGGGGAAGTCACAGGGGCAGTAAGGGCCCTCTTTAGCCGGGAAGTTCCCCGCCTGGATGCCCTCGGCCACCTCCAGCACCACCCCCCGCGCCTCCTCCAGCCGGGCCGGCTCACGCGGCGGGCAGCTTATGGGCGTGTTGGAACGGAAGTGGTAAAGCGTTAGCCTCTCCACGGGCAAAAACCAGGACTGCTCCACCGCCAGTTGGTATAAGGTAAGCTGGAGGTCTTTATCGAGATATTCCTGGGTGAACAGCTCTTTGTTGGTCTTATAGTCAATGATGGCCAAGCCCCCGTTGTCCAGCTTGTCCACCCTATCGATGATACCCTTCAGCTTCACATTGCCGATATCGATGGTGAATCTGTGCTCCACCGCTATCGGCATCCTGAAGTCGGGCTGGTGAATCTCCCAGAATTTAGTTAATAGCTCCCGCCCGTAGGCCTTGTATTCAGCCTCCTCCTCGGCGGACTCGTAGCCATCGGAGAGCCACTTGCGCTCGTAGAAATCGAGCACCTGCTCCAGCGAGGGCGGCGGCGGCACCTTGACCTTGAAGAAATACTCGGCGCATTCGTGCATGGTGGTGCCGAAGCTGAAATAGCCTTTCTCTTTCGTCTCCAGCCCATCGATGTACTGCAGCTTATAGCAAAGGGGGCAATTCTGGTATAGCGAAATCTGGGTGTAGCTTAACGCCCTCATCTCTACACTATTATAGCCTTTTAGGGAAGATGTGACCAGCTTGCTATTTCAGCCCAGATTGGTTAGCATTAAGGTTAGCACCCTAAAAATCTGGTCGACTAAAAAAACGCCCTCTTCATAGAAAGGTCTCTTTTTTTAATATGGAAGACGTATCACTGGCTGTTGCCTTCGGCGCGGGGCTGCTCTCCTTCTTCTCCCCCTGCGTCTTACCACTAGTGCCGGTCTATATGGCCAGCGTCTGCGGCACCGAAATCCTGGAAGCGGAGAAGAAGCAGGCCCGCTTCCCCATACTCTTTCACTCCCTCAGCTTTGTTATCGGCTTCGCCATCATCTTCGTCGCCCTGGGGGCGGCGGCAGGGCTGGCCGGCTTTGCCATCGGCTCCCACTCGCTGATACTGAAGATAGCCGGCGGCCTGCTCATCGTCTTCGGCGTCTTCCTGTTGGCGTCGCTCAAATTACCCTGGCTCAACTACGAAAAACGGCTGGCGCCCTCGCTGGGCGCCACCAGCGGCTACCTACGCTCGATGCTCATCGGCGCCATCTTCTCCCTGGCCTGGACGCCCTGTGTCGGCCCCATTCTCGGCAGTATCTTGGCCCTGGCCTGGAGCTCGGAAACCGCCTGGCAGGGCGCCTACCTGCTGGCCATATATTCTCTGGGGCTGGGCATACCCTTCCTGGTTATCGGCATCGCCTTCGACTTTTTCCGACCCCTCCTCCGGCGCCTGCACCGCTACTCCACCTGGAGCTATCTCATCAGCGGCCTGCTGCTGATAACGGTGGGCATACTCACCCTAACCAACACCCTGAACTGGTTTCCCTAAACTGGTTTTAGGCTAGCGTTTAAGGTTATAATTACCAAAGAGGCTCGGTTATGGTTAGAATATTAAAGGCGCTAGTAGTAATGGCGCTGGCGGCGGTGCTGGTCGTGGGCCTAACGACCAACGCCTGCTGTGACGGCGTTGATGGCAACGGCGACTCACCTAATGGAGATGCGCCTAATGGCGACGCTCCCAACGGCAACCCCAGCGACGGCGAGCCTGATTTAGTAAGCGGGTACGGCGTTATTATCGACTGCGACGAATATGACGGCCAGGTCTTTCAGGGCGGTGACCCCGCCCCCGACTTCCGCTTCCAGGACGCCAACGGCCAGACCTTTTCCCTGAGCGACTTCAGGGGCAAGTCGGTTATGCTCAACTTCTGGAAGACCACCTGCGGCTACTGCATCATGGAGATGCCCTACATACAGGAAGCCTATGAAAACTGGCTAGGTGGAGAGGTGGTCTTCCTTACTATTGATATTGGCGAGTACGCCGCCACCGTCAGCGGCCTGCTCGACGACCTCGGTTATGCCTTCCCGGTTATACTGGATATAGAGGCCGAGGTGGCGATGCAATACCGAGCGATCAGCATTCCGCTTACCTTCTTTATCGATAGAGAGGGCTTAATCCGGGGTATAAAGTTCGGTGCCTTCCAGAGCGCGGAGGAGATAGAAAACATCCTAGAACAGCTTATAGTCTTTTAAGGGAGCTAGAGATGGCTATAAATAACAGGTTGAAGATAATCGTGGTCGCGCTGCTGGCGGCAATGCTGGCTATGGGGATAGCGACGGGCAATATCGGCAGCGAAGCCGCGCCCAACGGGGACGAGCCCAACGGGGTTGTACCCAACGGGGACGAGCCCAATGGTGATGAGCCCAACGGCGGCGAGCCTAACGGTGACTACGCCCAGCCCGATTTGAGCAGTCTAGGGCTGATAGTCGACTGCGAGGAGAGCACCGGCGCCGAGCCCGCCGCGGGCGACCTGGCCCTAGACTTCCGCTTTCAGGATGCTGTCGGCACGACCTTCTCCCTAAGCGATTTCAGAGGAAGGCTGGTAATGCTAAACTTCTGGGGGACCTGGTGCGGCTACTGCGAGATGGAAATGCCCTACATACAGCAGACCTATGAGGAATGGCCGTCGGACGAAGTGGTGCTGCTGACCATTGACAAAGGCGAGGAGCCGGCTACGGTGGCTGAATTTATGCAGGAGCAAGGGGTTTCTTTCCCGGTAGTGGTGGATAGAGAACGAAAAGTGGTGACGCAATACCAAGTAGACGGCATCCCGCGCACCTTCTTTATTGATGAAGATGGCATTATTCAATATATAAAGATTGGCCGTTTCCATAGTTATGAGCACATAGAAGACGTCCTGAACCAGATTATTACTACCGGCTCTTACGTCGAGGAGCCTGACGAGCCTGAGCCCGATTCGGCTGGCATGGCCGTGATAACCAGTTGCCCGGAGAACCCCGGGGACAGCCTTGAGGTCGGCGACTTGGCCCTCGACTTCCAGTTCCAGGATGCCAGCGACCAGGCCCTTTCCCTGAGCGATTTCAGGGGTAAGCCGGTAATATTAGGCTTCTGGGCGACCTGGTGCCCCTACTGCCAAAGGCAACTGCCCTACCTACAGCAGCTCTATGACGAATGGCAGGGAACGGAGCTGGTAATGCTGACTATTTCCAAGGGCGAGGAGCCGGCCACAGTGGCTACATTCATGCAGGATGAGGAGCTCTCCTTCCCGGTAGTGGTGGATAGTGCCCAAAAAGCCTCAAGCCAATACGGGGTGAGTGGCGTGCCGACTACCTTCTTTATTGATGAAGATGGTATCATTCAGTTCATAAGGGTCGGTTATTTCCATAGTTTAAAGGATATAGAAGACATCCTGAACCAGCTCTTCGACTGGTAAGGGGGGTTAGATATGGGTGATGTTTTAGATGAAGCCTACGCCATAGCCCAGTGCAAGGACTGCCCGTGGTATAAGGCCTGCGTTATGCCCATGAGATTTACCGCCGAGGACATCCGCCGCCAGCTGGAATCCTCGGCTCCGGGTACGGATATCTCCCAGCAAGCTGACCTAGGCATGCAAAACCTGCTCTCCAGCATGGCCTCCGCCGCCCAGAACTCTATCCTGGAAGGCTGCCCCATCTTTATCGAGCGTCTGCGCAGCGACCCCAAGCTGGCGCAAAAGCTTAAGGAGCTCATGCAAAGCTGGGGCAGGGAAGAAGGGGACTAGAGCTCGCCAGGTAGATACCAAAGTCGGTGGTTATAGCACCTCTCAGGGCCAGAGCGTCTTGGCCACGTCCTCCAGTCCCAGCTCCAGTAGCTTTTGCTTGCTCGGCTTGGTCGTGTTGAGGTCCCAGTCCATAGCCGTCAGGTACTCAGAATAAAGGGTATCCTCGTCCACGGTTATACCTTTTAGCGGCCCTTGCGTTGGCGCGGGGTGACCGTATATCCGCCCCGGAATCTTATACTTTAATGCATTTATGCCCTCGCGGATATTAAAGGCCTGCCGCATGTTGGCGATTCTCTCCCCGGTCTTGAATATCTCCTCGCGGGTGAAGTCCCAGCCCGAGACGGCGTTCATAAAATTGATAAAAGCGCTGACATCAGGCAAAGCCCAGAAACCGAAGATACAGGTGCCCGTGCAGCTCACCACGTGGCAAAAGTCGCTGCCCAGCTTATGGGCCTCGGCGCGCCCGCTGAAGGCTTTCTCATCGTGCTCAGGCAAGTCCATCCCCGGCACGGGCAATCCCGGCCCCTGGGTATGGCGGGCGGGGGTGGCGTCCATACGGTAGGTAATCGCCCAGTGGTAGCCGAACTTGGGGTCGTGGGCGGGTAACTCCTGCCCGTTGACATGCATGGCAAACTTGCTGGCGTCCCCACCGATCCTCTCCGCCGCCACCCTGACTCCGTCGGCAATAACATCGCCGAAGCCTTCTCGCTTTACCATCTTTTCGGTCATGGCCACTATGGAATTGTGGTTGCCCCAGGTCATCTCGATGCCGTCGGTGTCGGCCTTGGTGATAACTCCGTTCTCGTAGCACTCGATGGTAAAGGCCATGGTCGCCCCCGCCGAGATGGTGTCCACCCCATAGCGGTTGCAAATATCGTTTAACTTAATAATAGATGCCAGGTTGCTGTTGAGGCAGTCGGCGCCGAACATGCCCAGCGTCTCGTATTCGGGCTTGTGTGCCCCCGCCTCGTATTTATAGTCCCCCCTCCCCTCTTTCATGTGTCCGCCGCAGCCGATGGGGCAGCGCCAGCAGGCGTAGCGCCTCTGCTGCTGCTCAATCACCGGGTCGCCGCCGATAGCCTTATAATCGGGAAAGTCGATAGTGGCCGTGCCCGACCAGTTCTTGGTCGGGGTGTCACCATCCTCGGCGCAGTCGATGAAGATGCCCGGCGTGCCGAAATCTCGCATCATATCAACATGCCCCATCAGCTCGCCCAAGTATTTCTTTCGCAAGGCGTTGGCTTTTGTTTCATCGGCCATGGGGATTTTCAGGTTCCCTCTGACAGCTATCGCCTTTAGTTTTTTAGAACCCATCACCGCCCCTAGCCCCGAGCGCCCTGCCGCCCGTCCCTTGTTGTTCATCACAGCTGCGATGCGGGCTACTTTTTCCCCCGCCGGACCGATGCAGGCAATTTCGGTGTCCTTGCCCAGCTCACCCCTGAGTATGTCTTCGGTCTCAAAGGTATCCTTACCCACAAGGTGGCTGGCGTCTTTCAACTCAGCCTTACCGTTATTGATGAAGAGATAAACCGGTTTTTCCGAGGCACCCGTGAAGAAGATATTGTCATAGCCGGCAAACTTAAGGTAGGGCCCCACGTTGCCCCCGGAGTTGGCGTCGCCCCACCCCCCGGTCAGCGGCGACTTTCCCACCATTATGTATCTTGAAGCCGAAATTGACGGCGTACCAGTGAGCATGCCCGTCGTCAGCCCCAATATATTTTCCGGCCCCAGTGGGTCGATTCCCGCCTTTTGCCGGCTGAAAAGTATTCGGGCCCCCAGCCCGTAGCCTCCAATAAACCGGCGATAAAGCTCCTCGTCCAGCGACTCGTCCTCTAACTTGCCCCTGGATAGGTCCACCCAGAGCGTCTTGCCCATATAACCTCGCGCCACGATCCCTCTCCTTTTTAACCTCGGTTATTCTATACTATACGCCCCGCCGATTGCTTGTCAAAAACCCCTGTTGCATTTGCCGCCGATTAGCCTTACTATTGGTAAAGCCTTAAGGTATGATAAGGAGTGCAAAATGTTACTGGCCGATAGAGTGGCTATCATCACCGGCGGCGCAAAGGGCATCGGCATGGGCATCGCCCTCAAGTTTGCTGAGGAAGGATGCGCCGTCGTCATCGCTGATATTGATAAAAAGAGCGCCGAAGTTACGTTGGCCCAAATCACCAAAAAGGGCGGCAGGGGTATCGTCTTGGCCTGCGACGCCCTCGATAAAAAGCAGGTGCGCATCGCCGTGGACAAGACCATCGACCAATTTAACAAGATTGATATACTGGTCAACAACGCTGGCGGCATGGCCGTAGACCCCAAGCCCATCGAGGATATGCCCGAGGCCGACTGGGACAAAGTGCTGACATTGAACCTAAAGAGTCTCTTTTTATTCTCTAAGGCAGTGGTGCCCCAGATGAAGAAGCAGAAATATGGCCGCATCATCAACCTTTCTTCAGCGGCGGCTATTAATCCCCCCGCGCACTGTATCCACTATCACACAGCCAAGGCGGGCATCATTGGTTTTACCTTGGATTTGGCCTACACCTTGGCACCCTACGGTATCTGCGTCAATGTGCTGCTGCCTGGCCCCGTCCGCACTGACTTCTACGACCCTATGTTGGCCAAGCTTAGCGAAAAAGAAAAAGACGCTTTCTTTGAGGAACTAGGCAAGGGCGAAATACCTTTGCAGAGGACGGGCACCCCCGAAGACATAGCCGGCGCCGCCCTTTTCCTGGCCTCCGAGCTGGCTTCGTATGTCACCGGCGACGCTTTATTAGTATCGGGCGGCTCACCATTAAGGCCAATCCAGACTCCTATCCAGAAGACGCTGGATAAGTAGTCTACTTCGGCCCGCCCGTACCCTCCGGCCACCCTTCTTTGTAGTTGCCCGTGCCGATCATGATGGCCAACTCCATATGCGGTCTGGTGAACTTTTTCCAGGTCAGCGGCCCGTGCTTCGTCCCCGCCGGCAGAAAGAGCGCCGAGGACTTGTTGAAGGTTAGCGGCTGCCCCTCGACGCAAAACTCTATCTCTCCACCCAAATCCTCGGAGTTATAGGGGTCGTTACCTAGGTGGAGCACAATCTCATCGAAGTTGTGCTTATGCTCGTGGACGTGGGGGTTGGGCCTGGGCATCTCCCATATCCAGCCCACCTCCAGGTACATGTTGCAGCCCGGTACCAGGGCGTTGCTCATCAACGTCATTGAGGGGCTCTGCCGCCCCTCCACGGACTCCCCCGCCTCGTAGATGGGCTTGGTCACCAGAAGTCGGCTGTAGTCTGCCATTTCATCTTCTCCTTTAGTTATAGTTATAATTTAAAAGGTATGCAGCTTGACGACCTGCCCCACCATGTAGCTGCAAACGTCCGAGGCCAGAAAGGCGGTGACGTTAGCCACGTCTTGGGGGGTACACAAACGTTTTAGGGCCGACATTCGTTTCATGGATTCAGGCAACTCCTTGGGGGCGGTGACCACCAGCCCCGTCTCCCCCAGCCCAGGCAGTATGGCGTTGACCACTATGCCCATGGGTGCTACCTCTAGGGCCAGGGCGTGGGTGAACTGGTCAATGCCCCCCTTGGCTGCTCCGTAGACGGCGATGCCAACCATGCCCTGCCCACCCGAGCAGTTGACGATGCGCCCGTATTTCTTAGCCGCCATGTGCGGGATAACCGCCTGGGCCACGTTCATCTGCCCATAGAGGTTGACCCCGATATCAATGTCCCAGTCGGCCTTGGTCATCTGCATGAAAGGCTGCACCACGCTGCTGGTGCCCGCGTTATTGATTAAGATATCGATGTGCCCGAACTCTTTTATCACCGCCTCGACCATTTTGTCCACGCTATCGCGCTTGGTCACGTCCACCTTGACCGCCATCGCCTTGCG
>Ga0209427_10006628_pt1 | contig 13174 bp, 12 predicted proteins | sample DeeMarSWOR136_30_FD_187465 | JGI IMG/M metagenome (GOLD analysis project Ga0209427, IMG submission 187465) | Marine sediment microbial communities from White Oak River estuary, North Carolina - WOR-1-36_30 (SPAdes) (version 2) | ecosystem: Environmental > Aquatic > Marine > Intertidal zone >... | reverse complement strand
CTGAAGACGGAGCTTCAATCCCTCATCGCTTTCAGCAAAATGCGCCCTGTGATCGTCAGGGCTGACAAGAGCGTTATTTTCGACCGAGTCGTTCAGATTTTAGATGTGGCAAAAAATGCAGGAGTGGAACGCCTAGGTATTGCCATCGAAGAGAAACCCTCTACCCCCTCTCAAAAACGCTGAGCTCCCGGTCCCGCCCATTCATTTTCAGCCTTCATCAGAGTCTTTATCACCATTTTCCTCGACTTAACAAAAGATTAGAAATCCATTTTTATTCAATAAATTTGAATATGATGATCTTCAAAATTAGGACTTTACCTTCCTTTAAAAGCGTAAGTACCTAAAATCATTATATAAATTTTTTACAAAAAACTGTATTTTTTTCTTGACATTTCCACATTTTGTGTTTTAATATATGTTCGATTCAACATATAGAATTTTGCTCTGGGACGGGAAGGGAGATTTCTGAAATGAGCTACCTTGTTTGTGATAAAAGGAAAGGAAGTCCAAAAATTCACATCGAAGTGTGCCGAAGGAAATGTAAACTGGTTAACGAGTGTAAAATTTACAAGGAGTTTGTAAGGAATTTAGAGAAAAAAGCTGCTTAGGCTCCTCTCTTCATACCCCTCCTTTCTTGCCTTGCCTGCATTAAGCAGGCGCGGGGGCCATTCCAAAACGGAATTGGCCCCCTTTTTTACCCTTTTGTTGATCAGAATGATGCTCCGTTGATTAGCAAACCCCGCTTTATTTTCGTCCAAGAAAACCTCAAGACTTGATAATGGTTCGCTGATATTGTAAATGAATAATTTCGCGACAACAGGGTTTATCCAATGTCACCCCACTCATATTGTAAGATGCCGAGAAGACAGAGACTGGCCGTTTCAGACCTCAATATCCTCTTTCCCAAGTTGACAGCGATGAACTCCGCCCTCTTTGCGTGCTCCACTTCCTCGTTACTCACTCCTCCTTCTGGCCCAACGACGAAGAAAATCTTCGTCTTCTCCTCTGATACTCTTAAGACCTCCTTCAATCTTGCCCCTTCCTTCTCCCACAGGATGAGACGAAGCGAGTCTGGAGAAGGGGCCTGAAGCATTTCAAAATAGTCCTGAAGGGGTTCAATTCTTGGAATGACTCCCCTCCCGCATTGCTTGGAGGCCTCCACAGCAATCCTTTCCCAACGATGATAGCGTTTTAACCTCTTCGATTTATCTAAAAGGGGGACAGATCGAGAAGAAAAAAAGGGTATAATCTCTTTGACTCCCAACTCCGTGGCCTTCTGAATCAGGTAATCCATCTTCTCCCCCTTGAGCAGGCTTTGGGCCAGGGTGATCTCCAAAGGAGATTCTCTTTTAACGGAAATAATATTTTGAATCTCAATCAGGACAGAGGAAGGTCCTCCTTCAAAGATCGTCCCCTCGTACTCTTTCCCTGAACCATCGAAGACCACAATTCCGTCTCCTGCCTTAAGTCGAAGGGCTCTTCGGATATGCCTCACCTCACTCCCTTCGATCTTTAACATTCCTTTCTCGATCCGGGGCTGAGGAATAAAAAATCTGGCCATCGCTTTATCCTTCTTCTTTAAATTCCTGAAAAAATGGAAAGGGGTGCTCTGAGCGCGAATTAAGATTTTTTCGGGAACCATCCTTAGCGAAGCGAAACAGCTGCAAATCGAATGTTTGAGCCCAAAGGGCGAGTTTTCGATTTGCAGTGAAGCGAGCTTTAGAATGGCCGAAAAAAGATTTTGAGCAGCGAAGAGCAACCTTTTCCATAATTTTCTATTTCTTCTTGAAAATAACGCAAACCCACTCCCCTTCTTGGGTTGCTTCAGTCCATTTTAGGAGACCGGTTTCTAGGTAACATTGACGAATTTTTTCTCTTTCCTCTTCCAGTATTCCCGAAAGGATGAGAAAACCCTTACTCCTGAGATGGCGAAGGAGAGGCCATCTCATTCTCTTTAAATTCTTGAGATCAATATTAGCGATCACCAGATCGAACCTTGTCCGAATCTTTCCAATGCTCCCTTTTCTTATTTTAACGACATCAGAAACTCTGTTTCGCCCTACATTCTCTCTCGCCATCTCGGCCGCCTCCCCATCCGTATCCAAACCCAAAACCTCCCTAGCCCCCAACCGGGCAGCGACAATCGACAGAATTCCTGAGCCCGTCCCAACATCAAGAACTGTAAGCGCCCTGTTCTTGAGTGTTTCCTCCAATGCTCGAATGCAGAGCTTTGTGGTAGCATGGGTTCCTGTTCCAAAGGCCATCCCCGGAGTGATATCAATGGGGATCTGATTTCTTTTCAACCGGATCGAGGACCAGGGTGGCTTCACCACAAACTTCGATGTCACCTGAACAGGTCTAAAAAACCTCTTCCAGCCTTCCCCCCAATCCTGATCAGGAATCGGGGTCGTCTCGATCTGGATGCTGGGAATTTCAGGGTCCATCATCCGGAGAGAGCTCAGATACCGCTGAAGAGCCCGGAGGCCTCGTTTCTCTCTCCCATTTTGCAGGAAATAGGTCTTCAGTCTTATCCCCTTTGAATCCTCGTCAACCTCTTCAATCCCTGTTGCTCCCTGCTCCATCAAGAAATTTGAAATTGCCTCTCCCAATTCTGTCGGGACAACAAGAGAGACGGCCCACCAGCACGTCATGGACCAATACCTCCCATCGACCTTTCCCATTCTAAAGCTCTCCGCCCCTGCCTACCGGTCGCAGACAAAAGAAGAGCTTCCCGGTGATGTAATATCATTTCATATCATATTGTACCCCTTGCCCGCCGGCCTGCCTACCAGAGGCGGGCAAGGCGGGGCTTGAGGGTCACTTGCCAGCCAATTCGTCTTCCTTTTTATTAGTTCTTGAAATTGATCTCTCCGCTGAGATACATTGTTTCCAAGTGAGCACGGAATACAAAATGTCCTTTCTCCTCTACCGCCCATTGAAAAATAGTAACCTCGTCTTTCTTGTTGCATTCCTCCTGGGGCTCTTTTTAGGAGGTTATGCCTTTCACCTAAAGGGGACCATTTTGCCCGCCCTCGTATTGATTATGTCCCTCTCCACCACACAGATTACCCTTTCTCACTTGACGCACGCCAAGAATTATTGTTGGGACATCGTTTTTGTCTTTGCGATCAACTATATCTTTTTGAGCGGGCTCATTCTTCTGGCTAATCATCTTCTTGTCAGAGACAACGACCTTCATGCAGGTTTTGTCGTGATGGCAGCCATACCTTCAGCAGTTGCCGTATTGCCCTTCACCTATCTCTTAAGGGGAGAAATGATGGTCTCCCTGGTCGGCTCGGCAAGCCTCTACCTCTTGGCTCTCGGGATGGCTCCCCTCATCTCTTTCCATTTTTTGGATGTGGGAAGGATTGATCCCTTGAAAGTGATCTCTGTTCTAATTCAGTTGATCCTCATCCCTTTTTTCGCGTCCAGGTTGCTTCTCAAATGGAAGACTTTTCATCGGATAAAAGGGGATACCAATGTCTTTGTCAATCTCGCCTTCTTGCTCATCATTTATGTCGTCATTGGAATGAATCGCTCGACCTTCCTCAGCCATTTCGATGTCCTGCTCCTTGTATCCACAATTGCCTTTCTAAGGACCTTTGTGAGTGGTCACCTGATTGACCTTTCCGCCAGATTCCTCGGAGCGGACCGAGAACGGAGGATGAGTTATGTCCTTTTTGGATCGTTTAAGAACCTAGGCCTAGCGGCAGCCATCGCGATCGTGCTCTTTGATGAGAGGGCAGCCATCCCCTCTGCCGTTACGATCCCTTTCGAACTCATCTTCTTCGTCTGGTTCAACTATTTCCAGAAAAGGTGGGGGTAGTACCACCCTTTAGACGGTTTTATTCGAAGGTGCTTCCAAAATAAATTCGCCAATCTTCTCATTAAAGGCCTTAGGGGATTCCATCATCACCATGTGGCCTGCCCCTGTGAGGATCTCTAGTTTCGATCCATGGATTCGACTTTGTAGGAATTGCGAATACTTCACCGGGGTGAGCTGATCCTCATCACCGCAGACGATGAGGGTGGGGAGGTTAATCTTTTCCACTTCATTCATGATATCAAATCGGTCACAGGCTAAGAAGTCGCCGTAGAGAACATCGGGTCGGCATCGCGTCATTCCCAAAACGCCTTTCTCAATTAAATCCGACGGAGCCCTTCGGGAATAGGAAAATTGGTTGATCTGCTTCACCGTCTCTCCAAAGTTCTCCTTGATCCCATAGAGAATCAACGGAAGAACTCTTAACTTTGCTCCGGTTCCCACCAATATAATACCTGTAATCATGTCCGGGTGTGTCAATGCCAATATCTGTGTAACGGCTCCCCCCATAGAATGGCCAACGAGAAAGACCTTCTCGATACCCATGGCCTTTAAAAAAGAGTAAACGTGCTCAGCATACCCTCCGATCTCCTCCTCCCCCTCTCCTCCTGACTCTCCATGGCCCGGAAGTTCAATGATGATGGGATTGGATTGCTTTTCAAAAAAACTCTTCTGATAACTCCATGTATACTGACCTCCTCCTGCTCCATGGATGAAGAGGAGGATCTCTCTTCCTTCCAAAAGCCCTTTCCTCCCTATCCAGTAACTGATCTGCTTTCTGCCGACACGGATGATTGGCATGAGTCCTCCTTTCTGATGAGGTCGAAATAGGAGTTCATCGACCCAAACATTGCCTCCTTCTCCTTCAGGCCTGACAATTTCAAACGAAAAGAGGTACTAAAAGGTAGTCCTTTGGTATACCAAACTAAATGCCTTCGAATTCTCTGTACCGCCCCTTTTTCTCCATAATGGTTTTGAAGGAGGGAGAAGTGATGCTCGATCACTCTCTGCCTCTCATCTAGAGGGGGAAAAGAAACTGACTCTCCCTCATCGAAGATCCAAGGTTTCCCTAAGGCTCCCCTACCAATCATCACTCCGTCACAACCGGTTTCTTCCATCATCCTCTTTGCCAAAACGAGTGTGGTCACATCTCCATTCCCGATGACAGGGATGCGAACCGCCCTCTTTACCTCCGCGATCACGCTCCAATCTGCTCGGCCATGAAATCTCTGAACCCGTGTGCGGGGGTGAACGGAGATCGCATCGATTCCACAATCCTCAGCGATTTTAGAGATCTCAACCGCATTGATGTGCTTCATGTCCGATCCGGAACGAATCTTTATAGTGACGGGACATCTTACTCTTTTTCTCACTTCGACCAGTATCTTTCTCACTTTCTCAGGAAACTGCATAAGGTCAACACCCGCTCCGGTCTTAACGACCTGATCTACTGGACATCCCATGTTGATATCGACGGCATTGGCTTCCACCCCTTCAGCCACCCGAGCAGCCTCGGCCAACAACTCCGGGTTTGAGCCGAAGAGTTGAACGGAAATTGGGTATTCATCCTTCCCAATTTTTAAGAAAGATTCTCCTTTTCTCAACAATCCCTCTGCACTGACCATGCCTGTGAAGGTAAGCCCGCATCCCTTCATTTTTGCGATTCGGCGAAAAGGGTAATCTGTAATTCCCGCCATGGGAGCCAGGATGAGGAAATTCTCAAGTCTGAGACTACCCAGCTTCATCTCATCCACCTCAAATAGTGAGTCCGTATTCAGAAAACATTGCTCCTAAGACACTTTCTTCCATTATTCCAATGTTCCATCATCCCCCCTATTTTTTGGTTTCCCATTGTTTTTTAATCGACTCCACGGCCTCATCGACACGAAGAGGGATTCCGAAATCGAGGCCCTCTTTTTTTAATCCTCTAAAGAGCTTCGTCAACGTGGGTTCTTCCAAATTAAAACTCTCCAGATCCTCAAATCTTCCGAAAATCTCCTCCGGTCTCCCCCTTTCGCTGAGGTCTCCGTGTCCATGCATGAGGTAAAGGACATCTGTAACCTCTGAAACGAGATCGACCTCATGGAGTGTCATGATGAAACTAATTCCTTTCTCTTTGTTCAAATCATTCAGAATCCGAACAAGATCCCTTCTGGAAACGGGATCCAATCCAGTAAAAGGCTCATCCAATATGAGAAGCTCAGGTTCCATGACTAGTGCCCCGGCTAAGGCAACCTTTTTCTTCTCGCCACCAGAAAGATAATGGACAATTTTTCCCTTAATGGACTCGATATTCAATCTCCTCATGACCTCCTTGGCCAGAACGTCTGCCTTTGAGCTCGGCAGGCCATAGTTTAGAGGAGCGAAAAGGATATCATCGTAAACGGTGGGGCCAAGAATCTGTTCATCCACATCCTGCATCACCACACCGACCTTTTCCCTGATTTTCGCGTATTCCTTTCCAGGATCCAAACCAAAAACCCTCACACGACCATCCTTCGGGACAAGAATTCCCAACAGGTGTTTAAGAAGCGTGGTCTTTCCACATCCATTGGAACCTAGGATCGAAACCCTCTCGCCCCGATTCACAATAAAGTCTAAACCACAAATCTGAACCTTCGTCATATCCGGATAGACATGGGTGATGCAATCGACTTCGACAATTCTCTCACTATCCTTCATAGCCTATTCTCCCCTGTAATAGATTTTATTCTTGAACCCCCGAATCACCATCGATTCATACATTCTTTCGCTGCCCTCCATCCCCTTAATAATCAGGTGACCGAAGGCGTTTGAGATATTGATCAGACTTCTCCAAGGATTTCTCCATTGAAACCCTCCACGGAGGTAGAGGGCATGCTGCGTGTCTTCAAAGATACTTAGCAGAATGAAGATGGATCGGTAAGTTAAGAAGAGGGCGGTCACAAAAAGCGGAGGAAGGAATCTTCCCAAGATACGGAAGATCGAAGGATAAGGCGTTGTGGCCAATAGCAACACCACTCCTGTCGATCCACAGAGAACCTTCACGAAGACAAGGAGAATAAAGAAGATTTGGAAACCTGAAATAAAGATGAAAAGGATGGCAAAGATGAGGGGATAGAGCGTCAGAGAAAATATCTTCAGGGGAATTCTTGATAGAAAAAAAAGGCCGAGAAGGATTGCGTAAAGGAGGAGAAGCCCAGGAAGACTTCTCACCGTGACGATGGCTGATAAGACAAAGGCCATCCCGATGATTTTCCACTTGGGTGAGAGGCGATGAAGCCAGCTCTTTCCTTCGGTCGCCGAATAATCGAGATACGAAAGCTGAATCAAGCGGTTTCTTTCCCCAGCCTCAATAAATCCGGCTTCAATTTGTGGATATATCGGCTGATCAATACGGTGATCACCCCTTCCAATACCCATCCAATGAACCCTAACGGAATGACAATAGCCATAAAACGGTTCAAATCCACCTCTTTCTCTGCCACACGTGTTTGATGCGGATCTCCTTTTTCTTTCAGGAGGTTGAATTCAAAAATCCCCTTACCCTCCTGGTGCATCATTTCTTCGTAATGAGATGTTCCCAGACCGACGACGCCGATCATGGAGAACGTAGAAAGAAGAAGAGCCAGAAAAGTGGCCAGAAAGGTGGCAGGAGTTAATCTCCTTAAGATTTTCCAGAAGAGGCGAAAGAAAACATACCCGAAAATTCCTTCGATCGAGAGGGTGAGCGTGTTGAGGCCGATCACAGTGATTCCTCCATGCCCGAAAAGAGCCAAGATGACATTGACCACAAAGGTTCCCAGGAAAATGAGAGAGGGCCCCAAAAGAATGCCGGAGATAACCGTAAGGTTCACATGGTAGGCAATGGGGACGATTTCTACCGAAGCACCGAGAACCATTGCGGCGGCCATCATCCCAAGCAAAGGAAGACGTTTGGTTAGATCTTCTCTCTTCGTGAATCGAGAAAGAATCGTTCCTAGCAGAATGGCAACGATAAATCCTGAAATCCAAAGCCAAAAAGGTAAAACCCCATCTGGGAGGTGGATGTGAGACATTAACGCCTCTTCTCAGACCTCTTTTTGACAGGCCTTACAAAGACCATAAAAATTCACTTGGTGATCGGTCACCTGATAGCCTGTGGACTCCGTCACTTTGGCGGACCAATCAGAGATGTCACAAAATTCAAACTCGACCACATCACCGCATTTTCTACAGATAATATGGTGGTGGTGATTCTCCAACTCACAGAGTTTATATTTCACCGTGGACCCATTCACGGTCTTGAAGACGATTCCCAGGGACTCAAAAAGATCGAGGGACCTATAAATAGATGTGAGCCCAATTTTTCTCTTTCCCTTAAGCAACGATTGGAATAATTCCTGAGGGCTTAAGGGAGTGCAAGCCTTCGAAAGCTCTTGATAGATCAGTAGCCTGGGGTGGCTCAAACGGAGCCCCTTCTCTTTAACTAATTCTATGAAAAGTTTTTTATTCATAGAAAGTTACCGCCAAAATGAAAATATTTTCGTTAAATTAATATTTTTTCTCCAAGCTGTCAAGTTGTTGAAAATTTATTTTAGTTGACGATTCAGGACCGATTCAATATAAGGATATGACAAAGGGGACTTAAAATGGATACAAGAATAGGCATTGTTGGGGCAGGGATATCAGGTTTGTCAGCAGGATATCAACTGATGAAAGCTGGCATGAAACCCATTCTCTTTGAGAAAGAGTGTTTTGTTGGTGGACGGATGAGTTCGGAAATTGTGGAAGGTTTTGTCATAGATAAAGGAGCTTACACCATTCCCGAATTTCACAAGAATACGATTCAGATTATTAAAGAAATAGGGCTGGAAGAATTTCTCGAAGAAACCTCGGGTACTTCTGCAACTTTTAACAATGGGAAAAAGTATGAAATTAAGATCGGGTCTCCCATGGATTTCTTGAAATACGAGCTCCTCTCCATCAAAAACAAAAAAGATCTGGTCAATCTTTTCCTTTACGCAACCTCATTGAGGAAATCATTAAATCTGAATAATCCTTCGGAGAAGACTTTCGACTTAGAGAAAGAATCTGCAGCAGAATATCTTCTAAGAGAATACAATAGGGAAATTCTCGAGCTGATTGCCTATCCTATCTTCTGTGAAATCTTCTTAGGAACCCCGGAGACCAATTCGAAGGCTGCCTTTTTGGCGACCATTCGCAACTTAACGAAGTTCAAAATATTCAGTTTGGACCAGGGCTTAGGGATGTTGCCCGAGCATTTGATGAAGCATTTAGATGTCAGACTCAATTCACCTGTCCTCAACGTACAGCAAGAGAGTGAGAAGGGCCCCTATGTGGTGAATGTAGGAGGAAACACCCCTGGGTCGCTCACTTTTGATACTCTTATTTTTGCCCTTCCTCTACCCCTCCTCCTCGAAATATTCAAAGATTTGCCTGTTTCCATTAAAGAACGCTTCAAAGAAATTCAATACGCTCCATCGATTGTTACTGTCATGGCCATCGATCAGCCATATACGGGTACCTCTTTTATCAATAATCTACTTAGGAAGGATTTTCGGGTGCTCGGGACTCTCGTCTTTGACCATCATAAAGGATTCAAACATGTCCCGCCTGGAAAGGGTCTTGCGACAGCAATCCTTCGCGAACAGGCCAGTCAAACTTTATTGGAAACATCTGAAGAGTTCATCCATCAAGAAGTTATAAAGGAGATCGAAACGCTATTTCCAAACTTCTCAAGCAAAGTAATCTTTTCGAAAGTATACCGATGGAAACATGGCTCGATTCAGCTCAAACCAGGTACGTTGTATCAGCAGAGGTTAACCCGGAAAACCTTAGAAGATCACTTTCAAAATCTATATGTTGTGGGTGACGGTCTGTATCGATCTAGTATTGAAGTCCAACTCAATATGGGGACCAACGCAGCAAACCAGATCATTGAAAAATATAAGCCTTAGCTGCCCATCCCCTCTCTCTTTCCCAAGCTCCTTTAGAAGGGCAACCCAACCGTTTTTCTCATTACGAACAAAAGGAAGCCATATCCCGGGATTGCGGAGCTTGTTCCCGGCGGAGTGAGAAGTTTCTGAGTTTACTTCGCTGCGCTTCGCAACTCTCACCGCTCCTCATGATCACACCCTTTCTGCGCTCGAGCCTAATATTTTTCTCAACTCTTTTTCATCGTTTACTGGAGGCAGACAGGTGAACCCTTTGCAGACGAAGGCAGTCGGACCCTCTGCAGCCTCTCGCCCCAATAGGAAGGGAAACCAATTCCCTTCGATGGGTTCTTGAGGGTCCCTTAGGCAAAGAATCTTATTGGGAAGGTAGGATAGAAAAATCTCTTTAAGCATGGATTTTGTCCTGGGATCCTTCCTTGAACCGATGATCCCAATCTCCTCCGGACCGACGTAGAAGGAGAGGCCAGATAACATGTGAGCAAACCCGGCGGGATGTTCTGCAAGGAAATTATAAAAGAGCTGCAGAATTTGCTCGGCTTTCTTTTTCAAAGATTCCTCCCCTGTCAAATATCCAAGCCGTACCAGATTGAATACCGCAACGGAATTGGGTGAGGGAATGGCATTATCATAGGGGCTCTTCGATCGAGCAATCAAAGATTCGTTCTCTTTTCCCGTGAAGAAAAAACCCCCTTTGACCTCATCCCAGAATTGATCGATCATTTTCCTGTTCAGCTCATCTGCTTCCTTGAGCCATTCGATCTCAAAAGTTGCTTCATACAGATCCATAAGGGCCTCGACGAAGAAGGCATAATCCTCTGAATAAGCCTTCACCTGGCACTTCCCTTGATGAAAGGCTCTCATCAGATCACTGTCCTTCCTCATCTCTTGAAGGATGAAGTGGGCAGACTCTTTGGCTGCATTCCGGTACTGTTCATTCTCAGTGATCTTGAACCCGTCAACGAAACTCGAGATCATCAATCCATTCCACGAGGTCAGAACCTTCTCATCCCGGCTAGGCTTGACCCTCTTCTCCCTTTCGGCAAAGAGTCTCTTACGTCCTTCTTCCAGCAGCCCTCTCAAATCTGGAATAGGGATCCCATATAATTCTGAAAGCTTATCTAAGGTGGAGCTTGGATTAAGAACACTCGCCCCTCCCTCAAAATTTCCCTGGGGCGTCACCCCATAATAGGCACAGAAAGGAGCCCCTTTCTCTTTGCCCAGTACTTCCTTAATCTGGTCTCTCGTCCAGACATAGAACTTTCCTTCTTCACCTTCACTATCCGCATCCTGGGTTGAGTAGAAGCCCCCCCCTGGGCTCTTCATTTCACGGAGTACATAATCAAGGGTCTCCTCAGCGACTTGGCGATATCTCTCTTTTCGAGTTACCTGATAGGCTTCAAAATAAGTCCGAGAAAGAAGGGCATTATCATAGAGCATCTTCTCAAAATGGGGGATGAGCCATCGGTCGTCGACGGAATAGCGATGGAACCCTCCTCCCAGATGGTCGTAGATTCCACCATTCGCCATCTTTTCTAATGTGCGTTCAACCATCTCCAAGGCCTCTTTGGAACCCGCCTTCTTCCAATATCGCAAAAGAAAAGAGAGGGTCATGCTGCCAGGAAACTTAGGTGCCTTCCCAAATCCTCCATTGGTTGAATCAAATTGACCCCTAAGGACATCAAAGGCCTTTGATAGGAGTCTTTCGTCCAGGGTCTCCTGGGAGGGAACTAATTCAGCGATCTGATGGAGGGCTTGTTTAACTTGAGCCTCAATCTTTCTAACTTCCCCACGATTTCTCTTATAATAGTCTGAGACGACGGCCAATATTTTTGGAAACCCCGGCATTCCCCTTTGGTCTTCAGGGGGGAAATAGGTTCCTGCGTGAAATGGGATAAGGTCAGGGGTTAGGAAGACGGTCATTGGCCATCCCCCACCACCCGTCATCACCTGAACAGCATTCATATAGATCTCGTCCAAATCCGGGCGCTCCTCCCGATCGACCTTGATGTTAACAAAGCGTTCGTTCATGATCTGAGCAGTTGCCTCTTTTTCAAAGGACTCTTTCTCCATGACATGGCACCAATGGCAGGAGGAGTAGCCAATACTGAGGAGGATAGGTTTATCCTCTTTTTTGGCCCGGTTCAAAGCTTCCTCTCCCCATGGATACCAATCGACCGGATTATGCGCATGCTGCAGAAGATAAGGGCTGGTCTCATGAATTAACCGATTCGTATACTTATACTGTTTTTTCATTCTATGTTCTCCTCACTTAGCTCATCAATACTATTATAAACAACTTTCTTTATAAATATGATGGTTTTTTTGCTTAAGTTCAACATAAAAATAACCCTCTAAATTTATGTTGACCCCCCTATTCCGATTTTGTAAACTTTTCTGTACCTCCTCTTTTAAGAAAAATTCTTAAAATCCATAATGAGGAAATAGGATGGATAAAAATGTGAAAGACGCCTTCTTCAGACAGGTGCAAAAGGAACCTTTTGCTCAAAAATTCGGGATTAAACTGGTAGAGCTCGACGTCGGATATTCGAAGGTGGCAATGAATTTCACTCCAGATATGGAAAACATCTTAGGGATGGCCCATGGAGGGGCAATATTTGCCCTTATTGATGAGGCCTTCGAAACCGCTTCAAACTCGCATGGCACCATCGCTGTCGCCTTGAATATGAATATCACCTATGTCTCATCTCCTTCTTCGGGAAGCAAACTCGTTGCCGAGGCAAGGGAATTCAGCCGCACGCAGAAGACCGCTAGCTACGATATTAAAGTGGTCGATGACCAAAACAACCTCATCGCCTCTTGTCAAGCCCTTGTCTACCGAAGAGGAATACCCTTGCCTTTCCTTCAAGAAAGATAAATCCGGCTTAGAGGAACGGGAGGTCATGAAGAACATTCTCGTCATCGGTTCAGCAGGTCAGATTGGGTCAGAATTAACCATGGAACTTCGGAGAAGATATGGATCCAACCATGTCGTCGCAGGAATTCATAAGACCCTGCCCCAACAAGAATTGCTTAAATCAGGTCCAACGGAGGCGGCGGATGTGACGAAACGAAAGCAGCTTTCTGAAATCGTGAAAAAACATAAGATCGATACCATATATAATCTCGCAGCCTTACTATCGGTTGTAGCCGAGACGAAGCCTCAACAAGCCTGGCATGTTGGCATCGATGGCCTCTTAAATGTCCTTGAGGTTTCGCGTGAATGTGGTTGTGCGGTTTTCACCCCAAGTTCGATCGGTGCTTTCGGGCCCACCACTCCCCTCGATAATACTCCGCAGGATACGGTCCAAAGGCCGCAAACCATGTACGGGGTGACTAAAGTGACGGGTGAGCTGTTGAGCGATTATTATTTCAAACGATTTAATGTAGATACTCGGGCTGTCCGTTACCCTGGAAT
>Ga0209427_10006627_pt1 | contig 13175 bp, 10 predicted proteins | sample DeeMarSWOR136_30_FD_187465 | JGI IMG/M metagenome (GOLD analysis project Ga0209427, IMG submission 187465) | Marine sediment microbial communities from White Oak River estuary, North Carolina - WOR-1-36_30 (SPAdes) (version 2) | ecosystem: Environmental > Aquatic > Marine > Intertidal zone >... | reverse complement strand
CCCACCCACCACAATGCGGCTCAGACGGACAGGGCCTCGCCTTCATTATACCTGTCTATCCCTCATTTATTCTCATATCACGGAAATGGAGATGCTTACTATAAAGATTGACAATTGGTACCATATGTGATACCAATTAAATATAAAAATTGGTCTTCTGTGTATTGAACAAGAAGTGTTATAAATTATATGAAAAAGCAAGAGCCCATCCCAAGAGCCTTAGGTTTTCTGAGTTAACAGCCTTGTGTGAATGCATTGGAATGAAATGTGATAGGATCAAAGGATCACATTTTATCTACATATTGGAAAACCCATTTTTTTTGATATCGATACAGCGAATGAAGGATGGAAAGGCTAAGCCTTATCAAGTTAGGCAATTATTGGATTTTATAGAAGATAATAATATAAACGTCATGGAGTGAAAAATGAGAAAATATGCGATTTCAATAAAATGGAGCGATGAAGACAAAGGTTTTATCGCAACAATTCCAGAAATACAAGCACTGAGCGCTTTTGGAACGACGCGGGAACAGGCTCTTTCTGAATTGAAAATCGCTGCTGAAGCTTATCTCGAATCGTTAAAAAATGCCGGCAAACAACTTCCCTCTGAGGATAAAATTGTTTCTTATAGTGGGCAGATTCGCCTTAGAATGCCCAAAAGCCTTCATGCGGCTCTTTCCAATGAGGCTAAAGGCGAAGGCGTTTCCCTTAATACGTTTATCGTGACGTTATTGTCTGAGAGACATATAGGAGAGCAACTATCTAGAAAAATTGAAGCTATAGAAAAGATACTTGGTGTAACAAACTCAAGAATTGTGGTCGATGCGCATGATACGATCCAACCAATACGCAGGATTGAAGAAAGCATCGGAGGATATCGAGACAGAAAAACAAAAAAGTAAATGTGCCTTTTTTTATTCATAAAAATGGATGCATGGACAGCAAGAAAACATCTTGTCATTGGGTAAGGGAGAGGAATGAGATGCAGCATGATTTCTTTCGGACTATCTCGATCGACCAATTCTGACCGGAGCCGACAAAATAATTGTTACCTTAAGAGAATGAAAAGCCTACTCAAAAATACATGTTATGTTTTTTTGGTAGTGGGACTTAGCTGGATGACTGGGTGCCGGGGTCGCCCCCAAGTTATTCCTCCGGCAAAACCATCTCCACCAAAGGAAAAGCTTGCCCTGACAGGATACACTGTTCAAGTAGGAGCTTTTTCTGTTTTGGACAATGCCCGCCGGCTCACAGAGGCTCTGAGCCACAAGGGCTTGAATACCTATTACTTCCGGCACGAATCAGGACTCTACAAGGTCCGCTTCGGTGATTTTCCCTCTAGAGAGGCGGCTCTGAAGGAGGCTGAGCGGCTTTTCAGTGCGTCAGTCATTGAAGAGTATTACATCGTCAGACCCGAAGATTATGCTGTTTTTAAGCGGGAGTTATTTGGTGAAGATTATTTAAGAGACAGAATCGTAGCTACAGCGGAAAGCTATATCGGCGTTGAATATTCCTGGGGAGGGACATCAATCGAGGAGGGCTTTGACTGCAGCGGTTTGACTATGGCAGTCTACCAGATGAACGGTCTTAACCTACCAAGATCCTCAAAAGACCAGTATAACACCGGAGTTCAAGTTACCAGAGATCAGCTGAAGAAAGGCGATCTGGTCTTCTTCGAAACTTCCCAGGGTCAAAAAATCTCTCATGTAGGGATTTATACCGGAAATCAAAAGTTTATTCATGCTCCGGGAAAGGACAAGAAAATCCGAAAGGACTCGCTGCTTGACGGCTATTACAAAAACCGTTTCATCGGAGCCCGGACATATCTGGAATAATCACTTCCGGTTTAATACTATCATCTGCACACAACCGTTCATGAACCAATCGCCCATAAATACGTATTCTGGGGTGTGTATTCCTGAGAGAAAATAAGTGCTTGAAGGGATTCATCAGATGAAACCAGTTAAAAAAACATCCATTGGTGTAATCCTACCCATTCTCGGAGGGACAGGCATTATCCCATATTCCCCATATTAGACACAAAAATCGCTTAACATATTCACCCTAGGTCGCTCGAGAATGGACATATAGTATTAAATAAGCATTCGAAAAACCCAGGAGGTAATATTGGCATATTTATTGCCGATTAAAATAGGGAATGCAGGTCAAAATGATGTTTTTTTGGGGATATCTCTAGAGAAACATGATCTGGTGATTTAAGCACATAAGGAGGACAAATATGAAAGGGTTAGAAAAAATCGGAAACCTTCGGCATCACCGAATGATAAGCTTCTTCCTGGCTGCGGCGTTTTTTCATACTTTTTTGATACTGTGGGCGTCGCCTGTCAGAGCAGGACATTCACATAATAATCAAGATTTTGAGGCCGTTGAGACGTTGATTCGAATTGGACAATATCATCTCAACTTCAAGTTTATTAAAGGCGGAGACCTAACCATCCTTCTTGAAGCTGGTGGTGGTATGGACTCAAACGAATGGTCCAAATTGGCACCCGAGCTGGCTCAGAAGACAGACGCTACGATTGTCTCCTATGACCGTGCCGGATTTGGAAAGAGCGATTTGCCTGAAAATAAGCAAGATATGAAGGAAGAGATCGAATGGCTATGGATAGGACTCCAGAAGCTCAAACTGAATAAGAATCTTATCTTGGTCGGGCATTCATTTGGTGGATGGATGATCCGTTTAATTGCCAGCGAACACCCTGATGTTGTTCGCGGGATGGTCTTTGTCGACCCCTTTACAAATGAATTTGTCGACCTGCTCGGCATTGAGTATCTCGATAATCACCCTATGATAGGAAAACTTCCCTTTGACACTTCACAGCCGGATAAACTCACAAAACACCAACGGGCCCTGGTTCGCATGATTGGAGATGGCTTGAGCCCAAAGATGGAGATAATGCGAAAAACATCTATCCCGCCAGGCATTCCAGTTTTGCTGATTACCAGTGGCAGGCAGTTCTTACCAAAGACCGAAGAGCAGGAGGCTTGGCGGAGGGCACACGAACAAATGATCACATCGATTAAGGGCGCGACTCTGATTGTGGCGGAAGAAAGCGATCATATGATCCCGTTTAGACAGCCGGGTCTTATTATCGAGGCGGTGATCAAAGTTATTGAGTTGTCAGAATCTCAAGATCGATAATGGCTCCCCTGAGGTCAAGCTGCACAACAAACTGGCTTTTGTTGGATGCTCTCTCCTGAAAGCCTAAGCTTCATTGGCCTATTCTTGGTTTTTCTGGACTCGCTAAGCTATGGAGTTTTGTTCTGGGTTTTGGTTTTGGAGTAGCGGCAGGTATAAGAGGCTCACTCTCGCTTTTTGGACTCCTTGAAGTGAGAAAAGCAGATTGAAGTGTTCACAAGAAATAATGCTCTAGGCTCGAGGCCTCACCTAAAGGGCATAAGATACAAGACTCTAGCCCATGGAGAAAGGACGATTCTGAGCGAATTCTGCCTGGAAAAGAGAAGTGTTATCTCCAGACACAAGCATCTGAATGAACAGACTGGATACGTCATCTCCGGAAGACTGATATTCAGGATCGGTAAGGAACAATTTGAGGTCGAGCCAGGAGATAGCTGGAACATTCCCAGCAATGTGGAGCATGATGTCGAAGTTCTCGAAGATACCGTGGCCATCGAAGGCTTTTCTCCACCAGGAGAAGACTATTTGCCATAGAGATTAGGCCGGTTTCAATAAGACATCAAAGAAATGATAAGGATCTGGGCGCTCTCGGGCTTAATCTTGTGAAGTAGACAAGAAACTTACTCCCAATAACATGTAAGAACAGAGGGGTAGATTATTGCTAGATCAGGATATCTTTCTTTTTGTAAATGATAAACGTGAGGGTGATAAGTAAGAAGGATAATCCCAGGAAATATAGTACCCGCCACCATTCCAGGCCGTAGTCGGGCCGGAGAACTCCGGTATCGATAAACTTAAACGGGCTCAAATATCCGAATTTTTCTGTTGAAGCTGTCACTCGAGATAGGATGTCAATTAAGTATCCGCCGAACACGATACCGATCGATATGTTGGTAATCGGGCGGCCTCTTTTCATTAGAAGAGAAATGAAAAGGCCGATGGTCCCAAAGGCCAGCATCAATAGGAAAGAATAAGACGAGTAGATAAGAAAGGCCACTGGGCGATAATCACTGTCACCTTTAAAGATTTCCAAGCCTGTGAATCCAATGGCCAGGATGATGATATTCAACAGCAGCAGGTAGGTGATGAATGCGGCCAATTTGCTCCGGACAACCTCCAGCCTCGTGACGGGCTTGGTGAGCAGGAATTCCGCGGTTTTTTCGTTCTCTTCCAGGGCCAGAATCTTGCCGGCCAGCAATATCGAAAAAAAGATGCCCAGGAGCAGGATATAAATCGCGTTCCGGGCCCCGTAATACCCCAAAATATTGGTCAGCCCATCCGCACTCCAGCCGAAGGCTGCCAGCGCTTTTTTCCAGAAGGGATTCTCAAAAAAGATCTTCATCAGGTTCAGCATGTCCCCTTTGATGAGGAATCGGAAGAAAGCCATCTCCATCAATATCAGAACACTGATCGAAACACTCCAGGCAATGAAAGAGTTTCGGTAGCGTTTCAATTCTTTAGAGTAGATGTTGGTGTTTACCTTCATCCTCAAACCTTCCGGCTATCTTCCTTTTCATCCGAATAATAATGGATAAAGATTTCTTCAAGAGATGGTTCTTCGATGATCAGGTCCTTAACGTCCTTTCCGGCTAGAGCTTCGAGAAGGTCATTCATCCGTCCTGAATACATGAAACTCAGGATGTTCCTATCAGCGCGTGAAGCGATCATGCCAAGACAGGTGATTTCCTCGCCCTGGACAGGATGGGCAAACTCAATCTGAATTCTGCGGAGCTGTTTTTTCCTGAGGGTTTCGATATCTTCCACGGCGATGATCTTCCCTTCCTTGATGATGCCCACTCTCCGGCAATTCTTTTGGACTTCGCTCAAGGTGTGAGAAGAGAGGAAAATGGTTGTTCCCCGGCTGTTTTCTTCCTTAAGGATGTCAAAGAATTTCGCCTGCATCAAAGGGTCCAGACCGCTGGTTGGCTCGTCCAGGATCAATAACCGGGGTCTGTGGATGAGGCTCTGCAGGATCGAGATTTTCTTCCGATTTCCCCGGGAAAGATCGACAATTTTCCGGTCAAGGTCCAGGGCAAAGATTTCCGCCAGGTCTCTTATCCTCGATTCACAGTCGGTGTTGTAAAAGCTAGCCGAATACTGGAGAAGTTCATGCCCGTCCATCTTTGCATAATAATTGACTTCTGAAGGCATAAATCCGACCTGTTTTTTGATCGCCTTGGTTTGTTTGACGATATCCAGGCCGAAAATCCTGCCATTTCCTGCGGTAGGAAAAATCAGTCCGAGTAGCGTTCTGATTGTCGTGGATTTGCCAGCCCCGTTCGGCCCGATAAACCCGAAGATCTCTCCCTCTTCGATTTCCAAGCTAAGGTCGATTATGCCTCTGTCTTTTCCGTAATACTTGGTGAGGTCCTGGGTTTCGATCACATACATTTCTCCCATCATAATCCATTTAAATTGCTTTCTTCAACGATTTTCTCCGGTGATTCTCAAAAGGTTTGGAAAATCAATCCTGACTGAGCTTGGCGCTGACCAGCCGGTTTAAGCGGATTTCTTCCTCGGCAGCCTAGATGGCAAGAGTCTGGTGGAGTTTCGGCGGAATCCTAACAACAAATTTATTTTAAAGACATAGAATTAAATCGTCATTCCTGCTGAGCTTGTGCCCGCCCCTGACTACTCAGGGACAAGCTCCGGTGGGTAGGAAAAATCCATCCAATCGTCATTCCCGTACCTGCCTACACAGGTACAAGCTCCAGCGGGAAACCAGGCCTGTTCCCGCGGAAGCGGGAAACCAGAAATATCTGAATAAGAATTTTTCTTAGCTCTAGATTCCTGCTACCCGCTTCCGCGGGCACAGGTTCCGCAGGAATGACATTCTGCATGAGGTGCAGACCAGGTTAGAAACGCCAGAGATAACTGACCTTAAAGAAATACCCTCTCTTGGTCTCCAGAAAGTCGTTGCTTTCCCGGTAATCCTGCCCGTCCCACTCAAGTTTCTCAAACGCAGACCCATACCCGGCGTAGATAACAGTCCCCGGGATGTATGTAAAGGAAATCAAGGCGTCTACTGTCAGCCTTTCCCGGAAGTCGTTGTATTCAAAGATAGCCCTGAGAAAGAGATATTTATTGATCTGGAATGTATTATGGCTGCGGAGGATGGCATAGTCGTATATCTTTTTTTTATCCGAATCACGGGAAAAATCCACATAGGAAAGGCTGAGAACAAACCTCAGCTTATCCAGGGGCTGGTATCGGACACCTCCACCAAACCTGTTTCCGTGTCCCTGGTAAGGATCCTCAGGGTCATAATAGATAAACCCAGTGCGGCGGAAGTAAAGATGGAGGAATATCTGTTTCGTTATCTGGGACTCTCCCTGGATCCCGACTCCGCTGGTTCCGAACCGTTCTCCCGCGAACACTTCATTCGCCAAGATAGTATCCACCCGGAACATCGTGCTTTTCGGCAGCCAGAATCTAAGGGTAAAAAGATTGAATGTTTCGAACATCTCGTCTTCGGTATCGTACAGATGAAAACTCCAGTAAAAGGGCTCGATCCTCTGGAAAAAATGGGATTTCGGATAAAATTTGTACATGGCAAAAGCGGAGAAGCGTCTTATTCCCGTCCGGGTAATAAAACCCGTGTCAATCTGGAAATTCTTGGATATATCTTGATACCCCAGATCGACGATGACCTTACGCGTGCCGTACTGGTAGCGGATTCCTAGAGCGTGGTCGCTGGCGGTTTCATCACTCCCGTTTCTTTGTGTGAAGGCACCGAAGAGGTGGAAATCTGCGATGGATGTTTGAGTCACGCGAAATCTGCCGTCTGCTCCCACAACCCGGTTGAAATCTTTGCCGTATTCCTTAGCCGTGTAAAATCCCCCGATATAAGAATCTTCCTTCAGAGCGAATTTATACCTGACGATAGTGAAATCCGGGTGCACGTCAATGGGATCGTCCGGTAAGTCGTCCCGGGCGTAAATTGTGGCCAGAGTGCTTTTTCGGCCGGCCTTTCCGGTCAGTTTGAACCCGAAAACAGGGTTGATGATCGTGCGGGTGTGAACCACCATGCCCAGGGGGCCGTCCTCGACATTCCCGGCAAACTGGAAAATGTCGTTCCCTTCGAGAAAAAAGGGCCGCTTTTCCGGATAATAAAGCGCATATCGCAGATTGACATCGATCTGCCCGGCATCGGCTTCAACCTGGCTGAAATCCGGATTATACGTGGCATCCAGGGTCAGGTCGGATGTCAAACCGATTTTGCCCGTCAGACTGAAATCCGTAGTCCTCTCATCTGTTTGCATTCTTCCTTCGGTAGCTGACTGCCGGGTGCTGTGAGTCAGGGCAGGAAGAATCTCGTACACACGTTTATATTTCCAGCCTGTTATGGATACCTGCTGCGATTGCTTTAGCAGGCTTCCCTTATCAGCATAGGCGGGCGGGGCACTGCTGGCAAACATCATCGCCTGGCCGGTGGCCTATTATGCCATGAATAAATGGCTTCAGAATTTTGATTTCCGTATCCACATGGAATTATGGATATTTGTGCTATCAGGCGTTCTTGCTTTGTGCATCGTTATAGTAACCGTAAGCTTCCAATCCATAAGAGCAGCTACAGCCAACCCTGTGGATTCCCTTCGGTATGAATGAGTGTGGAATGTAAGGAGATATTTTTTAGAAGGATAAAATCCTATGTATTGGTGATTTTTCCGCTTTGATCGTCAGCTATGTCTTTATTATCCTGTCCAGATATATCGGTGATTGCAGTACTCATTCCCTTGCATTAGAGTTTTGTCCCTGACCAGCTTAATTTTAGGATTAAATCCTTCAGCCCATGCATAATCCCCATAACAGACGGCTGCATATCCGATGTCTCCTGCATTCGCATCGTGAAACGTCGTTGCCCAGATGCATTCGGTCACTTTTAACTCATATGCCTTTTCGGTATCTTCGACGATCTCTAACGTCAGGAGATTTTTAAAATTTGATGGATTAAACTGTCTGGTATAGGCTTTCAAGCTGAGATCTGTTTTCCCTTTTGCCTCAGCCCTGCCGGTTTGTAGCAGCCTTTCCGTGGTGAATTTCTTTAATAGCTCTATTGTTTTTTCTTTTCCGAATTCCTTTTCCAGAGATCTAGCCAGCCTGATATATCCTCCGAACCGTACGGCAAAATATTGCTTGTACGTCAATTTCCTCGGATATTCTAGGTCAAACATGTGTTTTTCCTGTTGAGGAGATTTTTCATGTCCCAGTATCAGGGGAGATGCTTTAGGGCTGGTAAAACATGCTATTGCACAAGCCGGAAAGGCTTTAGTTAGTAAATCTCTTCTTGTTAGATTGGTTATACTCTTCATGACAATCCTCCTTGATAAAATGTTCCACTCCATGTCTAAGGAATCATTCATATCTTATCGATTCTATAGGATTTGCGGTGGCGACTTTTATACAATGATATCCTGCCGCGAATAATGCAACCAGCATAGCACCCACAGCAGTTCCAAAAAATAAAAATATATTGAAACCTGTCCGGTAGGCAAAATTATGTAGCCATAAATTAATCAAAATGAGTGATATTGGGAAGATGATAACTGATGCCGTGATAATTAGATAAAATATCTCCTTGAATAAAATCAAGATAATTCTGATAGCTGAGGCTCCATGGATTTTTCGAATGGCGATCTCCTTTGCTCGTCGAATGGAATTGAATGATGAAAGACCCAATACGCCCAGACACGAGATCAGTACACAGATGGATGAGAATAATTTAACAAGCTTATTTAGACGTTGATCGGCATTGTAAAGCTTATCGAACTCCTCATCAAGAAATGAATATTCAAAGGGCCGGTTCTGACTGATGCTTTTCCATTTCCTCTCAAGGAGGCTCATGGTTTCCACAATATTCTGGCCTTGTATTTTCAGAATCAGGCGTCCGCCTGGACGGGGCTGCATTCGTAACAGTAAAGGTTCTATTGCATTGTGAAGGGAACGAAAATTGAAATTTCTGACTACGCCAACAACCTCGGCCTGGAACCGATTCTGGGTGATTCGTTTTCCAAGAGGATTTTTCCATTTCATGACCTTCACAAGTGTTTCATTGACGATGAGCGCATTATCCGGATCCGAGGTGTGATGCTTGTCAAAATCTCGTCCTGTCACCAATTCGAGTCCCAATGTTTCAACATAATCATATCCAACCCAAAAAACATTAAAATTATGCTCTTCTATCCCATTAACTCCCTCAAACATGTATAGCCCGGAAGAGGGTAGACCGGGAACACTGTTTCCAGTAGTGATGGAGAGGACTCCGGGATACCTTAGTAGCTCCTCCTTCAGAGCTGGCACTGCGTCAGCCACAGACGGATCCCGTATCGGAATGGAAACGACATTTTCGTCTTTAAATCCCAGGTCCTTATTCCGCATGAAATTGACTTGATTATTCATGAATAACATGAGGACGACCACTCCGATAGAGATGGCAAACTGAGAAGTGACCAAGACTCTTCGGATGAACAACCCTTTTTTCCCGGACTTAATTTTGTCTGATAATGCTTTTACTGGTATGACGGACGTTATATAAAACGCCGGATACAGGCCGGAAGCGAGACCGATGAACAGAAAGAATCCCAGCGTGCCAATGAGGAGGTTAGGATTTTTGAGAAAATTCAACTCAATATTTAAATTAAGCAATTGTTCAAACGGAATGAATGCGAGGGATAGTTCCAGCAATGCGAATGATGCGATTAAAGCCAGAAAAGAAATTAAAAAAGATTCACCGAGTATCTGGAAGATCAAATTTCTTCTACCCGAGCCCAATACTTTTTTGATCCCGACTTCTTTGGCCCTGGTAGCCGCATGAGCAGTGGTCATATTAATGTAGTTGATACAGGCAAGAGCAAGAATAAAAATTCCGATGGAAATAAAAGCATATAGATAAGCTTTACTTCCAACCGCTACATCAAAACGAAATATCATCGAACCGTAACGGATATCAGTGAGCTTGATAAAATTGGGCTCGAAAACCTGACCATAACTTTTGGCATCCTCTGTACAATATTTTTCATAAAAGGCAGGCCATTTTTCGTTGAATATGGTTAAATCGGTATTTTCAGCAAGAAGAACATAGGTAAACCCTAAAAGCTCATACATTGAAGGATTTAACCTTAAATTTTCCGGGAGCAACGAATAAGAAACAATGCTTTCTACTGTCAGGTGTGAATTTTGCGGTGGTGTTTTTATCACACCCGTGATAATCATATCATCATTATCCACTTGAAGGATTTTCCCCATAGGATCTTCAACCCCGAAATATTTTAGGGCAAGCGTCTCTGATAGAACGATGTTTTTGGGATCCGCCAGGCATGTCGCAGGATCCCCCTTGATGAATTCATAAGTAAAGACTTGAAACAGACTTGGATCGGCCGCAACAATGTTTTTCTCATAGAAAGTTATATCATTCTCCGGCTGCCGGAACAGTGATGTCCCTGCAGGAAAAATCCTGACATACTCTTCAACCTCAGGGAATTCTTCCTTCAGACGCGGTCCTAATGCCGGCGAGGCTCCTGCAAACCTTAAGGGTTCCCCGGAAGTTATATAAGTTGAGCTGATCCGATAAATCCGGTCAGAATTTTTATGATATCTATCGTAAGTTAGCTCATTCTGGACATACAGGAAAATAAGTAAGCAGCATGCCACACCTAATGCGAGACCAAAAATGTTAACAGCCGAAAATCCTTTGTGTTTTAAAATATTTCTCCAAGCATTTTTAAAATAAATTTTTAACATTATTTCCCTCAATAGATTGAAAATTTAGAATTTGATTTCGCTTCAATAGTCTTCTCTGGATTTTTATTGAATAATCAATTTCATCCTCTATTTTAAGTAGCAAAAAATATGCCAATATTGTCTATTGAGGTTTTCTAACGTCTGTCTAACTCTTTTTGTCCATTCTCGAACATTCTACGTACGCATCTGAACAGAAATGAGCTCTAGGTGCAGAAATGATGCCCTAAGGCCAAGAAACGTATGGAATTTTAGTGTTTTTTTTATTTTGTTATAGATAGCTTGTTGATTCCACTTAATTTATGTAGAATCTCATGATGGGTCTGGTTTCCGAGCGGCGGGCACACTCGGCAAAGCCAGCTTGCCTGAAGGCTGAGGCCAGCCCAGTTGCGGCAAAAACCTCGGGCATTCGGTCTTTCTTGGGCTCAACAGGATAACCCTCTACTACCTTTCCACCCTGTTTTCTCACGTATTCGACGGCGCCTTTCAGGAGTTGTACACTCAATCCTCGATTCCGAAAGCGCTTATCGACAAACAAGCACACGATGGACCATACGGGCTTTTCATCAACCGGTTTAAGGATTCGGGAACGGCTCAAAACGGAAAAACTGTCCCGAGGAGCCACAGAACACCAAGCTACGGGCATCCCCTGTGCATAGGCTAAGATTCCAGGTGCCTCACCAGAATCTACGATGGCCCTCATGGCTTTCCTGTTGCCTTCTCCCTTCTGTTTCTCGTACTCAGATCGTCTCAAACGCCACCACATACACCAACAGCCGCCGCAGGCTCCTCGCTTCCCAAACAGCGCCTCAAGATCAGACCACAGATCGCTGGTGAGGGGATGAAATTCGATCTGAGCTAGCATTTCCTTCGTTTAATTCATATTGACTCTATCCTATAGTTCTCATTTTAATCAACAAGAAATATGCTAATTCATAAGAATTTCTAGGCAGTGATGGATCAGATAGGATGGAAGAAAAGAGAACTTGTTGGATATGAGGGTAGGGAAGGGGGCTGGCCAAAATGATCCGTAAGGGTTATGAAATCGCAAGAGAATTAAGCGGCTCATAAAACGACCGACATTATTTTTTCACCAGTAATCAAGGCAACCCCAAAACTCGAACCACCCCGAGTGCTAAAAATTTAATAGAGATCAGGATTTGGGAACACGGCATCATACTTGTTCATGGCGGAAAGCTGTGGTTTATAAGCAAGATAATGGACAAAGCGCTCTTGATTATCAAAGAACTTGTAAAAAAGGAATCATACAGGAGTTTGCCATAAGGAAAATTGCTCAATTTCTCAAAATTGGGTTGCAAGGATGGGATTTTTTCTGTTTATAAAACAAAGGGCAGGCAGTTTTTGTTTGACCATAATATTCTGTTCTGATATTGTCATTACACTGATAAAAGGAGGCAGTGCAATGAAAAAAAACCTAATCCTAATGTTGGTGGCGGTCGGATTGATATTTACCTCATGCTCTAAAACAGCGGAGACTCCTGCAGCAGCACCCGCCACAGACAATCCATTTTTTTCCGAATATGACACACCGTTCAAAGTCCCACCCTTTGACATCATCAAACCCGAGCACTTTATCCCGGCCTATGAGAAAGGGATGGAACAGCAAAAAGCGGAAATTGAAAAACTCGTCAATAACTCGGAAGCCCCGACTTTTGACAACACGGTCGTGGCTCTGGACAGGTCGGACAAGCTTCTTTCCGAAGTGTCCAGGATATTTTCTGGGCTGAGTGGAGCCAATACCAATGATGAGCTCAAAGCGATCCAGAAAGAGATGGCGCCCCGATTAGCAGCCCATCGTGATGAGATCAACCTGAACAAGAGACTGTTTGAACGGATAAAAGCCGTATACGAGCAGCGGGACGAACTGAATCTCACCGATGAGCAGATGTATTTGCTCGAAAATATTTACAAAAGATATGTCCGGAGTGGAGCCAACCTTAATGATGAAGACCAGGCCAAGCTCAAAAAGATCAATCAAGAGCTGTCAAAGCTGGCTGTCCAGTTCGGTCAAAATGTCCTGGGCGAAACAAATGAATTCAAACTCGTGATCGAAAATGAAGAAGATCTGGCTGGTTTACCGGAATCATCGATCACAGGAGCTGCCGAAGCGGCCAAGGAAGCGGGATTAGAGGGCAAATGGGTATTCACGACTCATAAACCCAGTATGATCCCGTTTCTGCAGTATTCTGAAAAGCGGGACCTTAGAGAAAAGCTGTACAGGGCGTACACAAAAAGAGGGGATAACGACAACGAACGC
>Ga0209427_10006625_pt1 | contig 13182 bp, 13 predicted proteins | sample DeeMarSWOR136_30_FD_187465 | JGI IMG/M metagenome (GOLD analysis project Ga0209427, IMG submission 187465) | Marine sediment microbial communities from White Oak River estuary, North Carolina - WOR-1-36_30 (SPAdes) (version 2) | ecosystem: Environmental > Aquatic > Marine > Intertidal zone >... | reverse complement strand
GTGCTTGTGTCTGCTTGAATCCGAACAATGTTCTTGGTGAGAAAGAGATAATCAACAATGATGGTTGCAGCCTCAGTGGCATACCCTTTGCCTCTCTGATTCGGAACTATGCCAAACCCTATCATGACTTGGCTTCCCTCAAAGTATTGGGCAGCCCATCCAATTCTGCTTCCGTCCTTCTTCATTACGAAGAACCACTGCGAGCCAGGCCTGCTGAAGGATTTTTGTAAGTCTGCTACAGTTTCCTGCGATTCATACTCACCCATGAACTTAGGATCATTGAGCCAATCTGCAAGCATGTGCAGTTCCTCCTTTTCCATCAATCTCAAATTCACAGTCTGTCCCACAAGCAATTTCCAGCACCATCCATCGTCTCTTATGCTACTGTGGCTTGCTTACAAGTGTCTTTGATCTGCAAGTGCTCTATCGGAACGTATACTCTAGTCCTTTTAAGCTACGCGTAACTTCACAGCCTTGACTGCCTCCTTCAACGCCTCTACGACGTCGCGTTGCAGAGTGTCAAAGCAGAAACTTGCTTGCCAACAACACGATGGAGATTATGCTGTAGGTCTGTGTGATTATCATTATCCATTTAGGATTGCGTGCTGACAAATTCACGATTTTTTCCTCAATTCTGTTGCTCTTTGATACCATGTATTCTCTGCAGAGAGAATAGAGCTTACTGATCTGCTTCAAGACCACAAGTACAGCGACTGGTATGGCAACTATGAGAAGAGCTAGGAACAGCTGTTGGGCGTAAGCGAATTGCATAAGGAATGCGATCGCGGTGAGTGAAGCTCCTGCAGTTAGAAGCGCTATGGCTACTATGGAGGCTTTGACGAGACCTATGTGCACGGTGAATGTTTCGATGCCTACTGCCTTGTCTCCAAAGTAGTCTCGGATTTCAGTCGGTATTATCACGCCATAAATTGTTAGAGCGAGCCCTGTTAACGAAATGAGGAAGAAAGGGTTCATTTCGGCTGTGAATGTGTAGTAGGCGAATAGCACTGGGAAGAAGGCGAGTACGAGAATTAAGGAGATGGGAGCGAGCCATCTTCTGGATTTGAGCCTAATTGGCGGAAGAGAATAGGCGCAGCCTAGGGAGATTCCGACCACCCACAGAAGCAGCAAGACGGGCTTTTGTTGGATTAGCATGAAAATGAAGACCAGTGTCAATGTAAGGGCAAACTCGACGATTAGCACTCTTTTCAGCCGGGCTGCACCGAGAGAATCCATTGCCTTATTGAGTTGTTTCTTGCGTTCATCCTTCAAATCGAGCTCGCGGTCGGAGAGAGTGTTGGCCTGTGCACCGATGGCAGAGCTTAGATTGATTATTGTAAAAGACAGGATTATCATAACGGCCAAGTCGCCGATGCTCGTTGACGATGTTGCTCCCCAAGCTAGTCCCATGATGAGCGACCCCAGATTCGGCAGTAAGAACTCAGCCCTAGAGACGGTGCCAAGCGATTTTATGGTTTCCAGCATATCGTTGTCGAGGGATGTATAATTTTAACTGGAATAAAAACCTCCCTTTGACGTGGGAAACGCGCGATCATGACAGCTTAGGTGAAGTTTCTAATTTTCTGTGTTGATGGCTTCCCTCTTCTTCATGACTTCGATGTAGGAGAACCCGTCTTTGATCTTCTTCTCCATTTCCTCAGCCCACTGGTCTTTTCCTAATGCTTTGATTCTCTGAAGCATTGCCAGATGTCCCCTGTAGGCTTGGATCTGTGGGTGTAATTTGCTGCAAGGCATCTTGTCACATTCTGCGCAAGTGGAGAATCCGTTTTCCTTGCAGCAGTCTCTGATCTCGCAGACTGGAGGCCCCCCTCCCGCCAAGCATCCTGGGCATTCTCCAAACATCTTCATAAGAGACTTCAACACATCTTCGAATTGTGGATAATAACCAAGCCTAGGATCCCACTCCTTGGCATCTTTCGCTATTTCTCGAAGTTGATAGGCGTCTAGAACCTCGAGCAGCTGCGTGGCTCTCTCTTTAATGGTCTTCTGATATATTGCACAAGCCCCACAATAGAGACCACAGAATCCAACCAAACTTAACCTATCATCCAACACAATCCTATCCATGATCATCGTAATCTAGGTCCTTTTCAGTCTTATGACTGTTTAGCGAAGTTCTGCTGGTTGTTAGGCTCGTTCCTTCTTGCCTTTAATGGGAAAAGGCTTTCTGAGCCAAGGTTGAATGAGGGTTAACATGGTGTGTAGAATTGAAGTTTGTTGCGTTTTTCGTTGTTTGCTTGGAGGAGCTTGATAGGTTCGTTGAAAAATGGAGAGAGCGAAGGCCAGGACGAGGAGTCAAGATGTTACTTCCGCCGCATACATTGGCTGAGCCATCCGGGGGAGCCACAGGTTTTGTGGTTTTCGAGTCGAAAGATATGGAGCAGACAAAGGAGTATCTGACAAGATGCAAACTTTCTGGGGCGGATGTAAAACTCTGTCCGATCTGGGAGGACTCCAAACTCGCCAAGACTCTAGTTAGATTCAGAGAAGCAAAACATGAGGCAGAGATACAATGGCGGCAGTCCACTTCTCAGAAGATAAAGAATCTGGGAACCGCGAGCTATCTTGAGATACTTCCCCTAGTGGATTGGCATACAAGTCGTGAAGATCTGAAGGTCGAAGCCGGTGTTTCCTACCTAGTCAAAACTGACGAAGCCTCAATACTATTCGATGTTGGACTAAACCGTGAACAGAGTGACCCATCACCACTTTTGCACAACATGAAGCAACTGGGGATCACGGTTAACGACTTCGACACAATCGTGGTTTCGCACAATCATGGAGACCATGTCGGAGGAGGTAAGTGGTCTAAGAAGAAGACGTTCTCTTTGACAAATGTTCAGATTGATCTTGGAGACAAAACGGTCTATACCCCGGTTCCCATGACTTATCCTGGATTAAAACCAATCCATTCAAGAACCCCGAGGAATATCGCGAAGGGAGTTGCCACCATCGGAACAATCTCTAACTCGATTTGGCTACCCGATAAGGGAGAACCTTTAGAACATGAACAGGCTCTAGCAGTCAACATTGAAGGACGAGGCATAGTGATCATTGTAGGGTGCGGCCATCAAACCTTATTCAAAATACTGAAACGTACTGAGTCTTTGTTCGACGAACCTGTATATGGTCTAGTTGGAGGTCTCCATCTTCCAGTTGAAGGTGGACCCTACGAGATAATGGGGATGGCTCCCCACAAGTATTTCGGAACTGGCAAACTTCCGTGGCAGCCGATAACCACGAGTGAATTGGAAGAAAACATCGAACTTCTGAAGAAGCGAAATCTAAAAGTCGTAGCCCTCTCACCACACGATAGTTCAAAGGTCAGCCTAGAAGTGCTTCGCAACGCCTTTCCAAACGCCTACAAAGATGTCAAAGTAGGAGAAAAAATAATCGTACGTAGCTAGCCAGACGGATGCATGTATGCATAACTCCGCGCAGAGGAACTCCTATAGCGCGAATGATGAGCGGACTGGAGATTCAGACTATCTTCAAGAACGACCGAAGACTCCGAAGAAGAAGTTCTCTGTTTGTGGATTTCTCCTTCTGGGTTGTGATAGTCGCTCCTTCACTCTCTCCTCCAGTTTGTCCCAGATTCTTCGAGCTTCTCCTTCATATCCGAGTGCAAACACAACAACAACTCTGTAGTTATCAGGAAAGCCAAGAGCTTTCTTCACGTTTTCCTCTTTCCATCCCGCCATTTGATGAACCCTTAAACCTTGATGTTCGGCTTCGATTGTTAAAGTCATCACACTCAGACCTAAGTCGTAAGCGTAATATGGGAGACCATTAGTTCTGCAGGCTTCATCCGGAATGGCTCCCACAGCAACTAAATAAGGAGCCCTTTTTGCCCACCAGTTTCCAAGAGACAAAGCTGACTCCAGGCTTTCGCGCGATGAATCTTTCTTATGAACGAAAACATATTTCCAAGGCTGCTTGTTGAAGCAAGAAGGAGCCCATCTGGCAGCCTCGACAAGCGTGTCGATCTTCTGCTTCTCGACGTCGTCTTCTTTGAAAACCAAGGGGCTCTTGCGGTTCATTACCTCCTTAAGTATGTCCATTCTGCGCCACGAATCTAAACCTTGTCTTCAAACCATATAAAATACACGTGAAACTGTGAGAAGGAGCGCAGTCTTTTGGAATGCCTACTTTCTCAAGTTCTAAAATCAGTCATCCGGTGTTCGAGTCAGATAGTCTGAGCCCATCTGATGTGCTTCGCCTTTTTCCGGACACAAAGGTGCCCAAATAAAGAGGGGAGGAGCTGGGATAGTTACAAGCTATTTGCTCCTTAGTTCGAAGTAGTCAGCGAAGAGAAGCAGCCCTTGAATTATGAAGTACAAGCCAACGATCCACTGTAGCAGATCAGGAAACGCTATTACCAGTATTCCAAAGATGAGGGCGATCAGAGCCAGCACTGGCTTTGAAACTGTCACACCGAGTCTCTTCAGTCCCTTCTCAATAGTTTCACCCATACCTCATTCCTCGTTAATAAGCTCCGATAATCAGTTCTTATGACTTGCGGAAGATTGAGTCAATGCTTGCATCAGGCTTTTGGCTTTTCTTCTACGTGCTGAGTTCTTAGCTTGAGAGGGTCTAGTCAGAGAAAAATGATAGGTGTTGGATTTTCTGTACTTGCATATTCTGTTAGATGCTCTTGCATTCTGGGACTTCTTTGAGGGCCGTTCTCTCCTTTGTCAGCGTGACAACGTCACCGACCCCTTTGACCAAGCTTACCGGCAGACAGATTGTCACGTGTCCTAGAACAGGTTTCTTGAACCCCAGCTCAGCAGTGGCTTCTTTGCTCAAGCTAATATGCAGGTGTGTTATGCTCCAGCGATTATCCATCTCGGCTCCATCCACCTTGCCCACCTCAAAGGCATCAAGCGTGATCACTTTTCTGCCATTCAACTCGTTGACCTTAGTCATTAGATCACCAACAATGTCTCGACAGTTACGGAGAATAAGTAGCTCTTAGCTTATAACTTGACTGGAACTCAAAGGCTCACACACGCACGGGCATTCCCCCAAGAGAATTATAAAGGGTCGGCGCCAAAACAGTGCTCGTCACAATAGTACTCTGGGAGGTCTGAAGTTGATTGAATTACCTGAAGCCATCACAATTGCACGCCAGATCAGTAACGATTTGAAAGGCAAGAAAATCGCGTCTGGCGTGCGAGGGAGCTCACCCCACAAATTCGCCTTCACTGGCCAATATTCCGATGAAGACTTTGCCGCGATCGTTAGAGGTAAGACAATAGGAGATTCATGGGCCAACGGATCAGTGATCCTGACTGACCTGGAGCCTGGCTATGTTCTCAGCCTAGGCTGTGGAGGGGAGAGGATTTTATATCACTGTAGTGAGAAAACACTGCCGAAGAAACACCAGCTTCTATTCGATTTTCACGACGGCACGTATCTAACAGTCACCATCTCTGGATGGGGGGAGGTTCGACTTCTTGAAAAGTCTGAGGTTCCCAATCACCCCCATATAAAGAAGGATGCAATATCCCCCCTCAGCGACGCATTCACGCTTGCTTATTTCAACAGTTTGTTCGATTCATTGTCACAGGACAAGCGCACGAGCGCCAAGTACTTCATAATCAGCGAGCCTGGCATTTGGGGTGTTGGCAATGGTTGTCTGCAGGACATACTATATCGGGCTAAACTTCACCCTAGACGCCAGATGATCAGTCTATCGGATGAAGAGCGGCAGGCACTCTTTGATGCAATCAAATATACCCTTGCAGAAATGGTCGAACTGGGAGGCAGGGATAACGAGCATGACATTAATGATCAGCCTGGTGGTTATCAACGAAAGCTTCACAGCAAGACGGTAGGCCAGCCCTGCCATCTTTGTGGGACGCCTATAGAAAAGATTCAGTACCTCGGTGGCGCGGCATACTTCTGTCCTTCCTGCCAGGTTGAGTGAAGGCGTAAGTAAGCGAGTAGACCTTAGTAAAAGATTGCGAGACGTTGTTCGATGAATATAGTTGAAGTCACCCGTGAAAACATGTCTGAAAAAGGCTTCTTCTGCTATATGAGCAAGAAAAAATCTGAAGGATACCAAAGAAAGCTGAAGTGGCTCAGGGATCGGTTTGATGAGGGCATGCGAATAAAGATGCTTGATCTCCGACAAGGAGGCAGGGGGTTCATTGAATACATTCCCGGCGAATATGCTTGGAGGGCTGTTAACGCCGATGGATACATGCTCATACACTGCATTTGGGTAGCTGGAAGGAGCAAAGGAAAAGGCTACGCTACTCAGTTGTTAAACGAATGCTTCAAAGACGCAGAGAAGGCAGGAATGAAAGGAGTCGCAGTTGTTACAAGCGAGGGAAACTGGCTGGTTGGAAAGAATTTGTTTCTAAGACACGGCTTCGAATGTGCCGATCAACGTCCACCATTTGCCCTGATGGTGCGGAAGTTCGGCAACGCCACATCCCCATCCTTTTCTGGGAATTTCGAGCAAAGACTCAGGACTTATAAAAAAAGTCTCACGATTTTTCGTTCAGACCAGTGCCCATATGTTGACGCTGCTGTAGGAGCAGCGTTGGAAGCCGCTAAAGAACTAGGAATCGGCACGAAAGTGATTGAGCTGAAAAGCGCTGAAGAAGTGAGGAGATTATCTCCTTCTCCGTATGGTGTCTTCGGCATAGTCTATGATGGGAAGCTGGTGAGCTATCATAGCGGTGCGAAAAAGGAATTGATGACGTGCTTGGAAAAACTGAGGAACGGTCAATAAACCACGCGCATGCATGCAGTTTCCAAGCCTGGTTTAGAAAGAGAAATAAGTGTTTCCTCAGATGATTCTAACTTCGTTAAGAAGACTTGAAATGGTGCCATGTTTTGGAAGATGAATCTCAGTATCACACCCTTCTTCGTAATCGTGCCCGTCGAAGGATAATTGAGATTCTGGGTGAGCAGGAAAAAATAGGGTTCAAGGAGTTGCGAGAAACTCTTGGTTTGGGTGTTGGCACTGTGTATTATCATCTTGACATGCTTTCAGACTACTTGTCGCAGGATAAACAGCGGAAATATAAGCTCAATGATAAAGGGCGTTTCTTATATAAATCGGTGAAAGGCGGAAGCATCTCCCCTTCAACGTTGGATCTGAGCGAGACATTCAGTCACCGTTTGGTCAGATGGCTCTTTCTGGCCTCCATCTTTTCGAAGACGGCTCAGCCCTTGAAGTGGTTGCCATTGGCGCTGCTGATTCTGGTTTCCGGCGCGTTGGGATCGGCTCTTGCTTCATCGCAATCGTTACTGTTTTTCTATTCCCCCTTCACTAACTATCAATTCGAAACAACCAGTCTACTCTACTTGTTTAACTGGATTAGTCTCTTCTTCTTCTCAGATTTGATTATCTATGTAGTTTTCAAGCGAGTCGGGGGTGATTTGCAGCTGTTTGTTTGCGTAGGTATAGCATCTTTGCCCACAGCCATATTTCCATACATTTACTTTTTTCTCTCCTACGAGATTGCTCGGTATTTGCTGCTGGCGCTGATAGTGTGGAGTGTAATACTCTTGTCATCAGCGTATTCCTTTAGCAAGGGTTTACGACTGGATAGATCCATTGTGTTAAGTTTGCTAATGCTTTATCTGAACACAGCATTTTTGCTTTTGACTGGGCGCTTGATGTAGACTTCGATTTGACGCTGGGAATGTGAGGTTCTAGGTTTCTAGAACTGTTCTACGGGAATGTTCGAGTTTTCTGGAAACGATTCTCTTAAAAGAAGCGGCTTCCTAGTTTATTTTGGCGAAAAACGCTTGAAAACAGGAAAAAAAATGTTGGGAACAGCAGTCCTTGCAACTCTGGCGATATCCCTGGTGTTGCCCCTGGCATTTCAACCAGTGTCAGCGCAGTCTCTGGAGAAGCCCGAAGTCTTGCCCCATGGGCCTAATGGCAGCAGCTACTGGACTTGGATAAAAACAGACACAGTCAACATAATCTTTCCTGCAGGGGGAAAGAAACCCACGTTCCTATGGTGGTTTGCCGAAGACACCAGCAACATCTACGTATTGAAGTATAAAGGGCTAATCGAATTCATGACTTTCCACACCCCTTACTATCGGCGCGTGTATGAAGCAACTGAACTTAGGCTTAGATCGATGCTTAACGACGAATACTTTGAACCTGGACAACATATGCTCCAGCAACAGGCCCGACTTAGAATTCGACAGAGACTGATGGAGCTTGCTTCTTTTTATGGGCTTCATCGTCCATACTTACCATTCGATGCGTGCGGATGGAACCTTACTGGACCGGTGGAAGTTCCAAGCGATAGCCCCCAGTACTTATCCTTCAACTTCACGCTAGTCGATGCACCCTCTCCAAACCTCAAATTCGCTGAAAACAATGTTATCATAAGATGTAGGCTCTACTATTCTGAAACGACAGAAGACGTGGAAGGATTATACACTTACACCGTCGGCGCAGGCGAGCTCAAGATGGACCTGATTGTCAAGAACTGGACATGGAATCTCGACCTAATACGACCGCTACTTGACGACCTTGCAGAAAACGGAATCAACGTACCAGTGAACAAGACAGGATTAGCCCTCTGGATGAACCTTGCATCGATACCAATAGAAAAAATCGACCTAGCTGAGCAAGATGCAGAAACCCAAGATGGGCTGATAGAAACCCAATCGATGACTCAAAACATGTACGTGGAAGGAGCCCAAGTGGGCGTGGCTCAAAACAGAACACAGACCGACCTCGAGCAACAAATGGGGACCCAAGCCACTCTGAGAGAGCGCTTCAAATTGCGTTTTGCAGCACCTAGCACAACCCTAGCAGGATTCTTCAAATACGTACCAAAAGCCCTGATTCGTGATGGCGACACCACAACAGTAGTAGATGTCAGGGCCTCATACATACCAGCAGGCAACCACATGAGATTATTCCTCGCCTATCCATACTTTGGGAACAAAACACTGGAACATGATCCATCTCTGGGACTAGAGGCCATACCAGCATTGGTGACTTCCGAGTCGCTTCTAATACTGGTGGGCGCCGCTTCAACAATCACAGTTGCCATTCTAGCCTACAAATGGAAAAGAAAAGCGATAAACATAGTAGGACCAAACTAGTCCCCTACTTTTTCTATATCTCACGTATGCATACTAGCCGGATCAGATTCCATTGGCGGAAAAGCTTACTTTTTAAGGGAAGACACAAACTGGAATAGCCCCAATTACTGAAGAATCAGCTAGCCAGATCTGAGAGCGAACTCCTTCGATTCTTCTCCCTGAAGGGCAAAATGTGGCACGTAGGTTTGATGCAGATGCGTTCCACAGAGAACGCTGTCTACACGGTAGCAACTTAAATTGCTGTTCCGTGTTCAAACTCCTACAGAGAGTTGGAAATCCATGCGGATTAAAGGCGTTGATTTACTCCTTTCATTCAAATGCCCATCAAAATGCAAACACTGCAGCTGCAAAGCTGGACCCGTTGCAGGATGTTTTGTATATGAAATCACCCTTGGATGATTCTGTTTCAGTGTGAAGGAGAAGAAGCAATGGGTGGAGAGCCAGAAGAAAGCGTGGGACTTAGAATGTCGAAACCTTTTGGGACAAAGCTCGTTGAATTAGCGGAGATTTCTGAAGACGATTTTGTATTGGATATAGGGACTGGGTTAGGCCCTGTTTTCTTTTCCGCTTTGACCAGAGTTGGCAAACATGGGCATGTTGTTGGGATCGATATATCAGATGAAATGGTTAAGGGAACTCGAGCTGGACTGAAGAGGTGCAGATTACGCAACGCTGCGATAATAGAGTCAGATGCGAGGAGTCTAGTTTTTAGGGACAGCACCTTTGATGTGGTGTTGAGTGGATTCTCCTATATCTATTCGTCGCTGAAAGAGGTGCTGCGCGTGTTAAGAAAGGGCGGACTGTTCGGATTGAGTACGTGGTCAGCCTTGGGAGATATGGATTGTATGGCGGAGTTTGCCGAGAGGTATATGCCCATCTCCGTGGAGGATGTTTACCATCGGGATACACCGGAAGCTTTGAAGAAGTTGTTGCTTAAGGCTGGATTTGAGGAAGTCCGAGTCTTTGTCGAAACCCAGGAGTTTGTGTTCAAAGATGAGGAACAGTGGTGGGAAGAAGTGGTTGACTCGGGCTGGCAAACCCACCTCGCAAAGATCGAGGATCTAGGCTTCAGCTTAGTCGAGTTTAAGCAGGAAATTTTCAAAGGATTGCAGAAATACAAACGTACTGATGGTGTTCCTTTCACTATATCAGCAATCCTTGCTCTAGCAATAAAAAGCAGAAGCGCATGAAGATTGAGCGTGGAGACCTAGAACTCAAGTCTATTCCAGTTGTGCATTTATGAATGCGACAGCCCTTCCTTTTGCTACAAGGCATGCGAAAAAACAACTATATACGGACAGTGTGGAATCTACGATATGAGATTCGGTATATCAATCAGCAACTTAGGTATGTACAGTGATTTTGATGGGTTGATAGCTCTCGCACAAGATGCTGAAGAAGCTGGATGGAACGGATTATTCCCTTGGGATCATATGTTACACAAGCCAAGAGCAGATTTGCGAGCTGTTGATCCATGGATTGCATTAGCCGCTGTTGCTGCACATACAAAGAAAATCATGCTAGGTCCTATGGTCACTCCACTTGCGAGACGTCGACCATGGAAAGTCGCAAGAGAAAGCGTATCACTAGACCATCTGTCAAAGGGAAGATTGATCCTCGGAGTGGGACTAGGTTCAGTGGTCAATCAGGATTTTGAAAGATTTGGGGAGGAGATCGACGGCAAGATAAGAGGAGAAAAACTGGATGAATCTCTAAGAATTTTGCAGGGATTGTGGAGAGGAGAATCGTTCAATTTCTCTGGGAAGCACTACAAGATAGAAGAAGGGACGGTTTTTCTGCCAAAACCTTACGGAGACAAAGACAGAATCCCCATCTGGGTAGGAGGAGGCAAGTGGTCATGGCGCAAGAAACCATTCCGTAGAGCAGCAAGGTTTGAGGGCGCATTTCCTGAGTATACTGACAAAAGCGGAGAAAGAGTAGCGAAGTGCTTTGAAAATATAGCCGAATACGTTAAGCAACACAGAGGGAATCTGGAAGGTTTCGACTTCATAACACTGGGAAAGGCCCCTCGAAGCAAAAGGAAATTGAGGGAATATTTTGAGCCGATTCTTGAATCAGGAAAGATAACTTGGTGGGTGGAGAGAGTCTACAGTTGGAAGGGAGATCTAGATCAGATAAGGGGCGAAGTTAGAGAAGGCCCGCCTGATGTTTAAGAAAAACAGTCAACACACATGCATGCCAGCAGCCTACCGAGCCGTGCATGCATGCTTTAAAGCGCGCTAATATCCGCCTCTGCAAAAGCTCCCGCGCAAGGATTAGAGACTCCAGTGGAATTCAACAACGGTGCGAATGTGCAGCGTTGGATTAATCAACCTATCAATGTATAGATTCAGAAGATGAGGAGAGCTGTTATGGGTTTGAACTTGCAGGTTTTGGGGCTGCAAGCAATTCCTCGGCTTGCAGAAAAACTTGGTGTTAGTGTAGAGTTTCCAAATCATGCATTTATCGAATCGTTACGAGGGGTTGAGCATTTTCGAAGACTCTTAGAGGATTGTGGGAGAATTCTTGCGTCCTTTTTTGAAGAATCAAAAGCCTCTTGGTGGGATGTGTACTGCAACTCAGATATCGGTTTAGAAAGAATGGCAATAGCCGAGGAGATGCGGTTGGACAAGAAAGATACGGTGCTTGATGTTGGCTGTGGAAGGGGATATTTTTCAATAGCAGCAGCAAGATTGGCTAAGTCTGTTGTCGGCTTAGATTTGATGAATGGCCTGGGGCGTCACGGGTGGTGGGGGAACTATAGAGATTCGATTCGCGATTTGGAATTAGGTGACAAAGTTTTGGGAGTGAAGGCAGATGCAAGACATATGCCTTTCAAGCAAAACTCTTTTACTTTTACCGTCTCGGTTCATGCAATTCGGAATTTTCAGGATTACGGTTTAATTGAAGCTGCGATTAGAGAAATGAAGCGTGTTGTTGCAAAAGAAGGAAGTGTCGTAGTTGTGGAGAGCTTACCTGTTGCCAGAAACAAGTCCCAGGAAGCTCACTTAGAAATGTTCAGGTGCAAGGTGAAGTACACATTTGGAGAGCTTGACTATCTTCCTAAAGAGAAGATTGTGGGGATGTTTCAGAGAGTTGGATTTAATCAGATTGAGATGGAAGAATCGGACTATAATTGGAGCGCCGCTCCACCTGTATTCTGTATAGAACCCTATCTCCCTTCTATACCAGCTAGCGAAAGAGAAAATGCCAAGAGCACGTTCGAAAAAGCTGCAACAATGGTGAAGAAATATGGTGAAGCTTCTCCACCTGCCCTTCTCATAAGAGGAACAAAGTAGAAACAACATAAATGCATCCATGCCGTTGTGTGCGAGAAACAGTGCAAGCCTCGATTTGGATTATTCTAAAGAGCGGGGGTGGGATTTGAACCACAACCCCAAACCCAAACTGCAACGCTACATTAACAACACGTTAGTGAAAATCCTAGAATAGCGATAACTCAACTGAAGCCTTGTTTTACGATAAGGCTAATTTTCAGCTTTATTGAGGGCTAGTACGTGCTTTTGCAGACCATCTGCAAAACTAGGGGGAAGTGGTTCTAGCGTGCGCTTTCTTCTTGTGCGGCCTATGCATTCTCTTCAAGTATCTTTCCTTTCTCTTGCGTTTCTTCGCGGCTATCTTCATAGAAACCCAGCAAGTGTCTATCTTGCTTATCATATACTCTTTGCTCATATATTAAGAACCTGTCATGCTTCAAGCTGGGCTTCTGCCTCCCTAGCGCGCCCAAGCCTATACAAACTGAGGGTGTATGCGTGCATGCCACGGCCGAGGAGATGAACTCGTTCAGATTGATGTTCGGATTCCTGAGAAACTGGCTCCCAAGGAGAGGAAGCTTATGGAGGAGGTCTCAAAGGAGTTCAAGGTTGAAGAACCTCAATTACGACATAATGCGCACGCTAACCTTCATTTCATGTGGTTAGACAAATAACTGGCGCGCGCGTTTTCACGGTCATACGGCTTTGGCTACGATGTTCATGTGCGTTAACGGGCTCATTGGTTGAAGTGTTGACAGGTTTCCATAAGAAGCAACTGTTTCCCATCCAGCCT
>Ga0209427_10006624_pt1 | contig 13183 bp, 6 predicted proteins | sample DeeMarSWOR136_30_FD_187465 | JGI IMG/M metagenome (GOLD analysis project Ga0209427, IMG submission 187465) | Marine sediment microbial communities from White Oak River estuary, North Carolina - WOR-1-36_30 (SPAdes) (version 2) | ecosystem: Environmental > Aquatic > Marine > Intertidal zone >... | reverse complement strand
CTTAAGAATATCGGCCTGCCCTGTGTTATACGGCCCGCTTATACCATGGGCGGAACCGGCGGGGGCCTGGTTTACAACATCGAGGAGTTTCGTACTGTTGTTAATAGAGGCCTTTCTTTCAGTCTCGTCGGGCAGGTCCTTGTTGAGGAATCTGTACTCGGATGGGAAGAATTGGAGCTCGAGGTTGTGCGTGATGCGAAGAATCAGATGATCACAGTGTGCTTTATTGAGAATGTTGATGCTATGGGTGTTCATACGGGAGATTCATATTGCACCGCTCCTATGTTGACTATAGACCCTGAGCTTCAGAAGCGTCTCCAGAAGCATTCCTATGATATTGTCGAAGCCATCGGCGTCATCGGAGGAACCAACATTCAGTTTGCTCACGAGGCCAAAACCGGCCGGGTCGTGGTCATCGAGATCAACCCGAGAACTTCACGTTCATCGGCACTCGCCTCCAAGGCAACGGGTTTTCCAATCGCGATGGTTTCCTCCATGCTGGCGGGCGGCCTGACTATGGATGAAATCCCCTATTGGCGTGAAGGCACTCTTGAAAAATATACACCCTCAGGAGACTACGTGGTCGTAAAGTTCGCTCGCTGGGCATTTGAAAAATTTAAGGGGATTGAAGATAAGCTGGGCACGCAAATGCGCGCAGTCGGTGAGGTCATGAGCATCGGCAAGAATTACAAAGAGGCGTTCCAAAAATCTATTCGCTCCCTTGAAATCAACCGTTATGGACTGGGCTTTGCCAGGGATTTTAATAAGAAATCACCTGATGAGCTTTTGGAGCTCTTAACGGAACCCACAAGTGAACGCCAGTTTATTATGTACGAGGCCTTGCGCAAAGGCATCGATATTGATACTCTCTTTGAAAAGACCTATATCAAGCCCTGGTTTATTGAGCAGATGAAAGAGCTGGTGGAGCTTGAGGAAGAAATATTAAAATACAAGGGCAAAAAATTGCCGGACGACATTCTAATCCGGGCGAAAAAGGACGGATTTGCAGACAAGTATCTGGCCCAGCTCCTGAATGTTCCGGAAAAACAGCTCAGGAAAAGACGCATCGCCCTTAATGTTGTTGAGGCCTGGGAGCCGGTTCCTGTAAGCGGTGTGGAAAATGCCGCCTACTACTTCTCAACTTATAACGCCCCGGATAAAGTTCAAGTCAGCGATAAACGCAAAATAATGGTGCTCGGCGGCGGCCCAAATCGTATCGGCCAGGGCATTGAATTTGACTATTGTTGTGTTCACGCAGCGTTCGCACTTCGCGATGAAGGTTATGAAACCATTATGGTCAACTGTAATCCGGAGACCGTTTCCACCGACTATGACACCTCGGACAAGCTGTATTTTGAGCCGCTCACCGTCGAAGATGTCTTAAGTATTTATAATAAGGAAAAGCCGGAAGGCGTTATCGTCCAGTTCGGCGGCCAGACACCCCTTAATATCGCAAGAGAGCTGGAAGATGCCGGCGTAAAAATTATCGGCACCTCACCGGAGAAGATTGACCTTGCCGAAGACAGGGACAGGTTCCGCAAGTTAATGAAAAAGCTCGGCATCCCGCAGCCGGAATCCGGAATGGCAAGCACCCTCGATGAAGCGCTTAAAATCGCAGATAAAATCGGCTATCCGTTAATGGTCAGGCCTTCCTATGTCCTTGGCGGCCGGGCGATGGAAGTCGTCCACGATGAAGAGATGCTGAAGTTTTATGTTGAAAGAGCAACAGATGTCTCTCCCGAAAGACCAATCTTGATTGACAAATTTCTGGAAAACGCCATCGAGGTCGAAGCGGATGCTATTGCCGACGGCACGGACGCTTTTGTGCCTGCGATTATGGAGCATATCGAGCTTGCAGGCGTCCATTCAGGTGATTCCGCGTGCGTGCTTCCGCCGGTCAGTATTCCCGAAAAGCATCTCAAGACAATCTATGATTATAACCGTAAGATTGCCATTGAGTTTAACGTAGTTGGCCTGATGAACATCCAGTACGCCATAGCTGATGATGTTGTTTACATTCTCGAGGCCAATCCGCGCGCCTCGAGGACCGTTCCGCTGGTCTCCAAGGTCTGCGGGATTCCAATGGTTCCTATTGCTACGCAGCTTATGCTCGGCAAACGCCTTTCGGATATGGAATTGGAGAGATTGTCCATACCTCATTTTGGTGTCAAGGAAGCTGTATTTCCCTTTAATATGTTCCATGAAGTGGACCCTCTCTTAGGCCCTGAAATGCGCTCGACCGGCGAAGTCCTCGGCATGGCCGATTCGTTCGGACTTGCCTTTTATAAGGCCCAGGAGGCAACACAACTGCCGCTGCCCTCGGAGGGGACCGTTCTGATTACCGTTTCAGAGGAAGACAAGCCTTCCGCACTGCCGGTGGCAAAACAATTTAAAGATATCGGCTTTAACATTAAAGCCACCAAAGGGACCTGTCAGTTCCTGTCAAGCCATGGAATAGAATCGGAAAGTATTCTTAAAATGCACGAAGGAAGGCCGAATATTCTCGATAGCATAAAGAACGGAGAAATTAAGCTTGTGGTAAATACACCGAGCGGCAGGCAAAGCAAGCATGATGATTCATATATTCGTAAAGCGGCCATCAAATACAAAATACCTTACATTACGACAGTGGCTGCCGCCGCCGCGACGGTAAAGGGTATAGCAGCCTTTCAAAAAAAGCGGGGACAGGTCAAGTCCCTCCAGAGTTATCATGCAGATATAAAAAAAGCACAGGTTGTGGGTAGTTAATTTACCATCTAACCAATTAACTAATTCCCTAATCCCTTGTTGCAGAAGCAGTTTCTGCCTCCTGTCTTCCGTCATCTAACTTTAGCTCACTCCGCAGCCCGTAGGCTGCGATTTATCGCGCCACTTGTCTACCACCCATACTCAATCGCGTAAAAAAAACATGCAAGCAGGATGCCTATCATAGTGCTCAATAAGCAAAGGCCTATTGCACAAAGAATCTTCCTTCTCATCTCTCGCGATTCTATTACATCTCTGAACTTTTTCTTGATAAATTCCATCTTCCAACCCCTTACGAACCGCTTCGCTGCACTTAAGAGTCTTTTTTTATATCCCCCTTTTTGCAGAGCCGGGTACTACGTTGACTGTTTTACATTCGGAGAAATATTCGATAAGTGGGATACACTCCCACCCTCTTCCTATAATGTTAATTATATGAAATTAATCTAAGAATGTCAAGCAAAAAGACGGTGGGTGGCAGCCCCTAAATGAGCGAAGCTAATGAAGTGGATGGTAAAAAATCATTCAACTTTAGTTCACTTTAGGCACTTTATTATCGTAGTGTGAGGCTTGCCCCACTAATTACCTGACATCCCGAGCGCCGCCTCCTCTTCACCCTAAGCGGAGTCGAAGGAGGAAGCGTAGCCTGCCCTGAGTGTAGCCGAAGGGTCGAACGGGCCGAACGCGTAGCCGAAGGGGTCGAAGCGTGGATTGTGGTGGATATTGTTTTGAATTTAGTTTTTGGGAAAGTCGCAATGGTCATACGTAAAGCGCGTACGCGCTTTACGTATAAGCTGTTTTTACACTATGTCCTATTGAAACTAATATTTGAACCTTCAATTCGAAGATATCTTCCTGTTTTTTGAGATTGGCAAAGCCTTTTTTCAAAGGTTCCGCATTTACATCCAGCATCGAGAATCCGGCATCGCTTGTCCGCCGAAGCTGGTTACTTCGTAGCCTTGGCGAAGAAAGATAGCGAAGGCGGAAGAATCGGCAAATTGCTCTTGCAGATTCGGGCTTAGGTCGGTATAGTGTTCAGGATTCCATTATGCACAATATCGCAAAATAGGGAATCAGTGCGGGTATATTTTGCGACATTGGTGCCGCAGGCGGCTCGTCTTGACTCGGCCAAGCCGCGACAGGCTTAAGTATGCGAAAATCGGTAAAACGCAATGCCGAAAGATAAATCGATAAAGAAGATATTGCTCATAGGTTCGGGCCCGATAGTCATCGGCCAAGCCTGTGAATTTGATTATTCCGGCGCCCAGGCCTGCAAGGCTCTCAGAGCGGCCGGCTATAAGGTTGTCCTTATCAACAGCAATCCCGCCACGATAATGACCGACCCGGAGATGGCCGACAGAACGTACATCGAACCAATCACGCCTGAGATTGTCGCCAAGATAATCGCCAGAGAAAAGCCGGACAGCCTGCTGCCTACCTTGGGCGGGCAGACCGGCCTGAACACCGCCGTGGCGCTGGCGGAGAGCGGCGTATTAAAAAAGTATAACGTCCGGATGTTGGGCGCGAATCTGAAGACCATCAGAAAGGCCGAGGAGAGAGACCGCTTTAAGAAGGTAATGGCCGAGTGCGGCCTTGAAGTGCCGAAAAGCGGCTACGCCCATAACTGGGACGAAGCAAAAAAGATTATCGAATACGTCGGATACCCCGCCATTATCCGTCCTTCATACACACTGGGCGGCACCGGCGGAAACGTTGCATACAACGCCGAGGAATATACCGAATACATCCACTGGGGCCTGAACCTGAGCCCGAAAAGCCAGGTCCTTATCGAAGAGTCCGTTGTCGGATGGAAGGAATATGAGCTCGAGGTGATGAGGGACAAAAAGGACAACGTCGTCATTGTCTGCTCCATCGAGAACCTCGACCCTATGGGCATTCATACCGGCGACAGTATTACGGTCGCCCCGGCCCAGACGCTCACTGATAAGGAATATCAAATTATGCGGGACGCGGCGCTTAAAATCATAAGGGCCATCGGCGTGGAGACCGGCGGCTCGAACATACAGTTTGCCGTCAATCCCGAAAACGGCAGGCTTTATGTAATTGAGATGAACCCGCGGGTCTCGCGAAGCTCGGCGCTTGCCTCCAAAGCGACCGGCTTTCCCATCGCCAAGATAGCCTCGCTGCTGGCCGTCGGATATACCCTCGATGAGATTCCGAACGACATTACGAAAAAGACCCCGGCCTGTTTCGAGCCGACCATCGATTATTGCGTTGTGAAGTGGCCGCGATTCACGTTTGAAAAATTCCCGAGGACCAATCCCGAGCTGACCGTGCAGATGAAGTCGGTCGGCGAGGCGATGGCCATCGGCAGAACGTTCAAAGAGTCATTCCAGAAGGCTATCAGGTCGCTTGAGATAGACCGCTATTCGCTCGATGGCCGGCATATCGCCCCCACAGCTTCGTCTTTGCCTGCACCCCCGTGCTTTCTTGCGAAAGCAAGAGTGGGGGTTGCGCAGGCACAGGTGCGAAGCAAAACGGTCGGGGCTCTGCACGAGCTGAAGAAGAAGCTCAGAACCAACCGCTGGGACAAAATCTGGTACGTGGCCGAGGCCCTGCGAAGAAAACTATCGATTGAGGAAATCTTCTCCCTTACAAAGATAGACCCGTGGTTCCTCAACAATATTAAGGATATTGTCGCGCTCGAAGAAAAGATAAAGAAGCAGACAGAAATCGGAAGTCGGTATCAGTCAGTGTTACAGTCAGTGTCAGTCAGTGTTTTGAAAAATGCCAAGCGGTATGGTTTCAGTGACAAATATATTGCGTCGGTATTGGGCACAACAGAGCAGGAGCTGCGAAAACACCTTCAGGGCCTCGGCATAAATGCGGTTTACAAGATTGTTGACACCTGCGGCGCCGAATTCGAGGCGACCACGCCGTATCTTTATTCGACTTATGAAACTGAGTGTGAGGCGAATCCGACCGGCAGAAGAAAAGTCATCATTCTTGGCGGCGGACCCAATCGCATCGGCCAGGGGATTGAGTTTGATTACTGCTGCGTTCACGCCGCCTTCGCACTGAGGGAGATAGGCGTCGAATCAATAATGGTAAACTGTAATCCCGAAACGGTCAGCACCGATTACGACACCTCGGACAGGCTTTACTTCGAGCCGCTGACGTTCGAGGACGTGATGTCCATTGTGGAAAAGGAAAAGCCGGACGGCGTAATCGTGCAGTTCGGCGGCCAGACGCCGCTAAAACTGGCGGTGCCGCTGGAAAAGGCCGGCGTGAAAATAATCGGCACTTCGCCCGACAGCATCGACCGGGCCGAAGACCGTAAGCGCTTCAACAAGCTGGTCAAAAAATTAAAACTGCGCCAGCCCGACAGCGGCACGGCGAGAACATATTCCCACACACTCAAAATTGCAGAAATGTTAGGTTATCCGCTGCTGATAAGACCCAGCTTCGTCCTGGGCGGCAGGGCGATGCAGATTGTGTATGACCAGCAGGAATTAAGGGCCTGTGTAGATGAGGCGTTTGAGGTCTCGGGCGAGCATCCGATTTTGATTGATAAATTTCTCGACGACGCCACGGAGCTGGACGTCGACGCCATCAGCGACGGCAAAAAGGTCGTAATCGGCGGGATAATGGAGCATATCGAAGAGGCCGGCGTCCACTCCGGTGACAGCGCCTGCTCACTGCCGCCGGTCTCGATAAGCAAAAAAGTCCTGGCGGAGATTAAAAGACAAACGAAGCTCCTCGCCATCGAATTAAAAGTCAAAGGCCTTATAAATATCCAGTTCGCCGTCAAGGACAATCAGGTATATATACTGGAGGTCAACCCGCGGGCCTCACGCACCATTCCGTTTGTGAGCAAATCCATCGGAGTGCCTCTGGCAAAGCTCGCGGCGAAAATAATGACGGGGATGACCCTAAACGAGCTGAATTTTACCAAACAAATCGAGCGCAGCCACTTCTGCGTTAAAGAAGCAGTGTTCCCGTTCCTGAAATTCCCCGGCATAGACACTCTGTTAGGCCCGGAGATGCTTTCGACCGGAGAAGTGATGGGGATTTCCGATGATTTCGGCATCGCGTTCGCAAAGTCGCAGATTGCGGCGGGAAATACTCTGCCGACCTCCGGCAATGTCCTCTTGAGTGTAAAAGACAGTGACAAGCCCAGGGCGGTCGAGGTTGCACGCAAGCTGCATTCTATGGGCTTTAAGATTATCGCTACGAAAGGTACCTGCATCGAATTTATCAACAATAACATCCCTTCGCAGTTTGTGTTGAAGATGACCGAAGGCCGGCCCAACATAGTCGATTCCATAGTCAACGACGAAATAGATTTAATTATAAATACCACGCTCGGCAAACAGTCGATTAGGAATTCGTTTTCGATAAGGAGAAATGCCATCGACAGACAAATTCCATATGTAACGACAATAAGGGGCGCTATGGCGGTGGCAAAGGCCATCGAGGCATTAAAACAAAGAAACCTCGGCGTAAAGCCGATTCAGCTATACTATCGGGGACGGAGAACAGAGTGAAAGCGATTTTGTTACTGGAAGACGGAACGGTTTTTGAAGGCACATCTTTTGGCGCCAAGGGCCAAAAGTGCGGGGAGGTTGTCTTCAATACGAGCATGGCCGGCTACCAGGAGATACTGACCGACCCATCTTATCACGAGCAGATAATTACAATGACGTATCCTCTGATCGGTAACTACGGAACGAACAAAGCCGACACCGAATCGAGGAAGATTTTCGCCTGCGGTTTAATCGTTAAGGAAAACTGCGATTATCCGAGCAGCTGGCGAAATACACAATCGCTCGGCGATTATCTCAAAGCCAATAATATTGTCGGCCTCGAAGGTATCGACACCAGGGCGCTCGTAAAACATATCCGGATCGCCGGGGCGATGAGAGGCATTATTTCTTCGACCGAATTCGGCATTGCAAATCTGAAGAAGAAACTGCAACAGTACCCCGGCCTTGTGGGGAGGGACATCGTCAAAGACGTAACCGGCAAAAAACCTTACCGTTGGGACAAAGGCGTGATTGACGTCTTAAGCAATCGGGAAATCAGGCCTGAGAAAAAGTACCGGGTCGTGGCCTTTGATTATGGTATTAAGCACAATATTCTCCGCTTACTTCGTTCGCACGGCTGCGACGTCTATGTTACCCCGGCGGCCACTACGGCCAAAGAGGTCTTGGCGCAAAAGCCCGATGGAGTGTTTTTAAGCAACGGCCCCGGCGACCCGGCCCCCGTAAGCTACGCAATCAAGACCTTAGAAGGACTCCTCGGCAAAGTGCCAATCTTCGGGATTTGTCTCGGCCATCAGCTTCTTGCACTGGCTCTCGGTGCCAAAACATACAAGCTCAAATTCGGGCACAGAGGGGCGAATCATCCCGTAAAGAATCTCAGGACGGGAAAGATTGAGATAACCTGTCAGAACCACGGCTTCTGTGTCGATATGGATTCGCTTAACAATAAAGCCGTTGAGCTCACACACCTGAACCTTAATGATAATACGGTTGAGGGCATTGCCTGCAAAGAAAGGGCCGCCTTTTCCGTCCAGTATCACCCGGAGGCCTCACCCGGCCCTCACGATTCAAATTATTTATTCGATGATTTTATAAAGTTGATGGACAAATTCTGATATTCCTAAAATTCCACATTACACACCAGAGCCGGTAGCTTAAGCAACCGGTTAGAAATAACTTAAAGATTTGTCACAGTAAAACGCAGTGTAAGAAAAAGCTTATACGTAAAGCGCGTACGCGCTTTACGTATAACCATTGTGAATTTTCAAAAAGCTAAATTCAAAACAAGATTCCTCACAAGCGACGTTTCGATCCGTTAGGCTACGCTCAGGATTAAAGGTTTAGGATATACTTTGCCATTTTTGGTTTTCGGCCGAGGATTTCGGTGAAGTGGTGAACTAAAATCGTCTCAATTTCAATCAGCGTTTTTTCCTGTGATTCGGCAATCAGTTTCAGATTGGCCAGACAATTCGCGGCCGTTTCGGTCAGTTTAATCCTGTCGGGAAAGGCCCCCTCGCAATCTCTGCAAACCAGGCCGTTGGCCGAGCTACTGAAGTAAACTCGATGCTCGATACTCGATGCTCGATGCTCGTATCTCGTTTTACAGTTGGCGCAGGCATTCAGGACCGGCCTTAAGCCGACCTCTTTGAGCAGAGAAAGCTGAAACAATATCAGAAGCGCCAGCATCTGGTGTTTGTTACTAACGCCCTGAATATTTTCCAAAAACTGCAAGAAGTCATCGAAAAGCTGCGGGTGGGGGTCGTAATCGTGGGTCAGATTATTCAGCAGTTCGGTACTGAAAAGACAGCAGTTCATAGTAAATAGATTGTTACTCAGGCCGGTCCCCCGCACCAATTGTCCGGCATCAAAACGACGTGCTTTTTGGGTGCCGGGCACGTCTAATTGGCGCGGGGCGAACTCCGTCAGGGTGGCGAGCTTTTCCTTGTTGGAGTCGGAGAAGACGATTTTTCCATACGAGAATATTTCGATAGGGCCGTCGAACGCCGATTTGGGCCGTTTCGAGCCTTTGGCGATGGCGCTGATTTTGCCCGCTGCTCTGGCAAAAAATGTTACTATCTGAGATGTCTCGGAAAAATCAACAGCGCGTATGCAGATAGCGGTATCTTTGGTTAACACTGACTAACACTGACTTTAACACTGATTAACACTGACTCTAACATTGACTTTAACACTAACTTTAACACTGACTCCCACCGAAGGAGTGGGGACTAAACGATCAATTAACCAATTAACTAATTAACCAATTAACTAATCTTCTGCCTTCTGAATCCTGATGCGCTTTATCCTTCTGGCCTCGGCCGAGGCGATAGTGAATTTCAGATTTTCGTAATCGAAATTTTCTCCCGTCTTGGGAATATAACCAAGACGTGAAAAGACAAAGCCGCCTATGGTCTCGTAGTCCTCATCTTCGGGCAGATTCAATTCAAGCTGGTCGTTTAGGTCATCGATGTACGTTCTCGCATCGGCTTCAATAGTGTTTTGGTCGATTTTCTTAATCGGTTCGGGCGGGGTCTCTTCGTATTCATCGGTTATTTCGCCGACGAGCTCTTCGAGAATGTCCTCTAAGGTAACGACTCCGGCCGTCCCGCCATATTCATCTAACACTACAGCTATATGCAGTTTTTGATTTTGAAATTCGTGCAGCAATGCCCGCAACGGCTTGCTTTCGGGAACAAAATAGGCATCTCTGATTTTATCACGCAATTTAAACTCTGTGCCCGTTTTGCCTATCTCGCCCAGCAGGTCTTTGGCGTAAACAAGGCCGATTATGTTATCTATATTTCCTTCATAGACCGGAACACGCGTATGTCCCGCCGTAGTGATGGTCTCCAGTACCTTTTGCAAATCCGAGTCGACCTCCACTGCTACAATATCCGTGCGGGGCGTCATAATCTCATCAGCGGTGCTGTTGCTCAGCTCTAAGACATTTTCGATCATCTCCTGCTCTTCTTCATCTAAGACGCCTTCGGTTCTGTGTTGTTCCAGGCCGGTGATAAACTCCTCCTGTTTTTCTTCATGTTGTTCTTCGGGTGTTGTTTCGGTTACGCCTGCCAGGCGCCGGATGAAGCCGTCGTATAGTCTAAAGATATAAAGAACAGGTGCCGCTGCAATCGCAAATCCTGTCAGCAGTTTGTACGTTCGGCTCAGGATTTTTTCCCCGGAGTACTTGGCCCAGGCATGAGGAATCGCCAGACTGAATATGAAAAATATTGCCATCGCTACAATAAAGGTAAGCAGATAGCAGATTGCAGTATTAGCGGTGCTTGTCCCTGCTCCGGGACCGGCGAAGACGGCTACCAGCAAAAGCAGTATGCACATGTTGAAGATGAGTCGATATAAAGAGCACGTCAAAATCAGCTCTTCGGCCTTTCCCGACAGCTGCTCGGCGAGCTCTTCCGGGGTCGTCTTTTTATTTGCCGCCTTGAACGCTTCCTGTAATTTGACGTGTGAGAATGTTCGAAGAGCAATGGCATTGACGGAAAAGAACAACGTACCGCCGGCAAGAAAACAAATTAACAATACTGCCCAACCAACAAAGCCCACTTTTTATATCCTTTCAATTAAACTGAGAATATCGAATCCCGATAGACAAAATCGGGACAGGCAATGAACACCGAATTTCGAAATTCATTATTCGTCATTCAATATTCGATGTTCGTTCGCCCTTATTATATACCAAACCGTAGCCGAGTTGTTGTAAAATTTCATCCTCCATATCGTGCATTTTCCAGGCCTGGCTTTCCGTGGAGTCGTCGAATCCAAGGTGGTGCAGCAGCCCGTGTGTTATATAAAGTGCCAGCTCCGCCTCGCTCGAATGTCCTCGCAGATTTGCTTCTCTGACGGCCATCTCGCCGTTGACAATCAGCTCGAATAATTTGGGCGGCTGCGGCACCTCGTCATCGGACAAGTCGAAACTTAAACAATCGGTAGCCGATTTGCTGTTCAGGAACTGTTTGTTTAATTTCCGGATTTGGGCGTCGTCAACTATTGCAATACTGACTGTTGCTTTCGAGAGCTTAAAACGATTGCAGACGGCTTTGACCAATTTTCTAAGCTCAGGAAGACGAACCTCTATATCTTTAGAATCCTTGGCGATGTGAACGGTTATTTCCTGGTCTTGTTTAGCAGAGGCCATGATTGTTAAGGGCTTTTTTGCTTGGATTGCTCAGCTTGAGATTTGGCCTCTTCCGGCACATCCGGTGGCTTGGGATATGCAATTCGACCGTGATAGTGTGCCGCAAGGGTTTTTGATATACTTTTCTCTATCTGGCTTAATTCCCGCAGAGACAGGTCGCATTCATCGAATTGGCCGTCCTGCAGACGTCTCATGGACATAGTGTGCACGACTGCCTCAACTTTTGTCGGTGTTACTTCCGGCAGGCTCCTGACGGCACCTTCTATAGTATCGGCTAACATTACAATCGCCGCTTCTTTTATTAGGGGTTTTGGCCCCGGATACCTGAATTCACTCTCGGAAGGCTCATCAATAGTTTTTCCTTTTGAGTTTTTCGTCTTTAATTTTTTGGCCTCGTGGTAAAAATGTTCGACTAATGTCGTGCCGTGATGTGTCTCGATAAATTGCCGAAGCACGTTGGGCAAAGCGTATTCCTTGGCCATTTCTATTCCATCTTTAACGTGACCGACGATAATCAATTGACTCATCGTAGGCGATAGCTCCTTATGCCGGCTCGCTGAGCCGATTTCATTTTCAACAAAATAGCTTGCCTTGTTGATTTTGCCGATGTCATGGTAGTAAGCACCGACCCTGCACAAAAGACCATTGCGTCCGATTGCCTCGGCGGCGGCCTCGGCAATGGAGCCTATCAACAAACTATGACTGAACGTTCCGGGCGCTTCCATAGCAAGTTTTTTCAACAAAGGCTGGTTCGCATCGCTGTAGTCAAGAAGAGTCATGCTTGTCGCTATATGAAAGATTTTTTCGATTAGCGGAAGCAGACTCTGGATGAGCAGACCGACAAGGAAGGTGGCCCCCGCGTGATAGCCTGCATTGCTGAAGACATCCGCCAGCGACAGTTTTTGGTCCAAATAGTCCAAACAGGCCAGGGAAAACGCTGTTAGAAATACAATTACCGCTGCCAGGGTGCTCACTTGAAGCAGCTTCATTCTTGTACGGATTTCTTTCAACGAAAAACAGCACGTAAGAGCGCCGGCAAGCATCGTCAAAAACAGGTTGATACCTGTCAGTTGATATTCGCTAATTGTTCCTGTGGCAAAGCAGCCAAGCAGACAATAAAACATAATCATACCTATCGCAAAACGCTGGTCATAAGCTATTGTCAAAATAATGGCCGCAGTAACAGCGCTTCCGGTGGCACCGGAGGTATGGTTGAACAATAAAGCGGTAACTTTGGTTGCCACCAGCAGCAAAATAAATAAGCCGACCAGTGCAAACGCTCTGGCGTGGTTTATTATTATTCGCTTTTGATAGTGATGAATATAGAAAGCTGTAGCAAGACAGATTAGTAATACTATTATCGTTGTTAATATCAGGTCAAAGTAATGGACCTGCTGAATCAGCTCAAAAGTTAAAATAGGAACACAGAGCACCACAAAAAAACACCACAGCAGAATCGAGATTAAAGAGTCGGTGTCGAGCAGCAGGCCTATTCGCGAAAATCGCTCAGCAGATATATTCTTGCGCACTTGAATTCGACGCGGACTTATTTTCTTCATAAACGGCATCTGTTTGTCCTAATCAGCTTTTGCCTTCTTCTTATAAGCCTGCACAATATTTTGAACCAGATGATGTCGCACTATATCTCTTTGGCTTAATTCTACGCAGCCTATGCCTTTGATTCGTCGCAATATTTCAATTGCTTCGACCATTCCACTTTTCTGGCCCGGTTCCAGGTCAATCTGTGTTATATCACCTGTTATTATCATTTTCGAGC
>Ga0209427_10006622_pt1 | contig 13185 bp, 9 predicted proteins | sample DeeMarSWOR136_30_FD_187465 | JGI IMG/M metagenome (GOLD analysis project Ga0209427, IMG submission 187465) | Marine sediment microbial communities from White Oak River estuary, North Carolina - WOR-1-36_30 (SPAdes) (version 2) | ecosystem: Environmental > Aquatic > Marine > Intertidal zone >... | reverse complement strand
ACGGTACGAGCCGGTGATTTTGGTTACATTAAGAACGATAGAATATTTGAAGTTCAGAGAGATATGGGAGATATTGAGAGGATGCTCAAGGCACTCATTACATCTTTAGAAACCAAACCCTTGAACCCTTGAATCCTCGAATCCTTGACCGCTTTCTTCCACCTCATTGGGATAAGATCCTTATTTTTATGAAAATACTCCTCATATCCCCGGAAAGAAAACGAAAAGGAAACGAGGCCTTTCTCTTCAAATTAGGGTTTCTCAACCTTCCTTATATCGCCGCCCTTACCCCGAGAGATGTAGAGGTTAAAATCGTAGACGAGGCCTATGAAGCTATCGATTATGATGATAAGGTGGACCTCGTGGGGCTCACTGCTCAAACCCCGGTTGCTCCCAGGGCCTACCAGATTGCCTCCGAGTTCAGAAGGAGGGGAGTTCCCGTGGTTATGGGTGGAGTACATGCGTCCATGCTTCCCGAAGAGGCCATCCAATATGTGGACAGCGTCGTCGTCGGCGAGGGGGAGATCTCTTGGCCTCAAGTGATACAGGATTTCAGAAGGGGGGAGTTAAAGTCCTTCTATCGAACCACGACTAAGGTAAACATTAGGGAACTTCCCATACCTAGAAGGGATCTCCTCAATGGAACCCACTATTTCCCCCTGAAGCTCCTGGAGACAAGCAGAGGGTGCCCCCATAAGTGCGATTTCTGTGGCGTTTCAAAGTTCTTTGGCAACCGGTATCGAAGTCGCCCTATGGAGGAGATTGACAGGGAACTTCGAGTTCTGTTCTCCAAGGGTCCCGCAATGAATCCCATAGGTAAGCGGTTTCTCTCCTTGGTCAACAAAGATTTACCCTATTTCCTGAAGCGAAGACTTCTCTATATCATCGACAGCAACGTGGTCCCAAATCGACGATTTGCGAAGGACCTCTTCACCCTGCTCAAGGAGTATGACCTTTTGTGGTGGGGGCACGCCCCTGTTTCCGTTGGATATGATGAAGATCTGCTAAAATTGTTCTCCGAAAGCGGATGTATCGCCTTGAACCTCGGTTTCGAATCCCTTTCCCCAAGAAATCTCATGGCGATGAAAAAGGATTTCAATAAGCCCAAGAGATACGATGAAGCAGTAAAGCGAATTCACGACCACGGGATTGGGATCATGGGGACATTTATCGTGGGCCTGGATGACGATGACGGAACGGTCTTCGATCAGATCACCGATTTCGTCATTCACAACAAGCTCGATTGGGCTCTTACCTTCATCATGACCCCTTGTCCGGGAACGGATTCCTTTCTTCGATTGAAGAAGGAGGGCCGAATTCTGACAAGGGACTGGGAGAAATATGATTCCCTGAACGCCGTCTATCAGCCCTTGTTGTTTTCCCCAGAGGAGTTAGAAAGAGGGTTGCGAAGAACGTGGAAAGCAATCTTCTCCCTTCCCTCCATCTACAGGCGGATCATCAAGGGGCCCCGGATTCATCCCCTTTTCTACCTCATCATGAATTTGCAGTTTTACCGGTTAACGCGAAATTGGTGATCCAGGATCTTTGCTTACCTCGATTCATATAGTAACCTCCTGCCCTTGGGGATTTTTCCATATATGATCTTTTTCATGAGAGAGCCAGGCCGCGTCCATCCTTGCATTCGTTGACACCCACTCGAAATTCTGATAGAAACTTGATATTATTGGATACCATATTACCGTTGCAAAGCGAAGCGGGCCGATTTGGTGAACATTTGGTTTTTTAAAATTACCGTGGTCCTCTATCTCTTGGGGACCTTTAAGTACCTTCTCTTCATTATCCTCTTGAGGGAATTGCTGGCCAAAATTGCGTTTATTTCCCTGTCTGCAGGTTTTGTCCTTCACAGCATTACCTTCATACTTCGGTATTTCGAAGCAGGGCATATCCCCGTTACCAATCTCCATGAATCCCTCTCTTTTTTTGCATGGGCCATCCTTGGTGTTTATTTGGCTTTCTACTGGAGGTATAGGATTAAGGTCTTGGGGGCTGTTGTTGCTACCCTTGCGCTGATTCTGATGATCCCGGCAATGGCATTGCCCAAAGAGATCCTTCCCCTCGCTCCCGTATTGCGGAGTTACTGGCTTCCCATCCACGTCGTATTCGCTTTTCTGGGCAATGCCGTCTTCGCTTTGGCCTTCTGCACCGGGATTATGTATGTCATCCAGGAGCATCAAGTTAAATCCAAACACATTGGGGCCATATCCCGGCGGCTTCCCTCATTAGGAGTGCTGGACGAAATTAACTACAAAGCACTGACCTTTGGATTTCCCCTTCTCACCGTTGGGATCATTACGGGCTCTATCTGGGCTCAATATGCCTGGGGATCTTACTGGAGCTGGGATCCCAAGGAGACTTGGTCTCTGATTACCTGGTGCCTCTATGCGGCCCTCCTGCACCAGAGGTTGACCGTCGGCTGGCGGGGTAAAAAGGCGGCCATCATGGCCATAGTCGGCTTTTTCGCCATCCTCTTTACCTTTTTGGGCGTGAATCTCCTTTTGACAGGGCTTCATGCCTATTCGAATTGGTGATTGGCCCATAGTTTTCATTACGACTGTTGCGGAATGATCTCTCATTGCTGGTATGTCATGAGATGGACCTCCTCGTTATTGGCATAAATCACAAAACAGCCCCCGTGGAGATAAGGGAAAGAGTGGCCTTTTCAGGGGAAGAACTGGGAAGATCCTTGAGAAAGGTGCTTGAGCACCCCGAATTCACGGAGGACATGATCCTCTCTACTTGTAACCGGGTTGAGATCTACGCTACTACCCGGGATCCCGAAAGGGGTATTGTCGCATTGAAGAACTTTCTGGCCGAATACCACGGGGTTTCCCTTGAAGAGTTCGAGAAGAGCCTCTATGTCCATTCGGGGAGTGGTGCTGTCAGGCATATCTTTCGAGTGGCGTCCAGTTTGGATTCCATGGTGGTGGGTGAACCTCAAATCTTGGGCCAAATTAAAGAGGCCCATAGCCTAGCGGTATCCCACAACACCTTGGGGATCGTCTTAAATAAGTTGCTGCACAGGGCATTTCATGTAGCCAAAAAGGTAAGGACGGAGACGAAAATCGGCAATAGCGCGGTCTCAATAAGCTATGCTGCGGTTGAATTAGCCAAAAAGATCTTTGGAACCCTGGAGGGCAAAGCCGTCATGCTCCTGGGTGCGGGGGAAATGGCTGAATTGGCCGCGAAACACCTGGTTGCGGTTGGAGCGCAGAGGGTGATTGTGGTGAGTCGTACGTACCGGAGGGCGGTGGATCTGGCCATGACGTTCGATGGTGAGGCCATCGAGTTCGATGGGTTCCGCGAGTCATTGAAAGAGATGGACATCGTCATCAGTTCCACAGGGGCTCCCCATTATATCCTTGGCCCCGAAGATGTCGTTGGGGTGATCAAAGCCAGAAAAAACAAGCCGATGTTCTTCATTGACATCGCCGTTCCTAGGGACATCGACCCCAGGGTCAATGAGATCGAAAACGTCTACCTTTACGACATTGATGATCTCCAAGCAGTGGTCGATACAAACAGAGAGCGCCGGGAAAGAGAGGCCATGAAGGCGGAGGAGATTGTCGAAGAAGAGGTACTCAAGTTTTATCATTGGTATACATCTCTGGACATAGTGCCGACCATCGTCTCCCTCAAGGAGAAATTCGAGAAGATTAGGAAAAGGGAGATGAGCAAATACGTTGCGTCCTTTGTCCGAATCACGGAAAAAGAGAGGAAATCCCTCGAGGCCCTCACCTCAGCCATCGTAAAAAAGATCCTCCACGATCCCATTACCTTTATGAAAAGTCCCGACCTCAACACGGATACGGCCGAATACGTGAATGCGGTGCGAAAGCTCTTCAGACTCGATGCCGAGGGTGGAGAGCAAACAAAGAAACAGGGGAGAGATGAGGGAGCTTAGGATCGGTACAAGGGGATCTCCACTGGCCCTGTGGCAGGCCAATTGGGTGAGGGAACGTTTATTCCAGGGCTATCCTCACCTGAGGGTTTCCCTCATCAAAATAAAAACCAAGGGCGATAAGCTCATCGATGTCAACTTAGCCACGGTCGGAGGAAAAGGCCTTTTCGTCAAAGAGATTGAAGAAGGGCTGCTGGAAGGACGGATCGATCTGGCCGTACACAGCATGAAGGATGTTCCCGTCCAAATGCCCGAAGGGCTCGACATTCGATTCATTACTCGGAGGGAGGATCCAAGAGATGTCCTCATCTCCAGGGATCACCTAACGCTGGAGGAACTCCCCTCAGGGGCCAAGATCGGTACGAGCAGCCTTAGGAGAAGGGCCCAGCTCTTAGCCTATCGCTCCGATTTGCACATCATTCCCCTGCGGGGGAATGTGGATACCCGGCTAAGGAAACTGCATACCATAGGTTTGGATGCCATCGTTTTGGCCGCCGCCGGGTTAAAAAGGATGAAAATCGAGGGGAGGATTTCCCAGTTCATTTCGCCCGAAGTGTGCATTCCCGCCATTGGACAGGGGGCCTTGGGGATTGAAACCCGAATCGCTGATGATGAGATCAATCAGTACCTGAGTATCATCGATCATGAGCCCACTCATATGTCGGTTATGGCTGAAAGGGCCTTTTTGAGGAAGCTTGAGGGAGGTTGTCAAGTTCCCATTGGCGCTTGTGGAAGCATATCGGATCAGGGCAGGTTGACGCTCAAGGGATTCGTGGGGGACCTCGATGGAAGGAAGTTGATCAAGGGTGGGATTGAAGGAGAGATGGGAAAAGCCGAAGAATTGGGGATGGCCTTAGCCGAAAATCTTCTCTCCCAGGGCGCAGATAAGATACTCAAGGAGCTTTACGGAAAGGAAATCGCCCGTCCATCGTAGATGGAAAGGGAGAATGGAAAAACCCCTATTGGGAAAGAGAATAGTCGTCACAAGGGCTCAAGAGCAGGCGGGCGAGCTCTCCCGGTTGCTTGCGGGATATGGGGCCCACGTGATTGAATTTCCGACCATCAAGATAGTTCCCCCCGATAGCTGGGACCCCGTAGACAGGGCGATAGGAGCCCTTGAAGCCTACCACTGGATTATTTTTACGAGCACAAACGGGGTTAAATTTTTCCTCAAGCGGCTAAAACTGAGAAGGAGGCTATTAACGGAATTCAATCATCTTCGGTTCTGTGCCATTGGGCCCAGGACGGCGCAGGAGATCGAAAAGACAGGGGCGAAGGTGAATGTGGTTCCGGATCAGTATTGTGCCGAAGCCTTGGTTGAAAGGCTGGGGATTGAGGAACTGGAGGGAAGGCGGATACTGCTGGCCAGGGCGAAAAAGGCCCGAGACCTCGTTCCAAAGGAATTGCGCAAATTGGGTGCAGCGGTAGACGTGGTCGAGGTCTATCAAACGATAATGCCCGATATCTGCAAAAAGGAAATAGGGAGAGTATTTCAGGGGGATAGAATTGATCTCATCACCTTTACCAGCTCCTCAACGGTGAACCACTTTATCCAGATGTGTGAGGAGAAGGGTGGCCTGAGAAATCCGTTGGCTGGAGTGACCGTAGCAGCCATCGGCCCCATTACTGCAAATACCCTCCGAAGACACGGCGTGACTCTCCATATCATCCCCCAGTCGTACACTATCCGGGATCTTACCGAGGCCATCGTTGACTATTTCAGAGAGGGCTTTGCGGGCAGAACCTGATATCCTTTTCGCTCTTCGTCTCCATTGTGAGGATTTCGAAGATCGCTTTTTCCACATATTTTCATCTCATAATTCTCACGGTATTATTCTCATCGGTTTCGATTCTCCGGTAAATTTATCCTTGGCCCCAAGGAGCCAGGCAAAAAAAGGAGGAGGCTATCTCATTAATTTCACTGGACAATATGGCCAAAATAGGCTATAAATAACAACGAAGGGCCGAAATTCCTTCAAAAGGGAGGAACATATGAATTTTCCCCAGCTTCGTCTCAGGAGGTTGAGAAGGAACGAAAGCATCAGGAGACTCGTAAGGGAGACGAGCTTACGTGTGGATGATTTCATCTATCCCCTCTTCGTCTGCCCGGGAAAGGGCGTGAAAACCCCCATATCTTCCATGGTCGGACACTTTCAGCTCTCCATTGATCATATTATCGAGGAGGTCGAGGAGGCGGGGGGCCTGGGAATACCGGGCGTTATCCTTTTCGGGATTCCGGAGAGAAAGGATGAGATTGGTTCGGAAGCATACTCGGATGATGGTATTATCCAGAGGGCGGTCAGGGCGATCAAAGAGGAGTTCCCCGAGTTTTTGGTGATTACCGATGTCTGTCTTTGTGAGTATACCAGTCATGGTCACTGCGGAATCGTGGAGGGCGATCAGATCCTCAACGATCCGACTCTGGAATTGTTGGCAAAACAGGCACTCTCTCATGCGAGGGCGGGTGCGGATATGGTGGCCCCTTCCGATATGATGGACGGAAGGGTTGGAGCGATTCGAAAAGTGCTGGATGAAAACGGGAACAGCGAAATCCCCATTATGGCATATTCCGCTAAATTCTCCTCCAGCTATTACGGCCCCTTTAGGGAAGCGGCGGAATCGACACCGCAGTTCGGGGATCGAAAATCCTACCAGATGGACTTCGCCAATGCCGATGAAGCCCTGAGAGAAGTTCGCCTGGACATAGACGAGGGGGCTGATATCGTCATGGTTAAGCCTGCCCTTCCTTATCTGGACATCATCTACCGGGTGAAGGAGGAATTCGGCATCCCGCTGGCAGCATATAATGTGAGCGGGGAGTATGCCATGATCAAGGCAGCTTCCCAACTGGGATGGATAGATGGGGAGAGGGCGATGATGGAATCCCTTTTGAGCATTAAAAGGGCCGGGGCCGATATCATTGTGACCTATTTCGCCAAAGAAGCTGCTAAACGGATATGAGAAGGCTTGACCGGGAACAAATTCCCGCGCCGCCATTGAGAATGGTGGCCTGGGAGTTGACCCGTGGGTGCAATCTCTCTTGTTTACATTGCAGGGCTTTGTCGGGTGAGGGTCCCTACCCCGGGGAGCTCACCACGGAGGAATGCCTCCGGCTCGTAGACGATATCGCCTCCTTCAGCGCCCCTGTAGTAATCTTAACGGGTGGGGAGCCGATGCTGAGGCCGGATGTGTACCAGATAGCCGAATACGGGACAGGTAAGGGATTGCGGATGGTATTGGCCACCAACGGGACCCTCCTCACCGAAGACATGGCCAGAAGGTTACTGGCGGCGGGCATACGGAGGATTAGCATCAGCTTGGATGGTGCTGACGCGGAAAGCCACGATCAGTTTCGAGGCGTAAACGGCTCTTTCGAAGGCGGGCTGAGGGGGATTCGATATGCGAAAAAGGTGGGGCTGGAGTTTCAAATTAACACCACGGTTACCCAGCACAACCTCGCTCAACTCCCTCAAATCCTGGATTTAGCAGTAGATTTGGGGGCAGTTGCCCACCATCTCTTTTTGTTGGTTCCAACGGGAAGGGGAAAGCAGTTGGCAGGCCAGGCCATTTCTCCCCATGACTACGAGGGAGTGTTACAGTGGTTCTATGAGCAGAGGGACCACGTCTCCCTCCACTTGAAGGTAACCTGTGCCCCACATTTCTATCGGGTTTTAAGACAGCGGGCTCGGCGGGAGGGAAAGCCCATCACGGAGAAACATTACGGCCTCGATGCCGTCACGCGAGGGTGCATGGGTGGAATCTCCTTCTGTTTTATCTCCAATACGGGGGCGGTTCAACCCTGCGGTTACCTCGAACTAGACTGTGGAAATATAAGGGATCATTCCCTTGAATTTCTATGGGCGCAGTGCACGGTCTTCAAAGACCTCCGGGATGAGGACAACTATAAGGGGAAATGCGGTTATTGCGAATATCGAAAAGTATGTGGGGGATGCCGAGCAAGGGCATTTGAGATTACGGGGGATTATCTGGCAGAGGAACCGTATTGCATCTATGAGCCGAAGCACAGGGGCTGTTAAATAGTTGGGATGTGTCGGTTAAGGGAGACAGTTCTTTCCCTCTTACTATGGGATGGATGACAAGAAGATTCTGGTTTAGAGGAGATCCGGTGAACCGGATGTCACTAAGAGTAAGGAGTTTATTGGGAAGAAGAGGCGTCCGGTTCGGGATTCATGTAAAGTTCATATTGACAATTGTCCTACTGATCATACTGACCTCCATCATCATGAGCTGGTTTTTCATCAAACGGGAGGTCGATTTAATTCAGACCCATCTGAAACTCAAGGGTGCCACCCTTGTCCGCAACCTAGCCTATAACAGCCTCTATGCCGTTCTGACCAACAACCAAGGGATGCTTAAAACCCTGGCCAGAGGACAGATAAGTGAAGAGGACGTGGTTTTTTGCTTACTCCAGGATGCCCAAGGAACTGTCCTGGCCAAATCCTTTTCAGCGTCCTATGTGGGAGAGAAAAAGAGAGTTCACCTGTTGACCTTCTCCATTCCCATTCAAACCAACCCGGGGCAAGGAGAACAGGTTCCACAAACCAACCCACCCGTCTCCTCCCAGGATTTACGGGTAGAATCAGACCAGGTTTCTGAGCTCTGGCATGGGCTTATAATGGAGCCTGTTGCCCAAAATGTGATTGGATTTGTTCACTTGGGCCTCTCCCTTCACCGGATGGATGCAGCATTGGCCGAGGTCAAGGAAACTGTTGGGATTCTGATTCTTGTGGTAGTGGGAATTGGAATTGTCGTTACCATATTGCTCGTGGATATCATCGTCAAGCCCATTGGTCAGCTGGTATCGGCGACACAGAGGATCGCACGGGGGGATTTAAGCCATCCCGTGGCCATCAACACAAATGACGAAATAGGGGATTTGGCAAAGTCCTTCAACCAAATGGTGAAACAGCTGGAGGATTCGAGGGTGGAGTTGGAGGATTACAGTAGGACTTTGGAGAAGAAGGTTGAGGAAAGGACTGCGAAACTGAGACGGAATGTAAGGGAATTGTCCAAAGCCCGAAAAGCCACGCTCAATATCTTGGAGGATATCAATGAGGCCAAGAAGGAGTTGGAGAAGGCCAACAGGGAATTGATGGCAATGGATGAGATGAAATCCAAGTTTTTGGGTACCTCATCCCATGAGCTAAAAACCCCCTTGACCGCCATCAAGGCCAACGTCGATTTTATCCTCAGCGGAAGGGAAGGACCGATACCGAGGAATTTGCGGCAATACCTATCGACCATTCAGCGAAATACCAATCGAATCCAAGAGATCATGGAAAAAATGCTGGATATGGCAAGAATCAAAGCCGGGAAGATTGGCCTTCTCGTGGAGAAGGTGAATCTCCTGAGGGCCGTCAAAGGATATGTGAAGGAGATCAAGCCCGTCGAAAAGCGCGTCGATATAAAGATTAAAATTCCCAGGGGCATTTACGTTCAAGCGGATAAGGATCGGCTCCACGATATTTATATAAACCTCCTGTCTAACGCCTTTAAGTTCACCCCCAAAGACGGGGAGGTGAGGATTGCGGCCCGCCGAGACAACGATGTGGTTCTGGCCGAAGTTTCCGACACGGGGGTTGGAATTCCAGAGGATAAATGCGAGAGGGTGTTTGATGAATTCTACCAAGTCGACCGGAGACGATATGGCGGGACAGGATTGGGGTTGACCATCGTAAAGGGAATCATAGATGAACATGGGGGGAAGATTTGGGTGGATTCCGAGGTCGGAAAGGGGAGTACCTTCTATTTCACGGTTCCATTAGCAAAGTAGAGGAGAAATGGCAAAGTCAAAAAAGGACGACAAAGCGAAGATCCTCATCGTTGACGACGTCCCGGATACCGTTGATATCATCCAGAAGTTATTTAAATCTGAGGGACACGATGTAATCACGGCCTCCACAGGGGAGGAAGGTGTTCGGAAGGCGGGACAGACAAAACCCGATGTCATCCTCTTGGATATCAACCTGCCCGGCATCGATGGGAACATGGCCCTCCGGAAGATTAAGAAGGAAAACCCGGATCAGTCCGTGGTGATGCTGACCGCATATGCAACCGTGGACAATGCGGTTCAAGCCCTCAAGGAAGGGGCCGCGGATTTCATTAAGAAGCCCTTCGAGATGGACCATTTGGTTCATATCGTCAACCGTTGTTACGAAAAATGTCAAATATTGAGGGAAAAATCGAGGCTTGAGGAAGAGGTGATAAGGCTTTCCATTACCGATGATTTGACGGGACTCTACAATCACAGATATTTCTACAAGAAATTGGAGGAGGAGACGACGCGGGCCAATCGCCAAAAGATGGCCCTTTCGCTCATGATGTTCGATGTAGATCATTTCAAGAAATATAACGATACCCGAGGCCATATCGAGGGTGATAGGGTATTGGAGAAGATCGGGAAGATCGTTGCTCAGTGTATCAGACAGAAGGTCGATTCGGGCTATCGATATGGTGGTGATGAATTCGCGGTCCTTCTCATCGGGGTGAAGACGGATCGCGCCTCTGAGATAGCCGAAAGGATTAGGAGCTTGGTCGAAAGGACCAAGCTCGGAGATATTAGCGTCAGCATTGGCTTGGCCGAATATAACTCCGGTAGAGACCTCGAGGATTTCGTAAAATCAGCTGATGATGCCATGTATATAGCAAAAGGCCAAGGGGGGAATCGAATTCATGTATGGACCCCTCCGCAAATGAAATAATGGAGATGCCGCCGACCAGGGAGTTCTTCGCCGGGCCGTCTCCATCACCGCGTTTCACAGCATCCCCGGAAATGGTCTGATATGCCCGAGATACCACGGCTTTTCCTCATTGACGGGAGTTCCTATATATTCAGGGCCTTCCATGCCATCAGCCGAATGTCCACATCCAAGGGCCTGCCTACCAACGCCATCTTCGGTTTTACTTCCATGCTGGTCAAAGTCCTCAGGGAGGTGAAGCCCAAATATGTCGCAGTGATCCTCGATGCCAAGGGCCCGACATTCAGGGACGAGATCTATCCCGATTATAAGGCCAACCGCCCGGGCATGCCGGAGAGCTTAAGCCCTCAAATTCCCTATATTAAACGGATCATCGAGGCCCATAATATCCCGGTTATCGAGAAGGAAGGCTACGAGGCCGATGATGTCATGGGAACCATCGCCAAGGAGGTGGCCAAAAAGGGGGTGGATGTCGTCATGGTGACGGGCGACAAGGACTTGTTGCAGCTGGTCGATGAACATATTTACACCCTGGACACCATGAGGGACCATTGCTTCGGCGCCAGGGAGGTGATTGAACGATATGGTGTCAAACCGGAGCAGATGGTGGATGTCATGGGCCTGGCAGGGGATTCGATAGACAACATCCCTGGGGTGCCAGGGATAGGGGTGAAAACGGCCGTTGCCTTGATCAAGCAGTATGATACCCTCGAAAATCTCCTCGCCAATCGGGAGAAATTACCCAGAAAGAAGCTGATTGAAGCCCTTACCCGGTATGAGGAACAGGCCACGCTGAGTAAGCGCTTGGCTACCATCGCTACGGATGTTCCCCTTGAGTATAACTTAGAGGATTTTACCTTGTCCGAGCCCGATGTGGAGGTGCTCAAGGAGATCTTCCGAGAGCTGGAATTCAGCAAATTTCTCAAGGAGATGACGAGCGAAACCCTCTCCATGGAGGGCTACCATATAGTCACCGACCAAGATCAATTGGCGAATCTGATCGGGGGATTAAAAGGGTGCCAAGAGTTTGCCTTTGATTTCGAGACCACCTCCAAAGATCCCATGATAGCTGAGCTCGTGGGCCTCTCCTTCTCCTTTAATCCCCATGAGGCGTATTATATCCCCCTGGGACATCGATACCGTGGGGTTCCGAAGCAATTGGATAAGGAGTCCGTCCTCAGCGAGTTGAAACCCCTCTTTCAGGATGAGAAGGTCAAGAAACACGGTCAAAATATTAAATACGAATATGTGCTACTCAAACGAAGCGGCATCGAGTTGAGGGGGATAGAGGGCGACACCATGGTGGCGTCCTATCTCCTGAATCCTACAAAGCATAATCACAACCTGGAGGAAATAGCCCGGGAATATCTAGATCATCGGATGATCAGCTATAAGGACGTGGTGGGATCGGGCAAAGGGGCATTGACCTTCGATCAAGTTGATCTGAACACGGCCAAGAATTATTCGTGCGAGGATTCTGACGTCACCTTCCTGGTAAGCCACATCCTCCTTCCCAAGTTGGCCGATGAGGGGCTGAATGACCTTTTTAACGAGGTGGAGATTCCCCTAATCGAGGTTTTGGCCTCCATGGAGATGAACGGGGTTAAAATCGACCGATCGCTGCTGGATGGAATGTCCAGGGAGTTCGAGGGTCAGCTGGCCTCCATAGTAGATCGGATTTACCTTTTGGCCGAGGAGCAGTTCAACATCAACTCCTCCCAGCAGTTGAGCAAGATTCTCTTCGAAAAATTGAAGCTCCCCAAGGTTAAGCGAACCAAGACGGGAACGTCAACGGATACAGAGGTCCTGACTAAGTTGGGTCAACTGCACGATCTCCCCCTGGAGGTGCTGGCCTACCGAAGTCTTTCCAAACTGAAATCCACATACATCGACGCCCTCCCCAAGTTGATCAACCCCCGGACCGGAAGGGTACATACCTCCTATAATCAGACGGTTACTGCTACGGGAAGGCTGAGTTCAAGCGATCCGAATCTGCAGAACATCCCTATTCGATCCGAGGAGGGGAGAAGGATTCGCCAAGCCTTTATCCCGGAAGAGAGCTGGTTGATGATCTCGGCGGATTATTCACAAATAGAGCTGAGGATTTTGGCCCATCTCACAAGGGATAACACGCTTTGTGAAGCATTTCATAGGGATGAGGACATCCATACACATACGGCATCGAATATCTTTGGAATCCCCCTTGAGGACGTTACCCAAGAGATGAGAAGACAGGCTAAGGTCATCAACTTCGGGATCATCTATGGTATGAGCGCCTTCGGCCTGGGAAAGGAGCTGGATGTCGAACCCAAGGTAGCCTCAGCATATATCGAGGGTTACTTTCGAAGATATCAAGGGGTGAAAGAATACATCGACTTCTCCCTCGGGGCGGCGAGGGAAACAGGGTATGTGACCACCCTTTTTGGGCGGAGACGCTATCTTCCCGAGATCAATAGTTCGAATCAGATGGCGAGAAACGCCGCCGAGCGAACGGCTATTAACACCCCGATTCAAGGGACAGCGGCCGATTTGATAAAGGTCGCCATG
>Ga0209427_10006621_pt1 | contig 13187 bp, 8 predicted proteins | sample DeeMarSWOR136_30_FD_187465 | JGI IMG/M metagenome (GOLD analysis project Ga0209427, IMG submission 187465) | Marine sediment microbial communities from White Oak River estuary, North Carolina - WOR-1-36_30 (SPAdes) (version 2) | ecosystem: Environmental > Aquatic > Marine > Intertidal zone >... | reverse complement strand
CTATAACCGACAACTGCGACGGCGTCTCCCTCTCTAGTGCCTCTAATAACACGGTCTCTGGAAACGCCATAACAAAGAATGACTATGATGGCGTCTCCCTCTATTGTTCTTCTAATAACACTATCCTCGGTAACACCATAACCGACAACTATCACGGCGTCTCCCTTGATGGTTCTTCTAACAACTCTGTCTCTGGCAATGCCATAACTGACAATGGTTACGACGGCATATCCATAGATGATTCTTCAGGACTTAACACTGTTTCTGGGAACACTATAACTGGCAATGGTTATGATGGCGTCTACATCTATGATTCCTCTAACTTCAACTTTGTTTCTGGGAACACTATAACTGGCAATGGTTATGATGGCGTCTACATCTACTGTTCTTCTAATAACACTGTTTCTGGAAATATCATGACCGCCAATTTCAGGGGCATATTTTTCTGGAACTCTTCTGGTAACTCTGTTTCTGGAAACACCCTGACCGACAATGATTATGATGGCATCTGCGTCCATGGTGCCTACAACGTTATTTCTAGAAACACTATAACGGATAATGGTTACGATGGCATCGGCCTTCATGGTGTTTACAACGTCATCTTTGGAAACACAGTAACAAACAGCGAGTCTGACGGCGTTCACCTCTATGATTCTGTTTATAACACGATTTTTCACAACAACCTCATTAACAACCCCGACCAGCTTCGCCTATCGGACAGCAGCAGCACTTTGGATGATGGTTATCCTTCTGGCGGAAACTATTGGAGCGATTACACAGGAATCGACGAGTACTCTGGTTTAAATCAAGACGAGCCAGGCAGCGACGGTGTAGGTGACACACCATACGTTAATGACGAGAACAACCAAGACAACTACCCGCTTATGGCACCTATCTACTCATTCGATGCAGGCACATGGGAAGGCAGCCGTTACTTCGTTGACGTGGTCAGCAGCTCCATGGTTTCGGACTTCTACTTTGATCCTTCTGAGGGTCCTTTCCTGCGTTTTAAAGTGGCTAATCCAGATGGCGCATTAGGTTTCTGCAGGGTCACCGTTCCTAAAGGGCTCTTATGGGCTTCCGACGTTTGGACAGTTAAAATAGGTGATCAAACAGTCACACCAAACATCGTGGAAGAGGATGAGAACACATATCTCTACTTCACCTACAGCCGCAGCGCAGCAAATGTTGAAGTAAGAGGGCAAGAGGCAGTACCAGAGTTTCCAATGTGGACTCCAATATTACTCATGCTCATCGTTTTTGCTGTTGCCGTAGCCCTTTACAAACGAAGACAATCCAAACAGCAATCTGCCAAATTGAGGGCAGTTTCGTTTATGCTTACTTCCCGAGAAAAGTGAAGAGCTTCGTGTAGCCCTTCGCTTCATCCATAAAAAGCCTGTGTGGTTCTTTAGGGTTATTTGACTCCTAGCCGTAGTAACACTGCCCTGCGGAAGTGTGCAAGTATTGTTCGGATAATTGAGAAGCTCCAGAATCGTCCTTTGCCTATCATGCTGAAGAAGTATCCTGGGCGGAGATAGAACCTTTGGAAAGCCCGTTCGCGTATTTCTCTAAGTTCTTCGCCTGTCATCGTTCCTAAGTCGAAAACTGGTGTTGCGGTGTCGAACCTGTTGAAGTCGTGTATCTTCAGCCGTCCCTCTCTTACAACTTGCTCGTATAGGGGTGTTCCCGGGTAAGGTGTGGCAATGTAGTAGCCTACGTCGCCAGGTTTGATCCTTTCTATGAACTTCACGGTTTCCCAAATGGTTTCTTTGGTTTCGCCTGGGAAGCCGAGAACCACGCCCGCCACGGTCATTAACCCTGCTTCTTTTGCCCACTTAAAGGCTTTAATTGTTTGTGCGGGGGTTATTCCTTTTCTCATGGCGTCTAAAACTTGTTGTGAACCTGATTCTACTCCAAACCACACGGCGAAGCAGCCTGCTTCTTTCATGGTGCAGAGCAAATCTTTTGTTACCATGTCAACGCGGGTTTCGCAGTCCCATTCCACTTTCAGTTTTCGCCTTGTTATCTCCTTGCAGATTTCCGCCGCTCGGTCTTGGTCTACGGTGAACGCGTCATCATAAAATGTGAACTGGTGTGCTCGGAAGGTTTTATGAAGGTACTCAATCTCGTCCACCACGTTTTTTGCGCTTCTCATTCTGTATCGTCGCCCGAACATTCTGACTGCCGTGCAGAAGTCGCACCAGTAAACGCAGCCGCGGCTTGTCATTAACGGAAATATTACTGATCCGTGTTTCTGCAGTCGTTCCATGGGCCAGAGATGGTGCGCTGGAAAAGGCATATCGTCAAGGTTTTCAATGTATGGTCTGTCTTCGTTTTTCACGATTTTCCCGTTTTTCCTGACGGTGGTGCCCAGCACGTCGTAGTAGTCTCTGCCTTTCTCTACTCTTTCAGCAAGCTCCAGCATCGTCTCTTCGCCTTCCTTCCTAACAATTATGTCTAAGTACGGGCACTCTTCCAATGCTTGCTTATCCCAGAACGTAACATGGGAACCCCCTAGAAGCGTTAGGCAGTCTGGCCAGACTTCTTTAGCTATTTTCGCTATTTGAAGCGCGGATTTATAGGTGAGCGTGGTCGAAGTTATCCCGACTATGTCAGGTTGTTTAATCTTGCTAATTCTGCTTCTAAACTCCTTGTAAGAGCACCCAAGCACTTGACAGTCAATCACGTCAATTTTATACTGTTTTTTCTCTAAAACAGCCGCTAAATACCCTAATCCTAATGGAGTAAACGGTGGATGCTGATGAGATCCGATTGGGTAGGGCGGATTAACAAGGGTTACATGAGTTCTCATGGTTCTTACCTGAGCGTTATCCTTACAGGACTACATGAAGTCGCGTGCTTAATATATTTTGCATAGTTCCATGCACAAACAGCCAAAAAGTCAAAACGACTAGTTAACTAACGTGAAAGTCCATCTCTGGATCTCTGCCTAAACGAGAGACATGGCTAAAGCTGCGTTTTTGCGTCGGTATGCAGTGCAAAGAGGCATTCGGCAAAAGTATTTAAGAGCATTATCGTTTTAAAGGTGTATCTCGCGTTAAAATGGTAAATTCAAAATCTCAGAGAAGGGGAAACAAATTGATTTTTTTGATGACTACCGCTCCGCCAGAAAACTCGCCTTGGAGTGTGCCGATGAGGCTTCCCCCGTTAGGGTTATCTTATGTTGCTGCGGCTCTCGAAAAAGCCGGTTTTAACGTAGAAATTCTTGACAATTACCTGCTCCAAAAGCCAATTGACGATGTCAAGCAGATGGTTAGCAGGCTTAATCCCGAGATCGTGGGAATAACTTGTAGCTCCGCGTCATATCCACGATGTGTTGAAACAGCTAAGGCAGTTAAAGAAGCGTTGCCTTCCTGCAAAGTGGTAGTTGGGGGATGGCATCCCTCATACATTCCTGACAGCATGCTGCAACATCCAGAAATAGACTACGTTGTCATGGGTGAAGGAGAGCGCGCAATGAGGGAGCTTGCAACCTGCATCACCAAGGGCGAAGACGCTAAAGCTGTTGCACAAGTTGCCGGTGTCGCCTATAGGCATGAAGGAAAAATAGTGAAAACGCCTCAGAAATTCATCAAAAACTTGGATGAGGTTCCATTCTTGGCACGGCACCTCTTGCCTATGCATCTTTACGAAAGAGAAATCCCCTTTTTGAAAGCAAAACCTTTTGACACCATGAACATAGTGCGAGGTTGCCCGTTTAATTGTGCATACTGTGAGACTAGACGGCTGTGGGGGCAAACGTGCCGCGGCTTCAGTCCCCAAAGAGTCATAGACGAAATCGACCATATGGCAGCAAACTATGGTACAAAAGGCATCTATTTTGTAGGTGACAATTTCACCATCAATAAAAAGAGAACCATAGCGCTATGTGAGCTGATAAAAAAGTCTAAACTGGACATTGAATGGGTTTGCGACACCAGAGCCGACATGATCTCGCGGGACCTGCTGAAGTCAATGAAAGAGGCTGGTTGTCAGACCGTCTGGTTTGGCGTGGAATCAGGGTCTCCGCGTGTTTTAGAAAAAATCAACAAGGGCATTACTAACGAGCAGACTATTCAAGCGTTCAAGCTCTGCAGGGAAGAAGGCATACAGATCGCCTCTTCATTCATACTTGGAATACCCGGCGAGACACTTGAAGACATGGAAATCACGTACAAGTTCGCCAAAAAACTGGATCCAGACTGGGCTCAATTCAACATCTACATAGCAGTTCCCGGCAGCGGCCTGTACGATGAAGTAATGCAGAAAGGTCTTTACGACCGCGTAGACGGATTTTTGACTTACGTTAAAACCGACGACTTCAACTATGAGTCATTGATGGAAATTCAAAAGCGGTATCAATCTGACCTAGACTTGTCAATGAAAAGGATTCTTCGAAAAATGAAGCGTGAGGGTTTCTGGACAGTACTGAAAAAGGCTCCTAGATATCTTCGCCGTTTACTCTAATTCGGCTTCCCAGTCGGTTTGCTCCTATTTCAGCAATCTTTGCTTTTCCTAATTTTATATTTATGGACGCTACATATGTTTCAGTTACGACTAAGCTGTGAAACGGAAAGTGGGAGCCGAAAGCGCTTTGACTATGAGCGAAGACCTTCAAAAAAGAATTCATGAGGCAAACGTTGAAGTTCATCGGTTCGAGGCAGGATATTACGAGTTGCTTCATCCAGAAGTGTACCGCAAGCAAGAGCAAAAAAGAATCGATATCATGTTAAAGATGGTCGACAAACTCATAGCGGATAACCGGAAAACGGCTCTTGATGTTGGGGCAGGAACTGGAAATTTAACAGGAGGGCTTCTTCGGATGGGTTACCGCGTAGCTGCCATAGATATTTCTGCAGAAATGTGCACGATTCTGAAAAGGCGGTTTAGCGCTTACTTGAAGGCTGAAAAACTGGTTGTTCTTAACTCGCCGATAGAAGATGTGATTTTTGATAGAGGCGAATTTGATTTAATCACTTGCTATTCTGTGTTGCATCATATACCGGATTACGTTGGAGCAATCCAAAAACTTTCCGCTTTCTTAAAAAAAGGCGGCATACTGTATATAGATCATGAACCGTCCCCATTTTATTGGAAGAGCGAATCAAGTTTAGCTCATATTGTGAAAAGTATGTACTCGCATTCTAATCCTTTGCTCAACACTCTGTATTTCCAGATTGTTGGGGCAAATATCCCTTCTATAGATTACACTTTGTCTGATTATTGGCACAAAAAAGAGCATCCTTTAAACCATGAAGAAATAGAATGCATGTTTGAGAAGGCTCGCTTTGCTTTTTTCAAACGGGTAGACTATCATCTTAATGGAACTTGGATTTTGAACCCGCTTTTTTACCTATACAAACGTATTTGCAGGCCTGAAATGAGTTTTTGGGTAGCAAAAAAGTAGTGGACAAGCATGGAAAACCGGGCAGCCGCAGCAGCGAAAACGAGGTATTACCCACTTTCTTACTGACTATCTGGTTTAAGAGAACATCACACCGAATCGAATAAAACTTATAAGGAAAGCAAGATGATAGCTACCACGCTAGAAAAATAAAGGAGATAGAGAGATGGCAATAGCGAAAAGTAAAGCTGAGACTATTGCATTTTCGTTGTTTCTGATTTTTGCTATGGTTGCTTCGCTTGTTGCTTTACCAGTTAGTGCGCAATTTGCATTTTATGATTGGACGGGTCATTCAAAGTCCTATGCCTATATCGGTGCTACGCCTAACCCCGTAGGTGTCGGTCAACCAACACTGCTTCATTTCGGTATTACAAGAGAACTGTCAATCACACAGGATGGGTGGGAGGGCTTGACAGTTACAGTTACTAGGCCCGACGGCACAACTGAAACGCTGGGTCCGAGAAGGACTGATGCAACAGGAGGAACGGGTATTATGTACACGCCTAGCATGGAGGGCACATATCAGTTGCAGACACACTTCCCCGCGCAATGGTACAACTACAGCACTATGGACATTTTCTCTATGGCAATGTTGGACATCAAAATATACTATGAAGCTGCTGACAGCGAAATACTGGATCTCGTCGTGACGTCTGAGGAACAAGAGTATTGGCCGGGGGTTCCGCTTCCAACCGAATACTGGAGTCGCCCTATAGATTCTCAGATTTGGGAATGGGCAGCGGTCTCAGGAAGCTGGCTGGAGCCTGCTGGCTTCGGTGGAAAATTAAATGCGGATCCTGGCAATGACGACGCGCCAGAGACTGCACACATACTGTGGAACAAGCCGCTAGTGCTAGGAGGCTTGGCCGGAGGAGATCTTGGCAACTGGGGCACTTACACCGGAGATGCATACGAAGGCAAATTCAGTAGCTCGTTAATCATCCAAGGAATACTCATCTACAATAAGTTCGATGACATCGGAACAACAACAGGCTTCATGTCCGATGTCGATGTCCCTGTCGATACCTGGGTTGTTGCTGTAGATTTGCATACTGGAGAAACGCTATGGGAAAAAACCCTTTATAGTCCCGACGGAGAACGCGTAGTTCCAAGCCATGGTCAAATATACATGTGGGATTCATTCAACGCTCACGGCACTCACGCATACTTGTTTGCAGTTACTAGCGCAGGATTTTTCGGTATGGGGGGATCTCCAGACTGGCATGCGTTTGACCCCCTCACTGGACGCTGGCTGTTTACCCTGCAGGATGTTCCTAGCGGCAGCCGCATGCGCGGTGAGCACGGCGAAATTCTCATCTACACGGTTAACCTAGCAGGGGGCTATATGACTTGTTGGAACTCATCAGCTGTGATAGACGCTTACTGGGGGACAACCCCCAACGACCCCGGCTGGGGTTCTTGGAGGCCTCAGGGAAAGATAATCAACGCGACAGGAACTGCCCCTATAACATCAGCGACCCCCCTTGGAAGGCAAGGCTATCAATCCAACGTGACTATGGAAAAAACATACCCAGGATCCGCATACGCTCAATACTATGACGACTTGGTATTCGGCTATTACAGACCTGATACTATAGGAATGTTTTCCACAATATCCAAGGACAATCCTCCCTTCACACTATGGGCTTTCGACGCGAAAACAGGAGCAAAGAAGTTTAACATAACACATGCGGCACCATCAGGCAACGTATCCCTCGCTCTTGGAGCTATAAGTGCGGAAGACAGGGTTGTCACTATATGGTGTAAAGAGCTGAGAGAACATTGGGGCTACAGCCTTGACACAGGACAGAGAATTTGGGGTCCAACTCCTGAGCAGCATTATCTAGACTATTTGAGCCAGAGCACGCTTATCGCTTACAACAGGTTCTACTCAATAGGCATGAGCGGAATAGTGTACTGCTACAACGCCACAACAGGCGAGTTTCTATGGAACTACAGCGCTCCCGACCACTTAGGCGAAGTGTTATGGGCTAATGACTGGTCTATCCAACCAGTGTTCTATGCCGACGAAAAAATCTACCTAGGCCAGAGCGAGCACTCTCCAGTTAATCCATTGCCACGCGGTGCACCAATGGTCTGCATTGACGCAATAACCGGAGAGGAAATATGGAGAGCAGATGGTCTGTTCCGTCAAACCCAATGGGGCGGACACGCAATTCTGGGAGACAGTATAATAGCGACGATGGACACATACGACCAGCAAGTATACGGCATCGGTAAGGGTCCAAGCGCTACTACGGTTGCAGCGGCACCTAAGGTGTCAACGCACGGAGATAGCGTTATAGTAGAAGGCATGGTGACTGACATATCACCTGGCACGGAGCAATACGCTTTGACAGCGCGGTTCCCGCATGGTGTTCCTGCTGTTTCTGACGCGAACATGAGCGAGTGGATGCTGTACGTGTATAAGCAGCTCCCGCGTCCAGCAGACGTGCTCGGCGTTGACGTTACCATAACCGTGTTTGACCCGAACAACAACGTCTATGATGTCGCCACAGCCACAAGCGATGCAGACGGCTTCTACAGCGCCGTGTTCACTCCTGAAGTACCAGGCAAATACACCATAACCGCTACGTTCTGTGGATCTAAAGCCTACTACGGCTCATACGCGAAAACCTCCATAAACGTAGAAGATGCTCCTGTGGAGACTCCACCGCCTACACCGACGCCAGCACCAATGACTGACACGTACGTTACAGGCTTCGGCATAGGCATCATAATTGCAATCGTAGTAGTCGGGCTACTGCTTTTCTTCATGCTTAGAAGAAGGTAAGCAACAAACAAAAAACGCAACTTCCCTCCCTTTTTTTGTTTATACATATTTTCAAGCGTAAATTAGAGACTGAAAAGACTCCGCAAAAAACTATGCCAAGCAACGGTCGTTAGCAGTTACGACCTTTTTCTTCCATATTGCGCGTGCAAAGCACCAGCAAACCCTTACTAACCACGCAATCTTACCTTTCTTTTTATAACTCTGGGTTTTACGGGAAGCACAGCGCTCGCCTATTCACGTTTCTAACAATTGAGAGAAGCTATAAATAAGCTTCGGGAAATAGTTAATTGCTAATTTGAAGGTGAAAGTTTTGAGAGTTGGGATGTTTGTTTGGGAGTACCCGCCCCGACTTGTCGGCGGTTTAGGCACTTACGCTGAATACTTGGCACACGAGTTCGTTGATATAGGAGACGATGTTTCGATTTTCACGCTTAACGGCGGCGACCTGAAAACTAGGGAAATTCTAAGGGGCGTAGAGGTTCATCGACCTTTAATTGCAGATGCAAGCAACGTTTTTCCGTTCTTCGTAGTTGACGACCTAAAGAAGTGGGGTACAAACATTAAACTTTTCAATGATATTTTCATTTACAACATTCTAAGCGCAACAAAAATTCTGAACCAGCTAATAAAAAAAGAAAATTACCATTTCGACATCGTCTGCGTTCACGATTGGCTCAGCAGCGTGGCAGGTCTTGTGATTAAGAACGAATCAGAAATTCCCGTCGTCTTCCACACTCATAGTACTGAATGGGGCAGAAGCGGAGGTCAAGGGTCCGAGGTGGTGTTGCACCTAGAGAGCGCCATGGCTCACGCCGCGGACAAAATAATAACTGTCAGTTACGCAATGCAACAAGACCTTATAAGACACGGCTGGCCACAATCAAAAATCAGCGTGGTTTGGAACGGCGTAGACCCTGACCGCTACGACCCACGCAAAATTCAACAAGAAGACACAGAGAAAATTCGAGAATTATACAAGGTACCTAAGGACTGGAATATGCTTCTTTTCGTGGGAAGACTAACGTGGGTAAAAGGCGTAAGAAACTTGTTGCAAGCAATGCCCAGTGTTCTAAGGGAGTATCCTAACACTAAACTTGTGATTTTAGGCAAAGGAGAAGAACAAGCGGACATCGTGGAAACGGCTGAAAGACTAGGTATAAAAGACAAGATAGTCTACCGTTTTGATTTTGTTCCTGAGAACGAGCGAATTCTGCATTACGCAGCTTCAGACGTCTGCATTTTTCCGTCTACCTACGAACCCTTCGGCATAGTCAGCTTAGAGGCTATGGCTATGGAAAAACCAGTGATTGTAGGCGCACGAGGCGTAGTAGGCTTCAAAGAGCAAGTTATAAGCTCTGGTCCAGACCAGAACGGCGTGCATATCAACGGCGAAGACCCTGCGGACATAGCTTGGGGAATAAAAGAGACTGTTAAAAACCCTGAAAAAGCCAGAAATTGGGGCGAGAACGGACGCAAAAGAGTATTGGAATACTTCACATGGAGAAAAGCCGCGGAAGAAACACTAAAAATCTACAATTCACTCCTCTGAAAAGGTGAAAAGAGTAAATTTAATGAGACTGATTATGCCCACTCGGCTGTCAGAATAGAAGACTTTGTTTGCGGTTTCTGAAAAGACTCCTGCTGATAAAACACCACTTGAAGCATACGCCAACATAGGGCTTTCTTCGGAAGAAGTAGAGAGAAAACGGCAGCAGTATGGTTCTAACGAGATTCCTGAAAAAAAGATTAATCCAATTCGCAAGTTTTTGGGCTATTTCTGGGGACCTATTCCCTGGATGATTGAGGCGGTTGCAGGCTTATCAATAGTTATTCAACACTGGGAAGACTTCGCAATAATCTTTACGTTGCTAATTGTGAACGCGGTTGTTGGGTTCTGGCAGGAACACAAAGCCGACAACGCTATAGAACTGTTGAAGAAGAGACTTGCGCCCGAAGCCCGTGTGCTCAGCGCGCGCTTATTTTTCTGAAAATGACGGTGGGCGGACACATGACAATCTACCTTGCACAAACTGGAGTGCACCATTTCTGGGAGCGCCCACTTCCCGCAAAAATTCTTTTCCTCACTGCAGAAAGCACCCAGGTTGTAGGCACGCTGATAGCTGTTTACGGCGTCTTCATGGCACCTATCGGCTGGGGACTAGCTGGACTCGTGTGGGGATACGCGCTGCTAAGTTTCATAGTAACTGACGTGTTGAAAATACGGTTTTTCCGATTGAGGAAACACAACGAGGTGAAGTTCAAAAGGTAACGCTATGTCGCTAACATGTCAGCCAGCTTCAGTAAGCGCGAGTCAATTTGTTTTCGCTTTTCACATGACTCCTCAAGGTTTATGCTCGAGATTGCGCCGTTTTGGAGCCCAATCACCTTATTTCCTTGTTCTTGGCATAGTAGGTCCACGGCTTTTTCCGCGAAAAGACCAGCTAAGAGGCGGCTGCGCGCCGTGGGGCTTCCACCCCGTTGAGAATACCCCAGAATGGATAATCGAACTTCTGAACCTGTTTGCTGTTCGATTTCCTTGGCTATTGCGTGTGTGTCACCTACGCCTTCAGCGGCAACTATGATGCCCGCCTTTTTTCCTTTACGAGAATTTTCCCTTAAAACCTCAACAACCTGTGATATTTTGCATTCGTTTTCAGGAACGAGGATAACTTCAGCGCCGACCGTGATGCCCACTTCCAACGCCAGAAAACCTCTTTTCCGACCCATGACTTCTACTATGAAAATTCGCTCGTGCGAAATTGCAGTGTCCCTGATTTGGTCTATCGCTTTTACCGCAGTATTCACTGCTGTGTCAAAGCCTATCGTTTCATCTGTTCCAAAAACGTCATTGTCTATTGTGGCTGGAACTCCCACCATAAGGGTGCTGCTTTCTCTGCTCAGGTCTAGGGCGCCTCTGAATGACCCGTCGCCGCCTATAACCACCAGACCCTCCACGTTGTTCACCGCCAAGGTTTCAGCCGCCTTCTTGATGCCTTCTTTTTCCTCGAATTTCGGGCATCTGAGCGTGTGAAGCATTGTACCGCCCAACTGAATAATGCCACCTACTGCGCGGGGAGTCAACCGCTTAAAATTGTTGGTAAGCAAGCCGTCCCAGCCTCTTTCAAAACCTAAGACTTGAAGTTTTCTTGAATGGGCAATTCGTGTAACAGCTCGGATAGCCGCGTTCATTCCAGGCGCATCTCCGCCGGGTGTTACCACACCGATAGTTTTCAACACCAACACTCCTCTGCTATGATTACCTGAAAACGCTTAAGCGCGCTTACAGAATTAAAATTATATAAAGCTTCCAAAACACATAAATCTTTTAGTCCTATCCTATGGTTTTTGTCGGGAGGTAGCTCAGCCTGGCAGAGCTCTCGAGCTGGTTAACATGCTTAGCTGGCGGAGACGCTGTAGAGGTCTACCCACGGTGGGCTTCATTCTAGCCTGCACAGGCCACAGACACCGAGCTGTCGCAGGTTCAAATCCTGCTCTCCCGACCAAACAAATTTTCCAAAAAATAACCGAGAGGTCAGTAAATAATTATGGTCGTACGCACTCGGCTTTAGGTCTGTACGGGCGCTTTGTTGTTCGCTTTCGCTTGTGGTGTTGGCATTCTTTAACTCGCGTTAACAGCCAGCCTTTGTCTTGGTACTCGCAGCCGCAAGGTGCTTTAACCGTTTTAGCTGATTGAGTACCCTCCTTTTTCGTCACTTCTGTAGCATCCACCGTTTAGATACTCCAAAATAGGTAAGGTACCTAAAATAAGTTGGTGGAGAATCATATGGGACATGCAACATGGTGTCTACTTAGGCTGTGCTATACAGATGAAGCCGCCAAGTTGTGTTAGGCGTTTGCCTGCGGGTGATTCAGCGTTTATTATTCGTGTTTTGACTTTTCTGTTTGCGGCAATCTGCATTAGCCTATGTAGCCTGTTTTTTTGGTGGTTGGCGGCAAGATATCTGTCTGTGAGCAGGAGATATTCAGGTTTAGGTTCGCTTGGTTTCTGCCGTTTGAGGATCAGTTTTTCTGCTTCTTCAAGTGAAAACAGTACCCGATTGTTGTTGTTTGTTGTGTTGATGCGTTTTTCTAGGATTTCGACGAGGTTTTCTGTTTCTTCTTCGGTGGTTTCTCTGATTAGCTGAATAAAACTGTGTGTTCTTGTCAGCACGGCTACTTGAGGTGGGGTCGCTGCGGAGCCCGTTATTTTGGAGATCACAGCTTTGTTTGATCCTTGAGTGAGCCACTTGTGGTGTTCTTGGATGTGGTTGATAAGTTCTTGGTGGTGGTTGGTTCTTGCTGGAGACGCAAGGATTATGCTTCTAACGCCTTCGTTTAGTGTAGGTCTGAGCGCGTTGATGATTGACTCGTGGAAGTTGTATAGGTCTTTTGGATTGTCTCTTGATCCGTTAATGTAGATTGTTTTTTCGGGTTTGGCAACATTGCTGAAGATTTTCCATAAGACTGCGATGTCTTCTTCTATTCCTGCGAGGATTGCGACTGGATAGCCACGTCTGTACCTTTCTTTTGTTTTCAACACATTCACTTTGGGTTTACAGGCGCTGTTTATATGGTATAGTGGTCTGGTGATTTTTTTGGTTTTCTCTTGTTTTGAATATAATTCGTTAATAAAATCCCTTAATTCGATAAATTTTTCATCATTTTCTATTTCTATCTCATTTTGTATTTCATAATTGACGAAATTAAATTCTTCCTCTTGAAAAGGATTTTCCAAATTATCTGATTGAATTTCTTTTCTTTTCTGTTGATCTTGCTTTTCTAGCATAAATTTTTCCTCATAATTACTAATTTGCTTATTAGAACTTTTATAAAAGTGATTAATAATCTTACTTAGAGCTTTAATAAACTTACTTTTCTTTTCTTTCCTTCCTACTTTTTCTTTCCTATTTTCTTTAACATTTGTTAATGCTAGATCATTATTTTTATTGATTTCTGAAGTATTTAAATACTCTCTTTCGATTAATGGTA
>Ga0209427_10006620_pt1 | contig 13188 bp, 13 predicted proteins | sample DeeMarSWOR136_30_FD_187465 | JGI IMG/M metagenome (GOLD analysis project Ga0209427, IMG submission 187465) | Marine sediment microbial communities from White Oak River estuary, North Carolina - WOR-1-36_30 (SPAdes) (version 2) | ecosystem: Environmental > Aquatic > Marine > Intertidal zone >... | reverse complement strand
CCGCTAAATTAAAGATGGATTTTCCACATTGAAGCGTAATCCATTGATTCTCTTTCTTCTTGATATGGATGGCTTCCTCTGGTAATTCTCTCACAATTTCAAATAGTTTTTTCGCAGAGACCGATGCCTTTCCTTCCTGCAGAATTTTCGATGTCAGTTCTTCTCGAATTCCTGTCTCTAGGTCTGTCCCGGTAAGGGAAAGTGACTCTTTCTCCGCTTCCAGAAGGATATGGGAGAGAATGGGAAGAGTGGTTTTTCTTCCAGCAACACTCTGCATTAAACCTAATCCTTTTAGAAATTCTTTTTTCTCAATTTCAAAATCCATCCTTTTCTCCTTCTAATAATACTCTTTTAAGATTATTTCCGTCGTCATCGTCTATCCATGTGGAATTGAAGAAAAAGATTCTAACTTAATAAAAATGGAAGAAAATTTGAGTGTTGAATTTTATTGCAAGTATAAGGGGAAATTCTCTTCTCTTTTAGATTCTCAACCTTTTTTCTCTATTTTATTCCTCCATACACAATATTTCAACTTTATTTATGACTTAATTCGACCCTGTAAATTCTCGATCATCTCCCTGAAAGGGGGCTCCTTCGTCATCTTCTCTTCCACTTTTTTAATGGAGTGTAGAACCGTTGAATGATCCTTTCCTCCAAATTTTTCTCCTATTTCAAGGAGGGAGGCGTTCGTTAATTTTCGAGAGAGATACATAGCAATCTGTCTGGGAATCACATATCCTTTATATTTTCGTCTCACTTTTAAATCGGATATTTTCATATTGAAATGGTTGGAGACCACTTTTTGAACCAGGTCAATTGAGATCAATTCTTCCTTCGGTCTAATGATATTTTTCAGGACTTCTTTTGCCAAATGGACATCAATCGGTATTTTGGTCAAAGAAGCAAACGCGCCGATTCGAATCAAACAACCTTCTAACATGCGAATATTAGAGTCGATTTGTTGAGCGAGAAAGAATGCCACATCATTGGGAAGAGGAATGGTTTCAATCTCAGCCTTCTTTCTTAGAATGGCAACTTTGGTCTCAATATCTGGCGGTTGAATGTCAGCAATTAAACCCCATTCGAACCTGGATCGAAGACGTTCTTCGAAATTGGGAATATCCTTTGGAAACTTGTCACTGGTAACCACAATCTGCTTCCTGGCTTCGTAAAGCGAGTTGAAGGTATGGAAGAATTCCGCTTGAGTTCTTTCCTTTCCGGAGATGAATTGAATATCGTCAATCAGCAGGATGTCCATTCTTCTGAACTTATTTCGAAATTCCTCCATCTTCTCATAGCGGAGGGAATTGATGAGTTCATTGGTGAACTCTTCTGAAGAGATGTAGCAAATTTTTCTCATATCAGGAAGAATGCGGTGCTTCAAGATGTGATTCCCAATGGCGTGAAGGAGATGCGTCTTTCCTAAGCCCACCCCACCATAGATGAATAGAGGATTGTAATTCTTCGCCGGCAAATTGGCTACCGCGAGACAAGCGGCATTAGCAAATTGATTGCTCGCCCCCACCACAAAATGATCGAAGGTATACTTGGGGTTAAAGATCGGCTGGAAAGAAGAGCTAATGGGAAGATCGCCTCCCTGCACGGAATGTTGGATAAAATCCCTTTCCGCCAGCCCACCCGTTCGGATGCGAAATTGGAGTTGGCAGGGCTGTTGAGTAACGAAAGAGAAGGCTTCCTTAATTTGAGGGGAATAATGCTCGTTAATCCACTCCTTGAAAAAACGGTTCGGGACTTCCAACTCAACTTTGTCTCCTTCGATGGAGACAAAGTGAATCGGTTTAATCCAAATGTCGAAATTTTGTTGACCGACCCTTTCTTTGAGAGAATCGATCACGTTAGACCATATGTCTTCCATGGAATGAACCTTGGAGTCGCGGTGTGCGAAATGAAGGCAATTTATGGGACGGCTAAGGCCTCGCCAATAAAGAAAATCCTTTTTATTTTCAATGGATTACGAATCTCTTTTCACAATGTTTCCACAAATGTGGATAAATGAAACTAAGTTAAAAAGTGGGGAAAAAATTGAGGATCAAAGCCATATCAGTTACCGACAACACAAATTAACTCTATTTAAAGAAAAATTCAAGTATTTTTTTATGCAATGAATCTTTCTTTTTCGAACCTCGGAAAAAGGGGGGATAAAGCCCTTTAAGGAATCTGGGGTCATTCCTTCTCAGCCAATTTAGCAACCGCCACCACCCTTTCTCCTTTTTCTAGGGTGATGAGCCTCACTCCCTGGGTGCTCCTGCCCTGAACGGGGATATCGACGGCAAGTAAACGGATAATCTTCCCTTTGTCCGAGATCACCATCAATTCATCTTCATCGATGACGGTATTGACGCCTACCACACCTCCCGTCTTTGCAGTCCGTTTCACTGTAAAGATGCCGGACCCTCCACGATTCTGAATCCGATAATCGGAGGCAGGGGACCGTTTTCCATAACCATTTTCAGTTACGGTTAGGATTTGGGTATGAGGGGCCACCACCTCCATCCCCATCACCTCGTCATCTTTCGAGATTCGGATTCCCCGTATTCCATGAGCTGTGCGACCCATTTCACGAATCTGACTCTCTGGGAAGTGAATCGCCTTCCCCAGTTTCGTCCCGATAAAAAGATGCTGTTGACCATCGGTCAATTTCGTGGAGATCAGTTCATCGCCTTCATCAAGCGTGATGGCAATGATCCCGCCTGAACGGGGGTTGCTATAGGCTTCAAGAGCCGTCTTTTTGATGATTCCCTTTTTAGTCATAAAGGTGATGAATTTCCCTTTGGCAAAATCCTTGAGAGAGAGGATGGCGGTCACCTTCTCATTTGGGTCGAGGCTGAGTAGATTGACGATGGCTTTGCCCCGAGTGAGTCGCCCGGCCTGTGGCAGTTCATGAACTTTCTTCCAGTGGATCTTTCCGGCATCGGTGAAGAACAAGATGTAATCGTGGGTGGAAGCGATGAAGAGATCCTCCACAAAATCTTCTTCCCTCACATTGATGCCCATTTTTCCTTTCCCACCTCGATGCTGACTCCGGTAGAGGCTGATGGGATTCCGTTTGATATATCCTGTGTGGGTGATCGTCACCACCATGTCCTCTTCAGCAATGAGGTCTTCGATCTTGATCTCTGGAGCAGTCTCCACAATTTCCGTTTGTCTCTCGTCTCCGTAAGCATCTCGGATGGAGACGAGCTCCTCTTTGATCAAGTTGAGGACCAACCGTTCACTGGCCAGGATGGCCTTCAGACGATTGATCAACTTGATCGTCTCCTCATATTCCTCTACGATCTTACGCTGCTCAAGATTGGTTAAGCGCTGGAGCCTCATCTCCAAGATGGCTTGGGCCTGTTCGTCGGAGAAAGCAAACCGATCCATGAGGCGGTCCTTGGCCTCTTTGGGGGTTTTCGATGCCCTAATGGTGGCGATGACCGCGTCAATTTGGTCGATGGCCTTTTTCAATCCTTCTAAGATATGAGCTCTGGCCTCTGCCTTTTTCAATTCGAAACGAGACCTTCGGACCACCACTTCCTGGCGGTGTTGAATAAAGAGTTGGAGCATGTCCTTCAAGGGGAGGAGTTTAGGCTGATTTTGATGGATGGCGAGAAGGATGATTCCAAAAGAGGTTTGCAGCTGGGTATGTTTATAGAGCTGATTGAGGATGACATCAGGTACCTCATTGCGCCTCAGTTCGATCACGATCCTCATCCCATCCCGGTCTGACTCATCACGGAGATTAGAGATCCCCTCAATCGTTTTCTCCTGAACCAGTTCCGCTATCTTTTCAATCAGTTTGGACTTACTGACCTGGTAAGGGAGTTCGGTAACGACAATGCTTTCCCGTTCCCCTTTACGGTCTCTCTCGATGAGAGCTTTCGCTCGAAGTTGGATCAGTCCCCTCCCCGTCTCATAGGCTGTCCGGATCCCTTCCCTACCGTAGATGAATGCGCCCGTGGGGAAATCAGGTCCAGGGAGATGGACCATCAGTTCTTTGATGGTGATCTCGGGATTTTCAATGACGGCAATGACCGCATTAATGGTTTCCGTGAGATTGTGTGGGGGGATATTCGTCGCCATACCCACGGCAATTCCGGACGAACCGTTCACGAGTAAATTGGGAAACCTGGAGGGGAGGACAAAGGGTTCAACGAGAGAATCATCATAATTGGGAACAAAATCGACGGTCTCCTTGTCAATATCGGCCAATAATTCACCGGCGAGCTTGGCCATTCGGACTTCTGTATATCGCATGGCGGCCGGGGGGTCATCGACGGAGCCGAAATTGCCCTGTCCATCAATGATAGGATAACGGAGGGAGAAATCTTGGGCCATTCTTACGATGGCATCATAGACGGCCATATCTCCATGGGGATGAAATTTTCCAATGACATCCCCTACGATCCTCGCCGACTTTTTATAAGGCTTGTCCCAGTCGTTATTTAGTTCGTTCATGGCGTAGAGGATGCGGCGGTGAACGGGTTTAAGACCATCCCTCACATCGGGAAGGGCCCGGCCGATGATGACGCTCATAGCGTAATCGATATAGGACCGCTTCATTTCGTCTTCGATATTGACGGGTATACTTTCGTGGGCAATCTCCATACGATCTCCTAAAATAATTAACTAATTTTATTAAAAAATTTAATATAAAACCTTCTCATCTGTCAATAAGAATTAGAACCAAACTTGACAATAGGTGAGAAATATGGTTTAAATAAAAAATTTAATAATTTCATTAAACAAGCCCATGAAAGCGAGAGGGAAAAAGTGAAGCGAACCTATCAGCCAAGCCAGCTTAAACGGAAGAGAACCCATGGATTTTTGGAAAGGGCGAGCACCAAAAGTGGACGGAAAATTTTGAAGCGGAGGAGACTGAAGGGAAGAAAAAGGTTGAGCGTATAGGTGAAAGGGCGGTTTCGCTATACCAAGAAAGAGAGAATCCACCGTCCCCAGGAGTTCAGGATGGTGATGAAGAGGGGGAGGAGGATCCAATCTAAGAATTTGATTTTTTTCCTGCAAGAAAACGGATTGGGTTTTCACCGGTTAGGGATGGTGGTAAAAAAGGAGATCGGACCGGCGACTTATCGCAATCGGATCAAACGGTACTTCCGAGAATTTTTCCGCCTCCACAAAAGTCAGTGGAGGGGATCATTCGATGTCGTTATTCTGGCGAAAAAGGGTTATACTTTTAGGCGATACAAAGAAGCAGAAGAGGAATTAAAGGGATTTCTTCTCTCATGAAAAGCGGAACGGTTCATCGGATATTAGAGAGGGCCATCATCACTCTGATCCATTTCTATAAACATACTTTCTCCATCCTGCTTGGACCCTGCTGCCGATTCACTCCTTCCTGCTCCACCTATGCTTGCCTATCGATTCAACGTTTCGGAATCTGGGAGGGGTTCTGGGTTGCCCTAAAAAGACTAATCAAGTGCCATCCGTTTCATCCTGGAGGATACGACCCGGTTCCCGAAATCCTCGACAATCATTAAAAAGAAGGAATGAGGCATTAAAAAATGGATAAAAGGGCTATTATCGCGATATTATTGACTTTTTTAATTATAGTACTTTGGGGGGTCATCCAATCGAAGCTCTTCCCTCCACCTCCAGGCCAGCCACCGGGCAAAGAGGTTAAGAAGGAAGAACTTCCTCGCACAAAGGTTGAAAAGATCGAATTGAAAGAGGAGAAAACCCCTTCTACGCAAAAGATAGTACCGAAGAAGGAGGTCTCGATTGAAACCCAAGACTATTGGGCTGTCCTCACTTCGGATGATGCGAGGCTAAAACATTTCAAACTTAAGAAATTTGAAGACAGGGTTGAACAATCTTCTCTAACGATTGGTTTGAGACGGTTGGTCAAAGGTCTCCTCGGAAGCAAAATCGAAGAAGAGAAGGTACCAAAGCCTCTCGATTTAGTGAATACGAGTGAGGAAGAAGGTCTGCCTTTGGGATTGACCCTCTCTCCCTTTCCGTCGGATGGAAATTGGGAGGTGGATAGGGAACAACTCAATCTCTTTAATAAAGGGGAAAGGGGGAAAGTCATCTTCTCAAAAGATTTTGAGAACGGATTGAAGGTCTCTAAGAAGTTTGGTTTCACTTCGGACAAATACACGATCGACCTGGAAGTAGAAGTCCAGAATACCTCCCAAGAAGAGGTCCAGGTTCAATTGGGGCTTGGTTGGATTGGAAAGGCTGAACTGGAGAAGTTGGCAGATGATGTGAACAAAGATTATGGGTTGAAGTATGCCTACTTAAAAAACGAGAAGGTCGAGAAGAAGGACCTCGGTGGAGGAGGGTCTGCAGGATGCACTCCAGGTTGCGGCGCTCAAAAGAGGACGGTCGATCCTTTCGAGTTTTCGGAAAAGGGAGGAATTGGATGGTACTCCTTCCAAGGAGAATATTTCACAGCCCTTTTGATCCCTCCTCCAACGGAAGGGAACCTCACCTTGACTGTGGAAGGGGAGGGGAAAAATATCGTTAAGGCCCATGAGGTAATCCCTCCCATTTCCATTCCACCGAAACAGGCCATCAAGATGCCCTATCGAGTATACCTGGGACCCAAGGAGAGTGACCTTCTCAAGGAATTGGGTGTGGGGGCTGAAAAGTTAGTGGACTTTGGGTTCTTTTCAATTGTTGCCAAACCCTTACTCTGGTTCTTAAATCTGACCCATACCGTCACCAAGAATTTTGGAATCGATATTATTATCATCAGCATTTTGATCAAAATCATTTTCCTTCCGTTGACGCAGATCAGTATGAAATCGATGAAGGAGATGCAGAAAGTCCAGCCGGAGATGAACCGCCTCAGGCAGACCTACAAGAACGATAAGGCCAAGCTGCAGCAGGAGATCATGTTGCTCTACAAGAGAAGAAAGATCAATCCCATGAGCGGATGTCTTCCCATGCTGATTCAGATCCCTGTTTTCATAGCCCTTTATAATGCCCTTCAGAATTCAATTGAGATGAGACATGCTCCCTTCTTTTGGTGGATCAGGGATCTGGCTGCGAAAGATCCAATCTTCATTACGCCACTCATCATGGGGGCCACCATGGTCCTTCAGCAAAAGATGACTCCCACAGCCGCCGACCCAACGCAAGCGAAGATGTTCATGCTCATGCCGATCATGTTCACCTTTCTCTTTCTCAGTTTTCCCTCCGGGTTGGTCCTCTACTGGCTGGTCAATAATGTGTTGTCGATTGCCCATCAATACTACATCAGCAAAAAGTGAGGCTCGAATTTTGGAAGAAGAGGTTGAAATCGCCAAAGAATTGATGACCGGATTGCTTGAACGAATTGGGGTAAGGGCCGAAGTTGAGGGATTTCTCAAAGACGAGGACCTTTGTCTCGAAATCAAGGGGGATCAGGAAGGAATTCTCATCGGACGGCATGGTCGCACCTTAGACTCCCTTCAGGTCGTTATCAACCGAATGGTCAATAAACGCCTGAAAACTCCTGTAAGGATCCTGTTAGATATTAACGACTATCGGAAAAGAAAGGCTGATAACCTGAGGAGGATAGCGATTCGAGTCGCAGAAAAGGTGAGAAAGAAAGGTCATGCCATGACGATTGGACCATTAAACGCCCACGATCGAAGGCTTATTCACATCGCCCTTAAGGAAGACCCATCCATTCGGACGGAAAGCTTAGGGGAGGGGAAGTTAAAGAAAATCACGATCATCCCCACAAAGGGAAAAGAGGAAGGAAGAAGTTGATCCTTTGAACAGGGGTTCCTCATCTCACCTCGGAGCAAAAATCTCCTCCACAGAAGAAGAGACAATAGCAGCCATTTCTACCCCTCTAGGAGTGAGTGGCATTGGGATCGTGCGGCTTAGTGGTTCCTTGGCCGAGCCCATAGCCAAAAGTCTATTTAAGCCAAAGAGTGAACCCTTCCATTTGACTTCCCACCATTTTCATTACGGAGAGGTCGTCGACCCCCAGAAAGGTCATCCCATCGATGAGGTCCTTGTCGTCCTGATGAAGTCTCCAAAAACCTATACGCGGGAAGATATATTGGAGATTCACTGTCACGGCGGATACTTCATCCTCCAGAAGGTATTGGAATTGGTTTTGAGAGAAGGGGCAAGGATGGCCTACCCAGGGGAGTTCACAAAAAGGGCCTTCCTCAACGGTCGAATCGATCTCACCCAGGCAGAGGCCGTCATCGATCTCATCAATGCTAAAACGATGGCCAGCCTTGACATTGCCAACCAACAGTTGAAGGGTCTCTTCTTTCAAGAATTGAAATCTTTCAAGGAAGAGTTATTTGAAAGTTTAGCCCTGATTGAGGCTCATATCGATTTCCCAGAGGAAGAGATCGAACGAATTTCTATGGAAAAGATGAAAGATTCTTTCAAAAAGATGATCCTGAAATTGGATGAGTGGATAGCCTCCTATGAGGAAGGAAGGGTCTTTCGAGAGGGTGTCACTTGTGCCATTGCAGGAAAGACGAATGTGGGCAAATCGAGTCTTCTCAATGTCCTGCTCAGAGAGGAGAGGGCCATCGTGACTCCAATTCCTGGGACCACTAGAGATGTGATTGAAGAGGTTCTCAACATCGAGGGCATCCCGTTGAGATTGATCGATACGGCTGGATTGAGGAAGACGACCGATTCCATTGAGCAGGAAGGGGTGAAGAGGGCAAGACAGCGAGTAGCAGATTCAGATATCATTCTGTTGATGGTGGATGCAAGCCGGCCCCTCGATCATGAAGACTTGGAAATCTTCGAGGAGGTGAAGGAAAAGAAGAGGGTAGTGGTCATGAACAAAAGGGACCTAGTTTCGGTGATCTCTCCCCAGGAGTTGAAGGACCGGTTTCGGGGAGAGGCGGTTGTTTCCATTTCAGCCCTGAAAAAAGAAGGGATCGAGGGACTGAAGGAAGCGATCTTTACGTCATTAATTCATGGAGACGTGAGGTCATCACCCGAACATCTAATTATTGCGAATATTCGCCATAAAAGAGCGCTGTTGGTCGTAACGGAAAGTTTACGGAATGCCTTGAAGGGGTTGGAAGAGAAGACGTCTCTTGAGTTCATTGCCTTTGAGATACGGTCTGCACTGGAGGCGCTGGGAGAGATGGTGGGGGAGACAACCTCAGAAGAAGTTCTTGACCGCATTTTTGAGCAGTTCTGCATCGGGAAATAAAAATGTTTCACGTGAAACATTCATCTCCCCGTGTCCTTCTTGTCAATCCCTGGATCACCGATTTTGCCGCCTACAATTTCTGGATCAGACCTCATGGACTCCTTTCCATAGCGAGCCTTTTAAGAGAAAATGGGGTTAAAATCAACCTTATTGACTGCCTTGATTTCACCGTCACAAGAAAGAGGTATGGAGATGGTAAATTCTATAAGGTCAAAATTGAGAAACCTCCTCCCATCAAGAGTGTGCCTCGGAATTATGGCCAGTATGGCATTCCCGAGAAATTATTCCGGGAAAAGCTCTCTCACACAGAGAAGCCCGATTTAATCGGGATCACCTCAGGGATGACCTATTGGTATCCCGGTCTTTTTAAAGCCGTTGAAATAATAAGGGAATGTTTAAAAAATGTCCCGATTGTCTTGGGGGGCATCTACGCGACACTATGTCATGAGCATGCAGTCAAACATTCGGGGGCAGACTATGTGTTCAAAGGGGTAGGTGAGCGGGAGGCATTGAACCTCATTTCAGAATTGACTGGATTAGAACTCCGCCATGCACCACGTCGGGTTCATGGCAGCCCTGAACTCAACGTAGTTCAGGGCGAACCCCGAACTAATCTCTATCCCGCCTTCGATCTTTATCCCCAACTCGATTATATCTCTATGATGACCTCCCGGGGGTGCCCATTTCACTGTTCTTATTGCGCTTCTCCTGTTATATCAGGATCATTTGAAAGGAAGGATCCTCATAAGGTGGCAGAGGAAATCGAATACTGGGCAACTCATTATCATGTTAAAAATATAGCCTTTTATGACGATGCCCTGCTCATCAATCCCTCACAACATATCGTTCCGATTTTGAAAGAACTGATCAAAAGAAACATTCAGTGTAATTTCCATACTCCTAATGGCCTCCACATCAGGGAAATAAATAGAGAGGTTTCAGATCTTCTATATCAATGTCGATTCAAGACGATACGCCTTGGTCTGGAGACTTCGGATGAGGCAACCCAAATTGAAACCGGGGGAAAGGTGGACAATCGAGTCTTTGAAGAAGCAGTTAGAAATTTAAGAAGGGCAGGGTACTCGGGGAAGGAGATTGGGGTCTACATTATGGCAGGATTACCGGGTCAGAGGGTAGGGGAGGTGGAGGAGAGCATTGCCTATGTGAAAGAGACAGGGGTAAAGCCCATACTCGTCGAATACTCCCCAATCCCCAACACCCCATTATTTGAAAAAGCTAAAAAAACGTCAAAATTCGACCTTGAAAATGAACCCCTATTCCACAACAATTCCATACTATCATGCCAGTGGGAAGGCTTTACCCTGGGAGATTTTAGAAGACTGAAGGAGAGAGTGAAAGAATGAAACATGCTGAAATTATTAAGGATATTTTTATTGTGGGGGGACCGGATATCACCGATAGCCGGGATGCTTGTGTCTATCTCGTTAATTTGGAGGAGTTAATATTGATCGATTCCGGAGCAGGGTGGAGTGTAGATAAGATTGTAAAAAATATAGAAAATTTAGGTTTCGATCCAAGAAATGTGGGGAAGATTTTACTTACACATTGCCATATCGACCACATTGGAGGTGTTCCTGAGATCAAAAGAAGATTTGGATCGAAAATATATGTACACAAACTGGATGCCCCTCCATTAGAGGAGGGAGACCCTGTTCTCACGGCAGCAACCTGGTATCAGACCAAATTCCCCAAAACTCCGGTGGATGTGAAATTTAATCTTCCTGAGGAGATATTGCAGATTGGAGATGAAAAGATTGTCTGCCTTCATACGCCAGGTCACACACCCGGATCAATATGTATCTATCTTGACCTGAATGGTAAAAGAATTCTTTTTGCTCAAGATCTTCATGGTCCTCTCTTAGAGGAATTCGGATCGAGCCTCAAAGATTGGGATCGTTCGACGAAAAGGCTTCTCGACCTCAATGCAGATATCCTCTGTGAAGGCCATTTTGGAATTTACAAGACGAAGAAGGAAGTTAGAAATTACATCCTCTCCTACCGCCGCCAGTACGGCGTTGAGTGAGTCTAAAATTATAGAAGCCCACCTCCGGTTCTCGGATTGTCGGTGGCCTTACCTCTTCACAATGAGAACTGGGCACCGAGCGTAACGAATCGTTTTCTCTGCGACACTGCCGAGGATCAAGCGGCGCAGCCCGGTTCGACCTTGAGACCCCATCACGATCATGGAGCTCCTGGACTTTGCCGCCTGCTGAGTGATCAGTCGGGCGGCATCCCCCCCTTGAAGGATGATCAGGCGATAATCTTTGGTCTTCACTTTCTTACGTCGCAGCAAGCTTTCAATCGACCGGACCGCTTCCCGTTCGAGTTCGCTGTAGTATTGTGCCCGGAGTGGGAGTGGAACGGTCGTCGCCGGTGCGGTGATCACGTGGACGAGGAGGAGCTTGGCTCGGAGCTCCCGTGCCAGGCCGATTGCGTGATTAAGAGCAGCTCGTGAACGTTTGGAAAAATCTATGGGAACCAAAATATTCTTTGTCGTTGCCATAATCTCCTCCAACCGAAACGTTTTAAATAAGTCCCTGAAACGTAGTAGCTAAGATCTGGACGATTAGAAACTTTTCTCAGCCACAAGGAGGACCGTACTGTTGAAAGCCCTCTCCGAAGTCTTAGAAAAATCTACAGCAAAAAGACCGGGCCTACTCGATGCATGATTCCCTTTCGATGACTCCGTGCGGTCAAAAATCACGATAGGCTCCGGACCGCTGCCATTTTCACTTCCACCACTCCGCTTCGGACATGGAGATCGCGCTGGGGAAAAGGAATCTCGATACCATGCTCTTTGAATTTCTTGCAAATCGCGTAATTTAGCTCACTGCGCAGAACGCCGGGCGTGGTGGTGTAATCACGCGTCCAGACGCGCAGGATGAAGTTCAAAGAACTATCACCGAACTCCTGCAACAGAACATCCGCGTTCCGCTCTTTCAATACCCCGGGGTGGTCGGCCGCCACCTCGAGCAGGGCCTTGCGCACCAGCTCCGGGTCCGAATGGTAGGCAACCCCAACGGGGAAATTGAGGCGGACATCGCGATTCGTGTAGCTCCAGTTGATCACCTGCGACGAGATGAACTCTGAATTCGGGACGATGATGGCGATGTTGTCATTGGTCACGATCGTCGTGGCGCGCGGCGAGATTTTCACGACATCTCCCGTGACGTTCCCCACCTCGATCCGATCGCCGACCTTGATCGGTCTCTCAAACAAGATGATCAAACCGCTGACAAAGTTATTAGTGATATTCTGGAGGCCAAAGCCAACGCCGATGCCGAGTGCGCCGGCCAGAACGGTCAACGCACTGAGATTGATCCCCGCCGTCTGGAGAATGATCATGAGGCCGACCGCAACGATCACATATCGGAAGATCGAGCCGACCGCTTGCCGCACGCCGATGTCGATGCGTGTCCGCGCTAACAATCGTTCCACCATCCACGCCTTAAGCTTCCCTGTGATGTAGATCAGAAGTGCAATCAGCAAGAGCAGGTAAAGCAACATCCACAGCGTAAAGCGTGTGCCTCCTACGGGGAGCAGGGGAATGTCGAGCCAAGCCCGGAGTTGCACGAAAAATTCTTGGAGCGCTTCCATAGTCTACCTCCTTGTTTGCGACCGATCCTGATACAACGGGATTCCCTGGCTTACCTTCCCAGGGGCACCAATGGCCAGAACCAAAAGATCAGGGGAAGTGCGGCTGCGGCGACCAGGATCGAAACTGGCAATCCCATGCGCCAATAGTCGTTAAAATGGTAGCCGCCCGGCCCCATGACGAGAGTATTGGATTGATGACCGATGGGGGTAAGGAAGGCTGCTGAGGAGCCCACTGCGACGGCCATCAAGAACGGATCTTGGACCGTCAGGAAATGTTGGGCGAAGGTGATGGCAATCGGGGCCATCAGGATTGCTGCGGCTGCGTTGTTCACAATGTTTGAGAGGAGCATGGTTGAGACGAGCAAGAGCCCGATGGCCACCTCGGGCGGAATCTCCCCGGAGAGGCTGATCAGGGTATTCGC
>Ga0209427_10006619_pt1 | contig 13189 bp, 11 predicted proteins | sample DeeMarSWOR136_30_FD_187465 | JGI IMG/M metagenome (GOLD analysis project Ga0209427, IMG submission 187465) | Marine sediment microbial communities from White Oak River estuary, North Carolina - WOR-1-36_30 (SPAdes) (version 2) | ecosystem: Environmental > Aquatic > Marine > Intertidal zone >... | reverse complement strand
GATCAAAGAATTTTCTCTTGACTTGAGTTTGAATTGTTGACATTTGAATTCCTAATAGACGACATATTGAATTCACATTTACTTGATCCTTATAATGACAGAGAGCTGTAATGCTTGCACATAACCCCGCAATTGCATCTTCAGTAGTAAGATTTATTAAATTCCACAGTTTATATAAGATCCTTCTTGATTGATGATAAAACGCCATATCCAGTTCGAAATGCTCTGTAATATGTAAAAGCTGCTGACTCACTAACTCCTGTCGGTCTCGGGTTTGATATTCAGGACTGAATGCTAGCACCTGTAATCTAAAGTTATTGAATTCTTTCTTGGAGATTTTGCTCACTTCTAGAAGATTTCTCATTGATCGCCTAATATGCTTGACTTTCATCCCGAAATAAATTACCACTGGAATAAGCTTTTCAATATTTCGATATTTAGTACAAGGACGGAATTGTTTGTATGATTCGCTAAACTTTTCAAATGTATATTTTTCAAAAGATCTTGGTAACTCCAATGCTTTACAAATGCGCGAAATTTCTGATTTAGCCTGACTATTCACCATTTTTTTATTATTGAGCATGTTATTCTGTTTAGCTAATCGATTTAAACACCGAGAATTTGGAGAACATGTTCTTTCGCGCTTAGTTCCAATCTGAGTAGCTTGGATACTGCTCGAATATTGAAGAATGTCTTTATTATATGGCTCATTATACTGTAATTTCTGATATTCTAAAACGATCCCGCAATTTCTACACACATACCCCTCTAATGTCTCTACAATATTATCAGATCCACAAATATCGCACTTTAAATATGGTAAAGGTGTTGAACTTTGAGGTGACTTACTAATTCCCATCTTCTTTGATCACTGATAAATTTTATTTTTCACTAAGAAATATATAAGAAGGAGTATGTCTTAAGAAGATTACTATAAAAATCAAAAATGACGTGGAGAAGCCCTCTACTCTAAGATTAGTTTTTACAAAAGTGTCAGATATATCACTTTTTTTCATTTTATGGATCGACACTTTTGTCCAAGCATATCTTAAAATTGAGTATTCCCTAATATATTATGAAGATTATGCCGGAAGTATTGTAAGTTAGATTTAATGTAAGAATATTCAAATCTTAATATTTCTATTCTTTATTCTTCTTATAAACTAACACGCTTTTTAAACTTCTCAAATTAATTTTTTATTAAATTATAAAATATGACTGAACGACTAATTTTTTACCTTTTTTTCTTTAAATTATACTATATATTCATTGTTATATGTTTGAAAATGTGCTTATTTTCACATTTGGCATTCTTCCGCTCATTTTAATTATTGGTTTAGTATGTGAATATCTACTCCTTCGCGCAGATACAGGTCCTTTTAAAAAAATTTTTCATCCTCTCTTTTTTATTGGAGTTATTTTTCATGAGCTCTCCCATGCATTCATGTGCCTTGTTACCAGAGTTCCTTTCAAAGGAATTTCTGTGTCTCATAGAGACGAAAAGACCAGAAGGATTAAAATTCATGGCTCAGTTAAGCTTAGGGAACCCTATCAAGGGACACTCATGCAAGGTTTTCTTATCGGGTTTGCACCTTTACTTATATGCGCATGGGTAATTTATTTTTGCTTTAATATCGCAAAAAAGCCTGTTTATGATCCAATAATGCGTATTATAGCAGGATTTATCTGTGTATCATGCATACTTGCAATTCAACCTTCACGAGCAGATATGCGCATAATCAGGACAAGCTTCCATATGGCAAGAGCATATTCTTGGTATCAGATGTTTTTGCTGGTAAGTTCTTTTATTATAACTTGGCTTGTAGTGGAACGATTTCAGATCTTTTTTCCATATGAATTTATCTATTATTTCATAATCGCAATAATCTATTTTATCTTAAAATATGGTTTCATGGCAATCAATCGAATATTATATGATCTAAGCCATTTAAATATATCACGAAGGCCCCATCTTCATTTTAAGAGATTTATGCGGTATCGTCATAGACCACCGAAATCCTACAAAATTGGGGTAGAAGAAGCTCAGTGGTGATGGAATAATGGGTATGAAATCATACTGTTATATTATATTAATAGTTGCATTGCTGATGTATTATAGAACCAATCCTTTAGTCGTAATAGTGATTGTTGCGGTATTTATCATAGTGTTTACCTTATTTAAACTAAGAAAGAGAGGTCAAGGAACTGGAACGCTTAATCGGTTAGGAAAGGGGCAAAATGCTCAAAATTCGCAAGTTGATAACATGATTACGTTAATGATACTCCAACAAATGATGCAGTGTGACTCACATAATATAAGTAGTAATGTAGAAGAGGAAGAGGTGGATACCGAACATAATGAATATATCGACAAGATAAAAAATGAAATTCTTAATATTCTTGGAGAATAGAATTTATGCAAACCTCAACTCGAAAGTACAATATCCTAAAAGAGTTAATCTTATCAAAAAAATTAACAAATGTCTCAGGACCCTCAGGATCAGGAAAAACTACCTTTGTTTTAGAATTTGTGAGCAATTTTCTTTTACAAGATATAAATAATGAAAACTCCTGTGTGTGGATTCAAGCATGTGAACAATTTCCTAAAAAACGTTTAAGCACCATGTTCCAGGCCACTTCACAAGATCTCATTTATCTAAAGTTGCATTTTTTTATCATACCAAAAAGTTCAGTATGCCGATCATTACAAGAACAAAATAAGATAATTAAAAAGATGCTTTCTACTCCATTATCACTTCCTCCTGATGTAAAGTTTATTGTCATCGATAATATTTCCCATCACTTACGCTACGAGCGGTCCTTGAATAAAGACTTCCAAAATGCTTCAGAACTATTAGATTCATTCTATGAGGAGGTGATGATGCCTATTATGTTATTTTGTTTAAGAGAAGATATCTACTTATTCCTAATCCACGAAATTTCCTATAATCCCGACATAAATCGTTCACAACCTTTCTTTTGGAAGTTATATGAAAGATTAAATATGGTAAATATAACTTTAGAATCTGATTGGTATCAAAAAACTAATATTCTAAAAATTTTTGATGAAAAAAATTATTTAGAACTTCCGTATGTTATATATGATATGGGATTTAAATGGATTTAATTTTTTAATTAAATTTGTGAGTATGTGATGAAGAGATATATAATAGAGCTGTTATCCCCTGATTCATTATTTCTTACCCCTTATCCATAAATTTATTCATATTAAGGCAAATTTGCAATTATTTTTATTTTTGGAAAGGTAAATTCAGCATCTGATTTCAATGAAAATTCCTTTGAAAAAATTATCTAAAGTCAAAAGAATGATTTCGATAATTAGTAAATAATTCAATACAGGTAATAATAATTAAAGATATACATAAGTTCAACAGGAATAAAATATACATATGATCCAAGATTCCCGTTAAAAGAAGTGGCAAAAACCAAATTGCCCAGGTTAAAATTAGTAAAACATCTGTTTTTATCAGATATACGCTTGATATATCTTTGGGATCATTTTGGCCTTTAATAACCTTCTTTTTGGCTAATGGAATGAGTATCATTAGCATAACTACTATTAAAGGATACATTATTATGAACATCAGCCAGTCTACCTTAGAAATGAAATTGAATTGTTCTAGAATGAAAAATATGATACATATTAATATTGGAATACTAAAGTTAATCATAAGTCTCCATTTTTTTTCTTTTCCAAGAGTTAAACCACTTTTTAATAATAAAACTAACTCTCCTTTGTTGCTAAATGAAAATAAAAGAAAAGCAATTAGAAAAATGCTAATTACACTAATTAACAGAAAGAAATTATGAAAGGAATAAAAGGATAGGAGAGGTAATTGCAATATAGGAATATCATCAAAAAATGGCCACCATTCTCCAGAATGATTCCAATAGATCATCGAGAAGCTTAAGAAAGACCAAATTATACCCATGGAAAGAAATATTTGCATACACAGTCCTTTAGATGAAACGATATCCGCTTTAAGCTTAGTTTCTTGTTTAGACTTACCGATTTTATGGAATAATCCCTTAATAATTAGAAATACTGTGTATATAATGATAATTATATCAAGAATGACTGTCACAAATAAAAGTACGATATCAGTCGGAAAAAACCGTATCAAAATTGAATAATTGTGATATTCATTTAATGCTTTATCTACAAGCTCCTGTGAAAACAAATCACAAATTCGATAAGAATGCCAACCTTTTGCTAATTCCTCTTTAAGATTTAATATTACAACTTCTCCAAACTGATGAAAATAATATAGATAAATAATGCCGTTTTCAACATCAAAAATGTTAGAATATAAGGTATTTACAAGCGGTCCTTTAAAATGAGCTGCATCTAAAACATTTGCGATAGATTCTATTGAGATAGAATTACTTTTGTTAATATTATTAAGTTTTTGTGCCGCAGCCTTATATCTTCTAATTGCATCGGAACTTGGATTACCTCGTGAAGTATCATTATAATAATAATTAGAAGCTAATTGAAAAGTATCATTATTACAAAAAAAATCAAATTCACGATCGAATCCTATGTTAAATACTACGGATTCGCCTGTGATATCAAGATACATTGATTGAACGCTCCCTTCTTGTTTGTAAACTCCATGTGCTGCTTTATAATCAATAACTTCCGTTATTTTTTCACAGCTGAATATTTCTGGGACTAAATTCTGCGGTCTCTCGCTATGAAGATTTGGTGTTGTATGAGGTACAGAGGTTGAATCAAATGCTAATCCCTTTTCATTCATCCCTCCTTGAAACCAACTTAATTCATTTACATTAGTATAGCCAAGTATAGCCGCTCCATACATTATTGTTGAGCCATCATACCACACTGAGCCGTTTGGCACAAATGTTATAATGGTATTAGAAATCTGTGGAATAGCATGATCTTCATTATTACCAAAAAAAACTCCATAATCATTTCTTATTTTAAAATTTAGACACGAAGTACTAGTAGTTATACTCAATTGACTGTTTAATGAATTTAATAAAAAAAAACTAATGAATACAAAAAATATTATATATCTCTTTTTCATATGAATTTTCACTGTTTAGATATAAGAAAAGTGTTCTGTTTCGAACGTTCCGATATAGAACAGTATTATATTTCCATATACAAATTTTTTGTTACATAAAAAACCAGTGAAACCATATTTAAGAGAAATGTAGTCCAGTTTTTAATATGTATCTTGATGGCATCTTCAGTTTGTTCATGTCAGCCTTTAAAACATTCAGTTCTAAACTATTCTTAAAATCGATAGATCGTATTAAAATAGGTGAAAATATTATCCTAATCAATCCGATTGAATAGTTAAGACTAGATAAATGCGGATCTCAATAAGTCGCTCGCACTCAAAACAGGAATCGATGAGATTTTTTAAATTTTCTGTGAAAATTGGATGGAAAGGTAAATTCAGGGTCTGATTTCAATGAAAATTCCTTTGAAAAATTATAAACTCGAAAAATTATATACAAAATAACCCAATTTAATTGTAAAAAACTTACAACTATTACATATTTAAGCGAAAAATGAGAATTATAATATATGTCTTATCCTGATAATTGGACCAAAAACTATTTTGAGACCCAAGGAGGTCATATTCGGTATTTTCGCACTGGTGGTGATAAACCTTCAATGATATTACTCCATGGGGCAATGAATAATGGTTTAAGTTGGTTAAGAGTAGCAAAATCATTAGAAAGTGATTTCGATATAATCATGTCAGATGCACGAGGACATGGGAAATCATTTTCTTATCAAAAAGAATTTACTTATACAGAAATGATTAATGATTCAGTAGAATTAATTAAGAATCTCAAATTAGCTCCTATAATCGTAATTGGGCATTCAATGGGTGCACATATAGCTACTGAACTTGGTGCTCGATATCCTTACTTGGTAAATAAACTTATATTAGAAGATCCTGGGTATTATTTTAAAAACCCAACATTCCTAGATTTGTTTTATTATAAGCGGATGAGCAAAAAATTTAAGAAGTATTCTTTAACTCAAATTCGAGAATTGTGCGATAAAAAATATAAAAAATGGAATGAGGATGATAAAATCCTTTGGTCTAGCGCTCGCAAAGAATGGGCTGAAAATAAATCGAAATCAAAATCTTTCGATCCAAAAAGAAATTGGCATGAAATTTTTCCAAAAGTGAAAGCACCCACCTTGCTTCTTATTTCTGAAAAGGGGATAGTCAAAAGATCAGAAGCAGAACAATATATTACAGAATTTGGTAATGCTAAATATGAATTTATCGAAAATGCAGGGCATCATATACATCAAGAAAATTTCGAAGCATTTATCAACAATGTAAAAGAATTTTTAAAATAAGATTAATGAATTTCCTTTGAAATTGGAATGGAAAGGTAAATTCAGAGTCTGATTTCGATGAAAATTCCTTTGAAAATATTAAGGAAACTTTGAGAAAAAAATGAAAAATGTTATACTCCGAAAATAAACTATTTTTTAAACTAGGTATACGGATACGAATATATATAAATGAAACAGACATAATTGTATATGGAAATCCATTAATAAAAGGTGAATAAAATGCATCGAGTAGAAAGAAAAATTGATATAAATGCATCCCAAAAAGACATTTTTGACATCTTAGATAATACTATGATATCTCCTAAATGGAATTTAGCAGTGAAAGACCTTACCGAAATCTCAGAAGGAAAATATGCGGTTAAATCTACTGTTGGAGATTTTACAACAATTCGTACAGAAATAGTGGAAAATGAAAAACTTTCTATGAAAATTGAAGGGGGAATTTTTACTGGAATGGGATATAATTTAATGCCAAAGGGAGATATGGTAGAAGCTACGCTCTGGGGTGAATTTGAAGATGAGAAAAATGAAAAAATTTTAGTAAAAGCGGGAGAATTACTACTCCAGTGCTTAAAAAATTACGCTGAATTTCTTGAAGAGGGGGGAAATCCCGACGAGTTTGACAAAAAACAAATAATGCTTGCTCCCTAAATCTAAGGTTCTTAATTTTTAATTCCTTTTTTTTTAATTTTTAATCAAATAATTTTACTGTTTCCGAATTTATTATCAGATCTTCTTTTTTTCTTTATATAGGACTATTACAGTTATAGAGTAATATAATTATAGGAGATGATGTTAAAAAGTAATGGCTGATCTAGATAAGGTAAAAAACATCAATAGTCGTCAAATTAAGTTATTACAGGAGAATGGAGTGAGTACCGCAGAAGCACTTGCGATGAGTCCTCTAAATGTTATTTCAGATATTGATGGGTTAGGTGAAAAGACAGCAAAAAAGCTCATCTGGAATGCGCGAAATGCGTTAGGAATGACCGAATTCACCTTGGCACAGGATATCAATGAAAATGTTGAGTACATCACCACAGGATCGTCTGAATTGAATCGAATCTTAGGAGGAGGGTTTCAAACAGGAAAATTAACCGAAGTATATGGGCCATTTAAGTCCGGAAAAACAGCATTAGCCCATACATTATCAGTTACGGTTCAGCTACCTGAATCAAGTGGTGGGTTAAATGGTGCGGTTGCCTATATTGACACAGAAAATACATTTTCTAAGGAGAAGATCAAGCGGATAGCACGAAGGTTTGAACTAAATCCTAAAGATGTGACCTCAAAGATTTACCATGCACGGATCTATTCATCAGATCATCAATCGCAAATGATCCAAAGAGCAGAAGCATTATGCAAAACTCGTGGCGTACGTTTTATTGTCATCGACAGCCTTATGGCATTACTGCGTTCAGAATATATCGGTATAGGTAAGCTCGCACCCCGACAAGCAATCTTAAATAGTATGATCCATGGCTTATCACGCATTGCTGAAACCTACAATTGTGCAGTATTACTTACTAACCAGGTCGCCACGAAAATGATGGGTCTATTCTCTGCGGACGATGCTATCGGGGGCAATATTGTTGCTCATGGGTGTCACTTTCGAGTGATGTTCAAAACTAAGGGGTTTTCAGCTAATAATTCATTGAAACGGAGAGCAGTTATTGTGGATGCCCCAGACTTAGCACCCGAGGAAGCTGAATTCTTTATAACAAGTGTAGGAATTGCAGACACTGATATCGTTGAGATTCCCGGTGCTAAGGGATTAGATTTTGAGATAGAAACCTTATATGAGGAAGATAGTGCTACTCCAGAAGGGATACCTCTTACTAATATTAAAGGTATCGGAAAAGGAACCGCAGAAAATTTACAAGCAAATGGGATTAGTTCAATTGATGACTTAATAAAGGCTGATCCGGAAGAGCTTTCGGCTAGAGTGAGTGGCATATCTTCAAAAGCAGTTATAGATTGGCAGAAAAATGCTAAAATTCTTTTGAAAACCTAACTCTAAATTCTTTTTTTTTTAATTTCTTGTTATTATCATATAAAAACCTTAAATTCAGAATTATTTTAAACGAAGAAAAAAAAGGGATAAAATTTATTTTCAGGTCATGAAATTCTTTAAAATTGCTTAAAGAATAATTAGATAAATAAAAAAGAAAAGGATTTACATAAATACTTCCACCGTTATGCCCCAATCATTGAGAGTACCATCAGTTCCTCCACCACTTGGATCAGTATCAATGACTTTCAATTCCCAATCGCCTGCAGGATTTTGACCTAACCAGGATGTTAAATCACCACTAACTGTAGCAGAAGGGGGAAAGCTAGCTGCAATATCATGACCAGTGAATCCACCATCATATAAAACGTATAATGCAATATTCGGGTCATATAATTCGACCTTGAGAAATTCAATTGAAGATACACCAGATATGTCAATAGATACTGATAATTCTATGCATGGACCTAAATCGGGGAATGAAATTGTATCTACGACTCCATTCAAGTCACCATCTGGAATCCCTAAAGGAGTATTGGGAGACATAAGACAATATGTATACGCGAACCCTACAACGTATTCTTTACTTGAGCCGTCTTCCGCGAACACAACATAATTAACCGTACCACGAAAATCATTCACCGTTAAATCGCTTATTTGTTCAACATTATTTACTTCAACAGATACGCCCGTTGTAGTGAAGCAAGCAACTAAAGCGGATATATTTGTCCCGTCGGGTACGTCCCCTAAGATATATCCGCTAATTTCGTCTATTTCCGCAATGACACTTTCTGTTAAATTTGGATTGGATGATTTTTTGAAATAAAATAATGTGATATCTTTCGAACTACTCATTGGATTGTCAATAAGAATCCATACCGTATCTGAAGCTGTTAATTTGGTTTCGGTGTCCATGATTATCACTGTTATATTATACCACCCTTCTATTTCTAAAGATGTATCCCAAAATGTGGGCAATTGGGTTCCAATTTCGGTTTGATTTGCTTTCACGGATACAGAAAAGTTATTACTTCCATATACTAATGCTCTTATCTCTATTTCTCCCCATACCGTATCATGTTGGCCTGGATCTAAAATTCCTACAACAAGACCACCTGGAGCGTCTTCTCCATCCAGTCCATCTTCACCATCAGTTCCATTTATTCCGTCTAGTCCATCGTCTCCTTTGATGCCATCCTGTCCATTATCTCCAGGTTCTCCTTGAGGTCCTTCTGGTCCTTCAATTAATTGAAAATTAACCATAGAAAATGCTCCAAGTCCTAATCCAGAAGCACCAATAATAATTGCGATAATCCCAAATAGCGAACTTCTATTTTCCATTGTAATTTCACACCTCATTTATATTAAATAAATAATTATGTAAAATGAACACAATTGTCTATATATATCTATTTATACTAAAATCTAACGACAAATCACATGTATGATCTGGTGAATTTTCATGAAAAAACTCTTTGATTATGAATACTTAACTTGCATACATGTTAAGAAATGAAATAAATATTTTTTTCTGGTTTTTATAGATAATTTTCTCCACAACTTATATCTGTTATTAAAACTGCATATTAATACTTAAGGTTCTTTTGCCTTTACGGAATGTTTTCTCATATGCTTGCTTACTAGTAAAATAGTGACTCCTACAAGAGATATTGCTAACACAATTATTGGTACATTCCATGCTCGCGGTATGCTAAGAGACGTTTCATGGGTAATATTGGTTGGCGGACTAGAAGGGCTATCAACAGTAATGTTTGGTTCAATTCCATGTCCAAGTTTTTGGTATTTTATGACGGCATATGCAATATTTACATATTTAACTTCAGCTAAAACAGTTATTTTAAGTATGTAGGTTCCAGCTTCAGTGGTTCCAAATCGCGATTTCTCAATATTGTTGATAAGTGCAAAGGACTCATTGTGATATATAATAAAGGATCGATTGTAAGGATCGAATATTTCTACATCAAATAAAATCGTATTATCCTCCTTTATAGTAATTGGAGATATCCGCTCAAAACAGAATTTATATAGATACTGCGATTTGAGATGAAAGGTCTCATTTAATGATGTTCGCAAATCATGAAATAGGGTTGCATTCTGAAAGATAATACTTTCGATGTTCTGCGACGATAATACATCATAGAATAGTTTTGGTCCTTTTTCAATCATAATGTGGATATTAAGATTAAATTCGGTAATTACTGCAAATTTAATCGTATAATTACCTGCAATTACTGTGCCAAACGGTATCTTGTAATATCGCAAGAGCTCATACTCACTGTCAAGCACCGCATCAAAAATATTAAATTGATTATAATCAGGATCAGTAATACTAATTGATATATTGCCTTTTTGCGAACTAACTATTCGAATAGAAATGAAATATTTATAGCTCCGTTCTAATTCCATATCCTCAATGAGGCTATTATTTGGAAGATTAGGCTCAAAGGTAAATACTTTATCCAATACCACAATATCGTTTGCATGGAGATTAAGGCTTATTCTCCTATTATAATTACCTTCAGAAGATGCATAAGGAATAGTTATAAAAAGAAAAATAAAAAATGACAATAAGAATATGTTTTTTTTATTAGCCATACCCATACACCTCTAATGCGGTAAACTCATCAATTAGATCTTTTATAACAGTACACTTATCACACTTAATACAATCAAAACAGGGACGATCTGCCCAAAAATATGCTTTCTGATTAAGCTTTTCAATTATTAATACAGGAATGTTAGTCTGAGGGCAGATTAAAGCTGAATTGCTAATAGATCCTCGTTTAGGCAGAGCATATGACATTTCACATACCTCGCATTTCACAAATCGTTTATAATTGGTGGTTTTGAACATTATGAGTGAACATCCACAATTGGGACATGAACCAACTTCTTCGATTATTTTCAAATTCACTACCTTATTTTTATGTTATGTGTAGCATATAAAAGCTCTCTATTTATTTAAAGGAAAAAAATCTAGCCTCTTTTTTCTTTAAATGGATCTAACTAAATAATGTGATATGAGTTCAGAATCGTTTTTTGGAATGTTCCAAGATGCGTTCGAGTTTTTAATTGCGTTAGGCTCAATAATCGGGTTGTTGGGTCTAATAATTGGTATACTGGGATGGTTATTTTTAGGACAGTTTCAGCGTCATAAGATGATTAGCGTTATTATAGTATCTGTAGTTCTTCTTATCTTATGCGGGATGTATACGGGTGTAAGTTATTTTAACATCTATTATTAATTCTAAGATAGGATACCTAAAAAAAATTCAATTTAGTTAAATATAAAATTGTTTCTATGGTATTGTCTTTTATATCTCTCACGTCTGCACTCCTAATACCAGAAGTTTGATAATTATTTTGTGCATTTCTTATAATAGAAATTCTCAATAAAAATAAAAAAAAATTAGATTTATAAAATTATATGTTTATTATTCGCTTTTAGTTAATAATTTCTGTCAGTTAGACCCATGCTAGGGGAATTGGTTATTCGAAACGCCTCCTATAGTATTGGTACCTTGATTAAGCCAATTGACATCATTATATAAGGCAGTATTACCAATTACTACATTACCATTACTACCCACATAAATCCATATTCCTTTATCTTCGCCAACCCCACTATTCATATAAAAATAGACTCCATTTCCAGTAACAGTGTTATAATCTCCGGCAATCGATATTCCTCCTCCTCCGGAATCGTCATTAAAATTCTTACCTTTGATAATATTTCCTGAAATAATTGTATAATCACCTCCACTAGAAATTCCATGGCGAGCATTTGAAATATAATTTCCAGAGATTAGATTAAAATAAGCTGATCCATATATTTGAATGCCTCCTCCATTAAGATGATTATCTGATATTACATTGTTACTACTCTCTACCTCAATTGTCCAATAAGGAGGTACTGAACTCAATTCTGAAATTATATTTCCCGTTATTGTGTTATTATAAGTAGCGCCTAAATGAATACCCAACAACATATTATTGATTAGGTTGTAAGTGATTATATTGAAACTACCACCAAATATGTGTATAGAATACCTATAACCACCCTCAAATTGATTATGGGTAATATAATTATAATCACCATTAATTTCCAATGCATCCCATTCACAATCGTAAATAATATTATCAGAAATGTCTGCGTTATTACTGTCACTGGGTGTGTAAATGGCTTTATAAAGATTTTTCATAAAGCATTTCTTAATCCTTACATTATCTGAATTAATAGATATTGCTATACCATTTCTACTAGCATGGCCAGAAAATTTGACATTTTTAATATATACAGGATTGTCATTAATCTCTTCTATTCTAATTATCGGCATCGAGTCTGATGCTAGAGCTAAAAGATTTAATTTTAAATTTTGAATGGTACAGGAACGAGCCTTCGTTATGTTAAAAACCCCCCAATTACCGCCAGACGTAATGGTTATATCTAGGGTTTGACCTTGAATTATATAAGTCCCTCCACCATTGATATTTATTTCTCCATAAAACATTATATCGCTTGTTATAGTAATTGTACCATTGTCATTACCAATATCATCTAATGCTTGTTGAACTTCTAATGCTGAAGCACAATAATATCCTGGTACATCTTTCCCATCTGTTCCATTTATTCCATCAATTCCATCTATACCATCTATTCCATCAATACCGTCTTGTCCATCTTCTCCTGGGACTCCTTGAGGTCCTTCTGGACCTTCAACTATTTGAAAATTCACTGCCGAAAACACTCCGAGCCCTAAGCCTGTAGCACCAATAATGAG
>Ga0209427_10006618_pt1 | contig 13189 bp, 10 predicted proteins | sample DeeMarSWOR136_30_FD_187465 | JGI IMG/M metagenome (GOLD analysis project Ga0209427, IMG submission 187465) | Marine sediment microbial communities from White Oak River estuary, North Carolina - WOR-1-36_30 (SPAdes) (version 2) | ecosystem: Environmental > Aquatic > Marine > Intertidal zone >... | reverse complement strand
ACATGTGGCCAGGGGAGTTTCTCCAATGGTGGCATTCTTACTCCGTTACATGAGAGCAGGCAGCCAGAGCACGAGGGAAGGAAAAACCATAATCAAAGACATGGCTATCAAATCACACAACAGGAAAGGAATAGCAGCCAAATAGATATCACGCATGGTGACCCCTGGAGGGGAGACACCTTTCATGACAAACAAACTTAACCCAAAAGGTGGTGAAGTCATGGCCATCTCCATGTTGAGGAGCATCACAACGCCGAACCAGATTATATCAATGTTCAAGGCATTTATTATGGGGAGAAAAATGGGTATGGTGATCATCATGATGGGCATTGCTTCTAAGAATGTTCCCATAAACAACATAACGACTTGCATTGCGATCACTAACAGGAGAGGGGGTAAGGGAAGTCTACTTATGAATTCCACGATTTCGGTCGTGGCACCGGTGTAAGCCATAATTTGAGAAAAAGCGACCGATGCCGATAGGATCACAAAGATCATCGCCGTGGTCCGCATCGTACCCACAAAAGTGGTTTTCACCACCTCCCATTTTAACCCTCGGTATAGAAAAGCCAAAACAAAGCATCCCAGGGCCCCCAATGCTGCAGATTCTGTGGGTGTGGCAACCCCCAGGAAGATAAGGCCGATGACTAGAAAAACTATCGATCCCAACGGCAGAATATAGCGGATAGAAGCGAAAATTTTTTGGGAGAGGGGAATATTGATGACTGCATAAGGCGGGGCCAGGTTGGGTTGAAGAAGACACCTGATCATCACATAGGCCGTGTAAAGAGCGGCCATAATGAAGCCGGGGACTATGATTGCGATCAAGAGCTTTCCTACTGAAAACCGTGCGAGGGAAGCCAGGATCACCCCCAAGGCACTTGGCGGTATCATAATGGCAAGGCCGCCGCTACCCAGAATAGGCCCCAGGCTCATGGGTTTTTTGTACCCCCGTTTTTCCATTTCAGGAACCAGTACTGAACCCAGCATGGCCGTAGATGCCATACTCGACCCACTGAGCGTGGAAAAGACTGTCCCACTCATCACGGCCATTAGGCTCAGTCTGCCGGGTATGCTTCCCAGCCACTTATCGATCGTTTCGATCATCCGCGGCGCGACGCCAGATCTGAACATGACCTCGCCCATCAGGACAAACAGGGGAATCGGGAGCATGGTGAAGTTAATCACAGAGCCGTATACACTCAAGATCACCTGGTCCAGTCCCTTATGGCCGCCCCATAGAAAGTAGGCCGCCACCATATTGACGAAGAGGAAGCTAAAAGCAACCGGGACGCCAATGGCGAAAAGAAAGAGCAGGCTGAAGATGATGATGAGAAGAATTAACCACCAATCCATGATGATCCTTAATCCTGACCGACGTGGATGATTTCTCTTCTGGAAACGCCCATTTTCATTGACCCTCCTTGATGGATCGCAGACTCTTGAGCGCACCCCGAATGGACTGTATCAACAAGGTTATGCCACCCAATGGGATGACAAAGAGGATGGCACCTTTAGGCATTTCTAGTATTGTGGGGTTATAAATGCCTTGAGAAAAATGGTCCCAGGTGACTCGGATGCCATAAACAGCCAAAATAATCGACACCATGAAACAGACAATAAAGCTGGCCAGCGAGCAAACAGCGCGGCTTTTTGGAGCCATCAGGGAGGTGAAAAGGTCCACAGTGACATGGCCGTCCCCTTTGAGGACCCAGGCAGCTCCTAGGAATGTGATATATAAGAGGGCGTATTCTGAGAGTTCAACCACCCAAACCTGAGGGCGGTTAAGAAAATACCTTAGAAAGACTTCCAGACACACGGAAAGCATGACGAGGGCAAGGATGATACAGGCAAGGGCCACGAAGATGCCGAGGATACGGTCAAAAAAACTTTCAAGGGACTTCAATGGGCTCATTTTTCGCCGTGGCTTCCAGTGTCCCCAAGAAAGAGGAGCAGAGTCACTTCACCCGGACTCTGCCCCCCGTCTTCAGGATGATATTAATATGAAAAGGTATGAGTCTTCTTCTCAATCAATTACCGGTCACCCTTTTTAGATCGGGAACGAGATCGGGGACCTTTTCTTCCAGGACTTCCCAATAGGCATCATAGGCCTTCTTTAGATAATCTTGACCCTCTGTTTTTGAAAATTTCACAAAGTTTACCTGAGCGTTTTTCAGCGCCTCTCGCTCTTTTGCGTGGGCCTTTTCGAACGAAGCGACCATATCTTTTTCAAATGAGGTAGTGAGTTCCATAAGTTTGTTTTGGTCAGCTTTCGAAAGCTTGTTCCAGGCATCCATGTTGAAGAGTATGGTACCGTCCATGCCATAAAAAGGATGGTCAACGAGATATTTGGTGGTGTCCGTCCATCCGAGATCCCTTGCACCCAACAGGGGCCAGGCAAATCCATCCACAGTGCCGCGCTCTAAAGCTGTGTAGACATCCGTGGGTTTGATTGAGACAGTCGAGACTCCCAGCTTCTTCATAAAATAGATATACATTGGCCCGACCCTGAGCTTTAGCCCAGACAAGTCATCGGGTTTGGAGACCGCCTTTTTCGTCCACACATAGAAGTGACCATAGAGCCATCTCCCAAGATAGAGGACACCGATTTTCCTGTGACGTTCGGCCATGTAATCATAAAAGCCACCAGGTTTTCGTTCTTCCCAGGGCATAAGCTTTGACAACTGGAAGGCATTGAGTTCAGGGGCATAGGGCGCGTAATAGGAGGTCACATTGAAATTGATATCAAATACGCCATTCTTTAAGGCTGGTAGTTGTTCTTTGGAGGCGGTGATTTCGGGTCCTCCAATGTACTTGACCTCTATTTTATCCTTAAAGGCTTCATTCACCCTGTTCACCCATACAACACTCTGGCGCGCCAATGGGTGAGTTTTCGGAAGAAAACAGACGGCTTTAAACTGGATTGGCTCTGCGCGGGCTAATGGATTCAAGGTAAAACATAGTGCGAAAAGAAACACGAGGACAATGAAACAATAGCTGCTTTTTTTCATGGATCTTATCCTCCTTGGGAGCGAAGTATTTAAAACTCCCTGCAGCCCCGCTCAAACGGGATCTCCGCCCGAGGCGGACAAGTCCGCTTCGCTCCGATCCATCCTCCGTAACAAGCTACTGCGGAGGACGGGCAAGCTGCAGGGAATGCGCTCGCTGCGCATTTTCGAACATACCTGCCATTTTCGGTCGTATACCACCCCCTTTCTTACTTACAAGCCCCCAGTGTTACAGATATTTCCCCACTCCTTCATGGTGTATGCTCCTAAAATCCCTCTTGCAGGAGTTCCTTGATTTCATCGACGGATTTATCAGCCAAACCCAGAGAGTCAATGGTTCTGCCGGTCTCACGAAAATCTTCGTCAGCGATCACACCAATGAGTTTCAAAAGGGAATCGGCTATGGGAGTCTCCACATGACATAGGTCGCCAATGGAACAGAGGAGTGCGAGGTTGCACTTCACGTCCTCGGTGATATAGCGAAAATTGAAGGTGAGGGGCTCTCTCCAACTCTCACTTTTTACCAGGTCTGTGTGGGCCTTTCTTCCATACATCCATTCATTCTCGCTCTTCTCATCATAGTGATCGGAAAAGGGATAATGGTGGGAGGTGAATCCCAGGGCTTCACGCAGGGCAATCCTCTCCAGATCATGGGCCAGGATAAGTTTTTTTACTGACTTCGTTGTTCCCTCATTGTGGATATCCCATGATTCAAAATGTTCAATGGGTCCCGTATTAAGGAGCATTAAGACGGAATGGATGATCGGTCCCACATTGAGAAGGGCGATCGATAGGGCATTTTCCACGGGATGAATTGCCGGGTAGAATTCCTTTAGCGTATGGATTGCCTCACCGGTTTTCTTCGCAGGGAAGACACCGACAGGTAACCTGACCGCAAGTCCACTCACCAGCACAGCATTTGGCGCTGTTTTACGGGTTAGATAAGGGAGTGTACCCGGTTCTGCAATGGCAATGTCTCGCCACCATCCGTTTTCTTTCAGTACCTTCCCAAAAAGATAGGAACCCATGGAACCTGGGGATAAAAAGAGGATCTGGCCATCTTCCAGGTGGGGGCCTAAACGTTTTGCAATATCTCCCTGAGAAAAGGCAGGGCTGGGAGAAAATATTACTTTTACCCCTTTGACGGCCTCGCCCAGGTCTTTAGTGACCAGATCGATTTTTGCTTCCCCTGTGCGGCCCAAGCCTTCCAGCTTAACCCTCTTCGTTTCAAAGAGTTTTTCAAACTCCTGCGGGAATGCCGTCCACATGCGGACTCTGTGCCCTGCGAGTGACATGTCAGCCGCTGTTGTGAAGGCGCCATTTCCACCGCCAATGACCGCAATTTCTTTTGTCGGCATATATGATATCCCCTTGATTTTGTTTGGATCTCAAAACCGCTCTGCGGCGTTTTTTGCCCTATATGTCATACCTCCAAAACTACTGTATCCCATGTGAGTTTGCCGTCAATAAAATTTTGTTGTTTTTCATTATTTTTAGTAGAAAAGCTATAACCCCTGACATTCAGGTCGCAGATGAAAGTGCAGGTTTATCCCAGTCTTTGTAGCTTTTTCCGGGGAGCTCCAATTTTCGGCTTTGAATCTCGACCTCCAGCTCGAAGGGGTGAGGCATCAGAGCAGCTTGGCTGCCAAAGTCATTTGAAATCAGAATTCGGATATGCTAAGCCTCAAACGTGAGCGATGCTAAGTAAAAGCTCTGCGTTTTCAACAGAAATCAGGATTTCGGAGGAGTTCATGACAGAAATGAAAAGAATCTGCATTGTAGGGCCTGGTAGGATGGGTATAGGCATATCAACCGCCATCCTCTTATCAAACCGGGGGCATAGCATAGAGCTTGTTGACATAAAGGAGAGAGAATCAGGCAGAGAACTTGAGGCCTTAAACGGGGCCAAAGATCAAATAGTGTCTAACCTCAAGCTGCTGAGGGAGTTGGGAGAGCTTTCGGCCCCTGTGGACAAGCTCATGGAAAATTTGAATCTGACGAAAGGCTTGGGGAAAGATCTACAGAAATGTGAAATCGTTTTTGAAGCCTTGCCTGAAAGACCCGAGATCAAACAGCACTTTATTTCCAGCATAGAGCCTTTGATAGGCAAGGAAACGATCATTGCCTCGGCGACTTCTACAATCAACCTGGATACCTTCTGGGCTGTCTCGTCAAGACCGGAAAATATCGTAACCGCCCACTGGCTGAATCCCGCCTTCATTATTCCCCTTGTTGAGATTGCTATTGGAGATAAAACGTCCAAACAGGTTGCAGAGAAGACGAAGGCATTTCTGTTGGAAGTTGGCAAGGTCCCTGTGATCCTCAAGAACAGCCCGGGATTCATTTTACCTCGGATTCAAGCAGGAGCCATGAACGAGGCGGTCAGGATTCTTGATGAGGGTGTGACCACACCCGAAGATCTGGATACAGCCATCAAGGCGGGTTTTGGATTTCGTTTGGCTGTCCTGGGACTGATTGAATTTATCGATCTTGGTGGCGTTGATATCCTTTACCATGCTAGCAATTTTCTCTATGAAGCACTGGGGCAGCCACAATTCAAGCTGCTGGATTCGGTCAGGGAAAAAGTGGAAGCGGGAGAAATAGGTCCCAAAACTGGCAAGGGCTTTTTTGACTACTCAAAAGTGAATGTGGAATCCATGTTTCAAGATCGGTACAAGGGATTTTTGGAGTTGCTCAATCTCGTTAGACGGTCGAAGGTTCTTAGCTTTGAAGGTGGGATTAGTGAAAAGAGGGAGGCCCTGTCCAGAGGACCGACGACAGATGACAGGGAACAGTGGGAAGGGTAAGAGCACCCGCCAATTTGTTTCTTTGACATGGTCGTCATCAGAGAATATAGAAATATAATGTGTATGGTAGGCACTCCATGGTCAGTGGAAATAAAAAACGCTTACCAGGGAAGGAAACATACTATGGACTATGACAGCTTTTTGGAATTGGTAAAAAAGAGGCGGAGCACACGTGCGTATAAACCGGATCCAGTGCCTGATGAATATGTGGACAAAATCATTGAAGCGGCCCGTTGGGCACCCTCCGGAGCAAACTCTCAGCCATGGGAATTCATTATCATTAAGAAGAAAGATCAGAGAGAACTCATTATTGAGATTTTCAAAGAACAGGCCGAGATCACGTACAAAATTGAACAGACAAGGAAGCCGGAACAGAGGTTTCCCTCGTACAGGAATCCGCCTAAAGGGACACCTGGTTTCGCCAATGCCCCTGTATTCATCATTGTGTGTGGTGACCCAAGGACCAAGGAGGCTTACCCCTTAAAGGCGGTGCTCGACCGTGGTGAATCCAATTTTTACTCGAGCCTGGCCAGCGCATTCCTTTACATGCATCTGGCGGCTACGTCGCTGGGTCTTGGATCCCAGTGGGTTTCCGCTAGTGCCTCAGACCTGATGCAAAGTCGTCTTAAGGCGCTTCTTGAAATACCCTATGAATTGCAGATTTACGACATGATGGTGCTTGGCTACCTCGTTTCTGAGGCAAGACCCCGCAAGGTGAGGTCAAAGGAGGAGATGGTCCATTACGATAAGTTTGAGAAGAGCAAAACTCGGACAGACCAACAGGTCAGAGATCTCATTGCTAGCCTATGGTGAATTGAATCTTTAGCAAAGAAACAGGTCTCACCGCTTGGCCCTGGTGAAAACATAAATGACGCCCGCAGTGGTTCAATGCGACCGCAGGCAGTTCAACCAGGCCTCTTTATCCATAGTGGTGCTTTCACCCCGGCCCGGATAAACCATTGCCGAACCAATGGCGCCGTTGAGCCTTTTCAGGCTAAGCAGCATGTATGACATGCCGGTGGGTCCCGAGACCGTGCCGTAGCCGTCTTTTTCCAGGGTTCTTCCGCTAAAGAGCGTTTCGGCGTCTTTCACGTAAAAACAGAGTGAACCTCTCGTATGCCCGGGGGTATGCAAAACGCGGATAACGCTGTCTCCCAATTCCAATTTGGCATTGTCCTTTACAAATGTATCCGGCTCGATCTGAACGCCGGAGGTCTTCAGTAAATCGTAATCATCCTCGCAAAGACAGAATGTGGCGCCAGTCTCGGCCTTCAATTTCGGCAGAGCCCTCAGGTGCGCCCGATGCGCATGGGTAATGAGCAGGTATTTGAGGCTGAGGTTCTCACGGCCCAATAGCTCAAGCACCTCATCGCAGCTTGCGTAAACATCGATCGTGGCCGCCTCGCCCTGATTGATGAGAAGGTACTCGTTTTTTTCGCTGCCCGATGGGTTAAATTTTTTGAAGATGAAATTGTTTTTGCGCTTTTTCCACATGGCGAGTATTCCTCTGAAAACAAAAAAGCGTTTTTTGGAAAGACAGGATCTCCCTGGATAGTCCACTGACTATACGCCCTTCTTGATTTTTTGCAAACCGAAAGATGCTGGTGAGTTTTGGGCCGAAATGGGGACTAGTCTTTTCTATCGTTACATGGGATTAGGGATTTATTGCGAACGATCAACCCCCCACCTGAAGTACAATTTTTCCCCTTACGTGCCCAGCCTGGCTCAATTCGTGGGCCCGCGGCGCCTCGGCTAGCGGCAGGACGGTTGTGACAGCGGGCTTGAGGTTCCCAGCGTCGATCAGGGCTGCGATCTGGGTGAGTTGGGCGGAGTCAGGGTGGACCATGACTCCTTCGCCCTGCACGCCATGTTGTTGGGCAGCTTCCGGGGAAGAAATGCCCAAAGTGGCGACCAGGATTCCCCGCTTTTTTAATAGCTGCCACGAACGCTCTTGAGTATCTCCACTTATGGTGTCGAGCACCACATCAACATCGTGCACCAGGTCTTCGAACCTGGTGGTGGTATAATCGATCACTTCATCGACGCCCAGCTCCCGCAAGAAACTCTCATTACTGGCAGAGGCAGTGCCAATGACCTTGGCCCCCTTCCATTTGGCGAACTGGACTGCAAAGTGCCCCACCCCGCCTGCCGCGGCATGGATGAGCACGGTTTGACCGGATTCGAGGCCCGCCACCTCAAACAGTGACTGCCAGGCCGTCAGCGCGGCCAAGGGCACTGCGCCGGCTTGGATATGGTCGATGGCGTTCGGCTTAAAGGCCAGGTTCTGGGGGCGTGCCACCACGTACTCCGCATAAGCGCCATTGCGTGCAAAATGCAGCATGCCGTAGACCGCATCCCCGATCTTGAAATCGGTAACGTCGGGCGCCACTGCCTCCACGACCCCGGAGACATCCCAGCCCGGGATCAAAGGGAGCCGATGCTTCATCCAGGTGACGTGACCGGCACGCACTTTCCAATCTAGGGGGTTGACGCCTGCGGCGTGGACCCGAATCAGCACCTCACCCGTGCCGACTTGGGGACGGGGCATTTCTTCCAAGACCAGGACTTCGGGCTCACCGTAGGAATGAAGTGTAACTGCCTTCATAATTGCCATAATAATCTCCCTTCAGGTCTGCGCCCCTTTCCCAGAAGGACTCTGGGGTTGGAATAAGGATTGGGAAAGGGCGGTCTATTGATAGAGTAAGCTAACAGAAAAACTAATCATTGAGTTAGGGTTTTCAACGCCATGCGTTTTAGTCAACAGATTACGGCGCTCCAAGTAATGCAATATGCCCACATCGCTGACACAGAAACGCAGCATCGATATTCGATCTTCTTGACAATCCCTTGCTCTATGTGCCATTGACTAACCTTGGTCACCCATCTTGAGAGGAGTGAAATCTATGCAGAAAGGCACCCATAAGGACATTATTAGTGGTTGGCATCCATTCACCAACGAAGAGATTGATAATTTTGTCAATAAAGGGTTTTGGCACGATGTAACCGTGTGTGATTGCCTAGACCGCAATGTGGAAAAATTCCCCAATAAGCTGGCCGTGGTTGATGACACCACAGAAGTGACATGGAAAGGGCTTCAGGAAAGGACGAACAGGTTGGCCGTCCAGCTCAAGAGGCTTGGAGTAGAATATGGGGATTTCTTTGTTCTTCAGCTCCTGAATATGGTGGAATTCTTTTACATGTACTTTGCGTTAAATCGAATTGGAGCCATCCCTGTGATGTGTCTTCCCCGACACCGACGATTGGAGATCGATCATGAGATTGGGCTCCATGAGGCAAAGGGAATCTGTATTCCATCAGCAGGAGGAAAGTTCGATTACGTGGCCATGGTGGAAGAGATCCGCCAAGATCATCCCTATCTAAAAATATTCCTCACTACCGGAGGGCAAGCCCACCAGGGCTGGTATTCGCTTGAGGAACTCTTAAAAGAAGGGGCGGAAAGGGATTATCCCGCTGATTACCTGGATCAGTTCAAGCCGAACCCTAACGATATCTGTACCGAACTCCTGTCCGGGGGAACGACTGGCGTACCCAAGGGGATTCCGAGAACCCATAACGATTACCTCTGCGGTTGGGATTACGTCGGTAGGGTGGCTGGATACACGGATGATTCTGTCGGCCTGGTAGCCATACCTGCTGCCCATAATGCTCCTATGGAGAACGTCTCTGGACCCCTTATATTTAGGGGGGGAACGATTGTCCTTTCCGGTTCACCTAAACCTGAAAGCCACTTTCATCTGGTGGAGAAGTACGGGATAACGCATACCCTGATTATCCCGGTCCAAATAATATACTGGATGGAAGCCTATGCTGAGTTGTCAAAAAAATATGATTTGAGCTCTCTCAAGGTCGTAGCGGCCGGGGGACAAAAGGTGAGACCCGAACTCGTGGAATGGTGCATAGAAACGCTCGGCGTTGATTTCGTCAACACCTTTGGCATGGCAGAAGGGCCTCAGCTCAGTAATCGATGGGATAGCCCTAAAGAGGTCAAGATGTATACAGTAGGGCGGCCGATCATAAATGATCCAGAGGTGCAGATCAGGCTGGTAGATGATAACAATAAGGAAGTGAAGCACGGCCAGGTGGGGGAAATGGTCATGAAGGGTCCGCTCACATTTAAGGGCTATTTCAGGGCCGAGGAGGAGAACAAAAAGACATTTGATGAGCAGGGCTTTATGCACACCGGGGATCTGATGTCCATTCGCGAGGACGGCAGTTATGTTGTTGAGGGGCGGAAGAAGGATACGATTTTGAGGGGTGGAGAGAATGTCTATCCTGAACGCATTGAGGATAGGCTCAAAGAGCACCCCAAGGTGGCAAATTGTGCCGCTATTGGTATGCCTGATCCGCGCCTTGGTGAAAGGCTCTGTGCGATCGTAGAACCCATAAAAGGGGAAGAAATCAATTCGGAAGAGATTATAGATTTTTTGAAGAAAGAGGGGATTTCCCTGTTCGAACTGCCGGAGCGCGTGGAAATTGTCGGGGGTTGGCCCCTGACAGCGGTAAACAAAATAGACAAGAGACGTCTGCGCGCCTATATCACGGCTAAGCTGTTCGAGGAAGATGTCATCGATAAGGAATTCGGTGATGAGTACCTGAAGCGGGATAAGATTACTATTGATGACGTCCTGTCAGGCAGAATAAGAATCGAGTTTGCCGGCACACCGGTGTGAAGAACGAAAAGCTGGGCAAAGCGCATAGAGCATGGAGCAAAGAGCAGCCGCCTTTCCACCCTGCGCAGCAGGACTGCTACGCCCGTCCTCCGCAGTAGCACCGCTACGGGGGATGGAGAGGACGGGCGTCAAGAGACTACGGCGCGACAAGTAGAGCACGGAGCTAAGGGCTTGGCTGATTGCTATCCTTTATGGAATACAAGTAGTTTAAAATACTTGACTTTTTTGTCATCCTATCCTATCATTACCATAATCTCTTCTTCATATCATTTCTAAGAGGCCCGCCCCGTTCTGCTTGAACCTATGAAGAGTTATCCCACTTATCATAATTGGCCGATGGCCAGACTACGTTTAGAGCCGTTGAATCGGACGTCTCTCCCTCGGGTTTTGAAAAAGATCATCTGGCTCCTTTGTTTTGCGCTGCCGATACTTATCTCCTTCAAACCGTCGTTTGCGCTGGAGGATGAAAAGACCCAATACATATATATGGTTAAAACGGCTGAAGTCGATGGAAATGTCTATGATATTGACAACAAGAGAGTCCAGGCTCAGATATATATTGTCCAGAAAGGTGATTCTCTGTGGAGAATTTTGAGAAAAAAAAGACTCTTGAATCAGGGCAAACCAGCTGAGCTCCGTTCCATACTGAGACAATTGAACAAATCCTTGCCCAACCTGGATCTGATCTATCCTGGACAGAGGATCGTCATTCCCATTAGGATAACAAGCCTTCCGCCTCATTCTGTCGGCCCAAAAGCCTCTCCCCGGAAAAAGGCCCCTGTCATAACTTCGAATGATCCCAAGTTTGAAATGTACAGGGTAAGGCCCGGCGACAGCCTGTTTCGGATTGCTAAACGTCGTTATAGCATTCCAAACGAGGATTTCTACGATGAGTACATTGAGCTTTTCAAAAAAATGAATCCGAGGCTCAACGATTTAAATGACCTTTGTGTTGGCCAAGTTATCAAACTGCCCGTCTACTCTCCTGGAACTGCCGGAAAGCCGATTGAGCCGGCATTTTCTCCAAAACCAGCAGAGATAATGGAAACCAAAAAGGCAGAGTTAAGCACAAAGGCTAACACCGTGGTTAATGATCTGGGAAAAATATTTGCTGAAATGGGCGAGGAGTGGATTCAGACCGGGGACCATTTTCTGCCCATCGAGTCAAGGGGATCTATAAACCTCAAGGCCGCATCTTTTCCCATTATTTATCTTCAAAATGGCCTGAGGGTCATTGTGGACCCGAATAATGCACTTCCAAGGGACATTGGAAGCCTTATACAATCGGCCTGGGCAAATTATCGGATTGTTCACTTAATGGAAAAAGAGGATCTGAGGTCAGCGCTGGCCAAAATCTTGACCATGTGCAATTACCCTAAGGTATTCGAAAAGGGTGAACCTCTTGAACTGAAGGGTGACGTGAATTTCAGAGTGACAGGGGATTGGATTGTATCATCTTCCGGGAATGGTTCGGAAAGCAAGCCAAATTATGTCGTCATTAATTTGATAGACAATTATACCGAGCCCACACCCTGGCTCGTCAGGAGATACTTTGAGCGAGAAGGTGTCAAAATTATCGATTTCCCACGTGGCGATAACACCAACCCAGGGGTAGTAGAGGAACCAGATATATTGGAAGCGGGAACAGATCCTTTTTCTTTAATTGAAAAATTGTTGGCTCTCATGAGCCACCATTTTTCCTCTCAAGTAGAAATTCCTGTTTATCAAAGCCATAAGGCGGATCTTCGTGTAAACATCAAAGTGGATTTTTTCCTCAGGATCGGGGAAAGTGACGCTATCATTGATCTATCTGGGCTGACACCTCAAATTGTCTCTTTTCTGGAAGAGCACCAGTTTTCATATCTCTCATTGTCAGAGGAAAAGGATCCATTGGAGTTGGTCGCCAAGACGCTTGAATTTCTTAATGTTCAATTTGGTAATGGTCAACATTCCTTTGTGATTGCTGAAAAAGACAGTTTGAGAAATATAACATGCACTCTGCCCGGAATCACTTTCGCAGACCCCACGGGGAAGGCCATTATTGCCACGGTGGCAGACTTGCATAGTGAACTTGCAGCTTTGTTATCACAGAAGGGCTACCGGATTCTAATGCTAAGCTCTTTATCTCAACTCCAGGAATGACCTAATGAAAAGGGGGACGCCTTGGGGATTGATTATTGACGATTGACGAATGATGATTGAAGAAGAGAAAGATAAAGGCATTGGGATTGATTATTGATGATTGAAATGAAGCATGGAGCAGCCGCCGTCGCTAAAGCTATGGCGGGCCAAGTAGAGCAGCCGCCTTCGCCTTAAGGCTTCGGCGCGCCAAGGGAGTAAATAGTGGCGAGTGAGAAGTGATAAGTAAGGCGTTAAAAGAGTTGACTTATAGGTAAATTTAAATATGATTCTAGTTCGTTAGATTTTCCTTCCCATCCGTTAAACACTTTTCTAGATGCTAGATTCTTGATCCTGGATAGTAGATAAGGGAAATAACATAACCTTCGTTTGAAAATCGTTTAACCTTTAAACTGCGAAGGTCCTCCATGGAGCATCCTCTCAAAATGTGCCCGCCCCGCTCCTGACAGGATCAGAGTTCTGTTGGGAGCCTGAAGTATGACCTGCAAATCCGCCGAACACGTTTGACGTTTATAAAAGGAGGTAAGCATGAGAAAGATAAGTC
>Ga0209427_10006616_pt1 | contig 13193 bp, 8 predicted proteins | sample DeeMarSWOR136_30_FD_187465 | JGI IMG/M metagenome (GOLD analysis project Ga0209427, IMG submission 187465) | Marine sediment microbial communities from White Oak River estuary, North Carolina - WOR-1-36_30 (SPAdes) (version 2) | ecosystem: Environmental > Aquatic > Marine > Intertidal zone >... | reverse complement strand
CCCCCATCGTCGATTATCTGCCCGATTTTCGATTGTATGACGAGTACGCGACCTTTCATGCGACCATGCGGGATCTTCTTTCGCACCGCACGGGTCTGTCAATGTACAACGATTTCATCATTGATGTTTGGCCGTTTGAACGCGATGAGATTTACAAGCGCTTGTGGTATCTAAAGCCGAGCACGAGTTTTCGCGGATGGTATCAATATTCCAACGTTTCGTTCGTGATCGCCGGGACAATTGTCGGTAGGCTTTCCGGAGGTACCTGGGAAGACTTCGTCGAGAAAAGGATTTTCAAGCCTCTCGGAATGACTCACAGTAATTTTAACCTACAAATCAAGAACACTGAGGATTTCTCTTATCCATATAAATATGAAAAAGGCCGGTATGTGAAATTACCTTTTCGCAATCGGCCAGCCAGCAACCCATCCGGAGGCATAAATTCAAGCGCAAGTGATATGGTCAATTGGCTGAAATTGCATCTCAACAAAGGACAATTTGACAATCAACAAATCATTTCACCGACATCCGTAGATATGATTAAAAATCCCTGCATATATAATTTCTACTCAGAAGAGAAATGGTGGCCTCCTATGCAGTCTTCGGCTCTGGGCTGGGATTTCCAATTCTATTCAGGGTATCATCTGCTGAGCAAAGGGGGAATCTTGGATGGGTTCAGCGGATATATCAGCTTTATGCCGCAAGCGAAGATCGGGATTGTCATCTTGGCAAATAACCGGTCGGCTTTAGAATTAACGCACTATCTGACTTATTATATTTATGATCAATTGTTGAATCTTAACGAATTCTCCTGGGATAAACTCATAGAAGACGAAAGACCAACATACGAAGTATCGTCCGAAAAATCCGGCAAAAAACCGCAAGCTAAATCTGAGAAACTGTCATATCCCCGCGAAAAGTACATCGGGAGCTATGAGCATGATGCCTACGGGAAAGCCGTCGTGTCTGTTGAAAATGGTGAAATGCAATTGAATATTAATTCAAATTTTGTTTGGCCGCTGGAATACTGTTTTCAAAATGTTTTTGAGACTGAGTATGACGGAGCCACTATCAGATTTGAATTTAACCAAGATACCGCCGGGAATGTCATATCGCTGGAAATAGTAATTGAAGGAACGGGGTTTCATATTATTTTCAATAAAGTTCCCGATTAATACTTATCTTCGTCGTTCTCAAGTCCCGGGGAGCCCGAGCCTCTTGGGGGACTTGAGAAATTAATAGGAGGTCACCATTACAATTTTTATTGGGTAGATGCGAGAATCATCGACGAATTGAGGCCAAAGTAATAGAAAGAAAAAACAGAATCAATGATATGAATTCATTAGAGGGAAATCGAAATGAAAAAACTGATTATTCTAACTTGCGTGTTGTTAGTTTCGACTCTAACAACCTATGCACAGCAAAATCAAACATTGCACCAGAGAGTTGCTGTGAATTTTATCCAGGCGGAATCAGGCGAGGAAGCCAGGGGTGGCACAAAAACTTTGCTCTTATTCCTTTCCATAAACCACTGTCAATCGCAGCGAGAATGAGAGTGTTGAGCACATGCTATTTACCCCTTCGCTTGTTGCTTCCCCAGTAAGAACGTGTGGAGTTATGAAAACCACTGTCTCAATTTCATTTACTATCCTGTCGGTCCTGCCGAACAACGCCCCAAGGAGGGGAATGTCACCCAAGAGAGGGATTTTCGTCCCCGTACTTCCACGGTAGGGGAATTAGTAATAAGAGATCTCTTCTTGCCTCGTATTAAAGACTCTTCCTCAGAATAGCCGTGGTAATTCAATATATGTAATCAGAATAGCTCCGGACAAGTATGGAGATCAATGGTCCACCATGTGTTGACGGAACATAGGCTTATGATATTCAACGCCCATCTGTTCTTCAAGACCCATGCCTGGGGAGGTGATGTTCCCAGCTAAAACGAAGCAGACATCGCCACAAAAGAATGAAAAGTTAAACCTCCCAGATTCTTAAATTCGTGTTTTTCATTTTCCCCACGACGTGTCAAGTAAAAAATCATCCTTTTTAATAAAATTTTATCCTTCTGTATAATCTTTGAACATCGTCACTCTCCCCAGCCACATAATGAAGCCATGGTGTTTTTATCTCGAACAATTCATGATTAGTATTTAGGCTCTACACGCAGCTATTCTCAACACAAGCAGAGGCGTCAATAATTCGCTACCTGGGCGTCGGCGAGAGAGCTCCAGGTTGAAGATCATCACGATAGTTACTACCTTACCAATCGCCACGTCGCCAACCAACGCCATAAGCTGAGCCTCCGGCTTGCATAACCTTACCCTTCTTAATGACTTAATCCGTTTCGCTCACCTCCATCCACCGCTTGACTCCACAAACCCAACTGGCTTAGCAGCACGACCTACTTGAATCCCCCGCTTGTATCCCTTATTCTCCCCTCGATTGGAGGGGGGAACGGGGCGTTTGGGGTCTCTACTAACCCCGTTCCCTTTTGGGGCTGTGAAGGGGGACTGAATCCATCTAACTGAATCCATCTAAATCACCCCCTTATACCTCTCACCGTCTCGCTAGTTAGAGGCGGGAACGGGGCGTTCGGCGCTCTCTACTAACCCCGTTCCCTTTGAGGGGGCTGTTAAAGGGCTGCGACAGGCCAACAAGACTATTTGCCTAAAATGACCAGTAACACAAGAGAGGAGTTGAGCTCTTATGTTCTACAATGATCCTATTATTTTCCAATTCATAATCTAAGAGTCAGCAATCCCTTACTTTGTCCCTTAATTGCATGAGATCAGACCATTTCACAAGACCGCCATCCGCAGACCGCGTTGTAAAATGATTCTTATAAACCGAATATCCTAAGTGTAATATCACTCGAATATACAGGAACGTGGAGAGGCTTTATCCTCTCCACGCCACCGACTCTCTGCCCAACCAAAGGCCGGTGTGAGAAGAAGGAGGTTAATCTCATCCTGGTTTTTTTCATAAACACAATTTCATAAATTTCACCAAATTGTTCTTTCTCCTTCCAGCCAAAATGCTTTTAGTCCGGAGCTGCGTCAAAACCTGGATGTCGTCTAATGGGGCCATCCTGACATCCAAAATAATCACATCGACCTCCGGATTTTGGTTTATAAGCTAGCAGGGCTTCTGCGCCCGAAGGAACCGAGCGTGTGACACAGCCCGCATAACAAAGCTTGGTCTCGCACATCCAGCAAATATTCCCATCGCCAATAATGAGTATGGTTTTCATCGCACTGGGTTTAAACATGTCTGACTGGGCGTTAATTCAGTATCCCAAGTCAAAACGCTTTCACTAATGGAAATAGATCGCATACGGACGCAGAAGCCTGGTACGTGACCAAATCGGCTTAAGACCAGTTCAGAAATTCCTTTACTTTTTCTTTCAATTCCGTAAGATCAGAGGATTTTACCAGATAGGCCTCAGCAAGCCACGTATTGAAATCCTCTCTATAAGAGGCATAATCGGAATACAGTATCACCGGAATGAAGACGTTTTTGGCCCGGAGCTGTTTCAAAACCTGCATGCCGTCGAATGGACTCATCTTGATGTCCAGAATAATCAGATCCGGGAGTGGGTTGGTCTCCACAAACTGCAAAACTTCTGGTCCGGAAGAGACCGATTGTGCGACATAGCCCTCGTTTCGCAGCTCTCTCTCGCACATCACTCGGTCATTCTCGTTGTCATCAACTATCAATACAGTTTTCATTTTTTCTGGTTTGCACACATTTCCGCCCTTTTTACACTAAAAATTAGCACCAAACCCCTATTTGTCAATACGACAGATTAGCTTAACTATTCCGTAGCTAATCTACGTATCAGAGAGCTCTCCAGATACCCTCGTTGATTGGTGGGCCGTCTGGTCAAAAATCGAACATATACTTCCGATTTGTAATGTCGATCTATTCTCTAGGGCCGACCGCGTGTTCTGTATCGTAGTCTTTGCCAACCCGATTAGGGGACCACTTCCTCCTGACGGGGTCCAACGACGCTCGGGGAATTTCTCTGTTGCTTTTCGAGGAATATTGCTTATATTTATGATGAAAACGTAGCTAATTACATGTGATTCAATCTATACAAGAGACAGCCAACATGCCACCTACGAAAAAGGAAGTTAAGCAGCCAAAACCCAAGAAATTGGGTTCCAAAAAGGTACCTCAGAAAACTAAGGAGATTGCGAAATCCGCAGGTGCTCCTCGGGCACGAAAAAAGAAGACCCACGTTCCAGGCATGAGGACCTCTGCAGAGAGATCATCACCTTTTCAGGCCGGCGACCAAGCGTTGCTCAAGAGCGAGCAGAAATACAGGGAATTCGTTGACTCTCTGCCTCAGGTCGTATTTGAAATCGACAAAAAAGGTAATCTGACATTCGTTAATCGCAGTGCACTTGAGAGGTACGGTTATACAAAAGAGGATTTTGATAGGGGTTTGAGCGTGGTTGACTTGATTGTCCCTGAGGACCGAGACAGAGTGCGGAAGGATATTACGAGGAGACTAAAAGGAGAAGAGCTGGCCAGTGAAGAATACACGGCACTCAAGAAAGACGGCAACACCTTCCCCGTGGTTGCGCATTCCAGACCTATTATTCGAAAAAGCAAGGTTGTTGGCTTGAGAGGGATCGTGCTGGACATAACCGAGCGCAAGCAGGCGGAGGAGAAACTTGCAGAGACTAACAAGCTCTTTGAGACCCTTTTGGATCATACCCACATGATGGTGGCGTATCTGGATCCGGAATTCAACTTCGTGAAGGTCAACCGGGCCTATGCTGAAGCGGATGGGAGGGTGCCATCGTTCTTCCCGGGTAAGAATCACTTCAGCCTGTATCCCAACACAGAGAATGAGGAGATCTTTCGCCGGGTGGTGGAAACTAAAGAGCCCTACTTCGCTTCCGCCAAGGCGTTCGAGTACGCAGAGCATCCGGAGCGGGGAGTAAGCTATTGGGATTGGAGCTTGATACCGATCAAGGATTCAGTGGCTGCTGTGAGCGGGTTGGTGTTGACACTGGTGAACGTGACCGAGCGCTACCGGGCCGAGGAGGCGTTAAAGAGCGCACGCAATGAGCTCGAAATCCGAGTTAAAGAACGAACCAAGGAGCTAACTGACGCCATCCGAGAATTGCAAGCGCAGGTTACAGAGCGCAAGCGGGCTGAGGAACAGGTAAGAGTATCTGAGGAAAAATACAGGACATTGGTCCAGACCTCCAGTGACATGATATTCACAGTGGACCTGGAGGGTAACTTCCTGTTCACCAATCAGGCGTTTGAGAAAAGTCTTGGGTATTCAGCCGAGGAAATCCAGAGGATAAACGGCTTTAACCTAGTCCATCCAGAGGATTTAGAAACCGTGCGGGAGCAATTCGCTGCTTTGGTTGAAGGCAAGGGTGTTGATAACATGGAATATAAGTATAGAGCCAAAGATGGTTCCTATATTAGCATCCTAAACAATGCCTCTCCGATACTTGATTCCGAAGGAAACGTGGTAGCAGGCTTGGGCGTGGCCCGAGACATTACCAGGCGTAAGCGGGCGGAGAAGGCGTTGCAGGAATCCGAGCTTTGGATGCGCAATATGTTCAACTCATTGGAGGAGGCGGTTTTTGTGGTTACGCCAAATAGAATTTTGGTAGACATTAACCAGTCCGCCCAGAAAATGTTCGGGTATACGAAGAGCGAGCTTGCAGATCTTTCCACAGAGATACTACACGTTGACCACGAGCATTATGTTGACTTCGGACGACGAATCAAGGAGGCTTTCGACAAGGAAAAAACAGCAAGGTTCGAATTCGAGGCAAAACGAAAAAACGGAGAAATATTCCCAACCGAGCACACCGTCTCCCTATTGAAGAACGATATAGGGGAATCCTTGGGCATAGTCAGTGTGGTTAGAGATATCACCGAGCGCAAGCGAGCGGAAGAGGAACTAAAGCAATACCGCGAACACCTTGAAGAACTGGTAGAAAAACGCACTATCGAATTAAAAAAGGCCAATGAACAACTTGAACAGGAAATCACCGAGCGCACGCAGGCAGAGAAGGCACTCGAAAGGGAGCTGGCAGTAAACAAGGCACTCGCTGAATTATCCGGTGCCCTGATTACTCCTTCACCTTCGATAGACGATATTGCTAATATTGTACTGGATTCTGCCAAAAGCCTAACACAAAGCGAGCACGGGTATGTCTCCTCCATCGACCCTATAACACGTGATCACGTCGCCCACACTCTGACCAAGATGATGGGTAAGCAATGCTTAGTTCGCGGTGAAGATAAAAGAATTATATTTCCCATAGGAGCAGACGGACTGTATCCATCTCTCTGGGGTCATTCACTGAACACCCGGGAGGCTTTTCTTACCAATGCCCCGGACAAGCATGAGGCGTCTCGAGGCGTTCCTGGAGGCCACATCCCTATTAGAAATTTCTTGTCTGTTCCGGCGTTCATCGGTGAAGAATTGTTAGGCCAGATAGCCGTGGCCAATTCACCCAGAGATTACACTGATCGTGATCTTTATGCAGTCAAACGCTTGGCCGAACTCTATGCAATGGCCATTCAGCGCAGGCGGACGGAAGAGGCGCTGAAGGCAGAGAAAGAGTTCACCGAAACGGCATTGAATGCCCAAACAGACACCTTTTTTGTTTTCGACCCTTCAACTGGAAGAGCTGTTCGATGGAATAAGGCCTTCAATGAAATCAGCGGATACAGCGACGAAGAGATCGGGTCGATGAAAGCCCCTGACAGCTATTACAACGAGGAAGACATGAAGAAGGCAGCTGTTGCTGCTGAAAAAGTACTCAATGAAGGAATTGCCACCGTTGAGTTATCCCTCATCACCAAAGATGGAAGATCAATCCCGACTGAGTACACAGGATCAGCCATAAGGGATGACGACGGTAACCCTAAGTATATTATTGCTGTAGGACGGGACGTCACCGAGCGCAAGCGGGCGGAGGACGAGCTACAGACACGGACCTACGAACTGGCAGAGAGGGTTAAGGAACTGAACTGCTTCTATGGCATCGCTAATTTGGTGCAGAAGCCGGGTATTTCTCTGGAGCAGATATTGAAGGGTACAGTCGACCTAATACCCCCCGCCTGCCAGTATCCGAAAATTGCTTGCGCGCGAGTCGTTCTGGAAGGTCAAATTTTCAGAACGAGTAACTTCCGGGAGACTATTTGGAAGCAGGCATCTGACATCATTGTACACGGCGATCGAGCGGGTACCTTGGAAGTGTGTTACCTGGAAGAAAAACCAGAAAGAGATGAGGGACCTTTCGTGGCGGAAGAGAGAAGTCTGATCAATGCCATCGCCGAGCGATTAGCAAGAATCGTGGAGCGCAAGAAAGCGGAGGAACAAATTCAAAAATTGAATGAAAGTTTGAAATCTCACGCTGCTGAGCTGGCTGCTGCCAATAAAGAGTTGGAAGCGTTTAGTTACTCTGTTTCACATGATTTGCGTGCACCACTGAGGGCCCTTGAAGGATTTAGTCGGGCATTGGTGGAAGACTACTATGATAAGTTCGATGAAGAAGGAAAGGATTACGTTAGGAGGATTCGCGGGGCAGCTGAACACATGGGACAACTGATTGATGATTTACTGAATCTGTCGCTTATTATGCGTAAAGAAATGCGCCGTCAGGAAGTCAATTTGAGTGAACTGGCGCACACCATCACGGGAGAACTTCAGAAAACTCAACCGGAGCGGAAAGTAGAGTTTGTTGTACGCGAAGGGGTGTTGGCGCATTGTGACCCCCGATTATTGCAGGATGTGTTGGAAAATCTGTTGGGCAACGCATGGAAATTCACCGGAAAGCATTCACAGGCGAAAATCGAGTTCGGTGTAATACAAAAGGAGGGACAAAACGTATATTTCGTGCGTGATGACGGCGCCGGTTTTGACATAGCTTACATAAACAAACTATTTGTTCCCTTTCAGCGTCTTCACTCAACTGCTGAGTTTTCGGGGAACGGCATCGGCCTGGCAGTCGTGAACCGTATCATAAATCGGCACGGAGGCAGAATCTGGGCTGAAGGTGAGGTCGAAAAGGGTGCCACCTTCTATTTTACGCTTGAGTGAGATAGGGAGGCGAGGGTAGTATGGACGACAGAGTCATTTTGCTAGTTGAAGACAATCCTGATGACGTGGAGTTGACGCTGCGAGCCTTCAAGAAAAGCAACATTATCAATGAGGTGGTGGTGGCACGAGATGGAGCGGAAGCGCTGGACTATCTCTTCGGTACTGGCAGATTTGCCGGCCGTGATATAAACATTACGCCAGCAGTAATTCTGCTGGATCTAAAACTGCCTAAAGTCAATGGTTTTGAAGTGTTACAACGCATCCGAGCCGATGAAAGGACACAGCTTCTCCCCGTGGTTATTCTTACCGGGTCACAGGAGGAACAAGATCTAATAAATGGGTATAAGCTGGGTGCCAACAGTTATATTGTCAAACCGGTCGGCTTTGACAAATTCTGCTGCGCAATTCAAAAACTGGGAATGTATTGGTTGCTCTTGAACCAACCTCCCCGCCGCACAGGAGACAAAAGATGAGTACACCACTTCGCCTGCTGATTGTTGAAGATTCTGAAGATGATGCTCTCTTGCTGGTGAGAGAACTGCAACGTGGCGGCTATGAACCTATCTTCAAACGGGTTGAGACAGCTAAGGCTATGTCTGCTGAACTCAAGCAGCGGAAATGGGATATCGTCATCTCCGATTATGTTATGCCCAAATTCAGCGCACTTGAGGCTTTAAAAGTATTAAAGAGGAGCGGGCTTGACCTGCCGTTTATCATTATCTCCGGGAAAATCGGCGAAGAAACGGCCGTGGAAGCGATGAAAGCCGGGGTACATGATTATTTTATGAAAGACAATTTGGCCCGACTTGTTCCTGCCATCCAGAGGGAATTAAAAGAAGCGGTTATCCGAAGAGAGCGGAAGCTGGCCGAGGAGGCCTTGCGAGAGCAAGCCCAAATAATAGATCAGATCCACGACTCGGTGGTCTCAACGGACCTAGATGGACGTGTGACAAGCTGGAACAGGGGCGCAGAAAGACTATTCGGATACTCAGCGAAAGAGGCTTTGGGCAGGCACATATCTTTTGTATACCCTGAGGATAAACACGAGTTTCTGGAACAAGAAGTAATTAAGCCTCTCAAAGAGAAGGGAGAGCGCGAAGTTGAAGTGAGGATGCGAAGAAAATCGGGGGAAGACTTCTATGTTCACCTTTCGCTCTCGCTGCTGAAGCACAAGGAGGGCTCCGCAGTTGGTATGATCGGTTACTCGATGGACATCACTGACCGGAAGCGCGCTGAGGACATGCTCAGACAGACTGCCGAGCAGCTTGAGATTGAGCGAGAAGCGCTAGAAAGGAAAAACATCGCACTGAGGGAAATACTAAACCAAATCGACGCAGAAAAAAACACCCTTAAGCAGCAGGTCGTGACTAACGTCGAACAGGCGATAATTCCCACTCTGCTCAGAATGAAAGAATCAGCCTACCCGTCTCAAATCAGGAATTTCGAGATATTAGAAAAGGATCTCAGAGAAATTGTCTCGCCTTTTCTTGACACCCTCAGGAATAACTATACTAAACTGTCTCCAAGGGAATTAGAGGTTTGTCGCCTAATCAAAAACGGAATGACGTCAAAAGAGATAGCCGGAGCATTGAATCTGTCTCTGATGACGATTCACAAGTACCGCGAGCTAATCAGGAAGAAACTGGGCCTGGTAAACAACGGCACAAATCTCCAGAGTTATCTGCAATCCCTCTGATTGCCAATGAGGCAACAGTCATTCATCCGTAACTTATTAGCGTTGTTGTTCCCCGCCGTTTCGTCGAAACGGATTGGCTATACTTCTGAATCTTTCTCGTCATTCCAAGGCGAATTGAGCGAACTTCGGCCCGTCAAAAAAGCTATTTTTATACATTAAAGGCCCTCCTGTTTTCTTTAATCCATCTTCCGTCTGTTTTCGGTTAAAACAAGACAAAAGCCATCTCAATGTAACTGCCCTCCGCCCTTGTCAACGAAAAAATTCCTCTTTTCATTAAGCATTCATCTCCCTGTGCAATTTTTGAGCATTTTCGCTCTTAGTGGCCAAAGAATGAAGTCGTAATGTTCTTATCTCAAACAGTCAATGATTGGTATTTGGTCTCTGCGCACAGCTATTAAAATCGGATCAGATAACCTTCCGGTTCCGTTAGCCAAGCGACATCAAACGCACACCGATATGCCGCACAAGGCAAGATGCAGATGGTCTGCGATTACCTCGCATGAATGGCAGATAGATTTGCTCTTCAGGAGTATGGGAAATTCTTGGATCCCTTTGAAAGAGCTTGACACAGACCCGTTTAGAAGTGTAACCAGTTGCATTAAGTATGAAAGAACCTGCACAAAAATCTGACTCTATTGCTCTTTGATAAATTTACCATTTCTTTCAGAACTGACATCTCTTAATGACATTCGAATTATTCGTTTTCGGTATTATCTTAGATTCCAAGCAGTTACCAACCCTCTAATCTTGAAAGAGCTCTTCTTTTGATCTTATTTGTGCTTCTCTTTTCATATTAGATATGGATATATTCCAGTGGCATATATTTTGCTCATTTTCAAGATTGAAAAAAGGAGGTTTGTCTATCGGTCAACTGATAAGGAGGCAAAATGCAGTGCTTCTTTTATGGAAGGATGAGAGAGGAAAATGAAGCAAGTGCCCACAACGGCGTGGTTTCCTTTACCATACCAGATTTGGGAATCGTCTTCAGAGCTCAGTTTAAGGGAGCTCCTCAAGAATGTGAATATGCCAGCCTTTTGGCATTACTTGAATTCATTGAGATAAACCCGCATCTTTTCAGGAACAAGACCGTGGAAATTTTTGGGGATAGTTTTGTTGTGGTGAATCAGGTAAATCTGCAGATGTTTTGTGATAAAAAGCTGGAGCCTTACCGGAACATGGCTTTGGTTTATAAAAAGAAGATTCCATACAGCTTGAGTTGGATTCCTCAGAATGAAAATCCGGCGCAAGCAGACGTTTCTTATGTGGTAAATTGATATGACTTTTTGATAAAGAAAACTCACCAACACCCCCCTTCTGCCCGAAAGAGCCTCCACCGTCCCCCGGAGGCTCTTTTTTTATTGACAGAAATCCCGCCTTTCGCTAATTTTCGATTTGCGAACTAAAGATTTTAGATATGTTTAAGGCAAATGCTTGACACCTGCTCAAACAGAAGAGACAGTTTCATAGGTTTCGCCCTTCATGCTTTTGGCGGATGCCGTCAGAGGTGGGAAACTCCTGATTAAAAGGAGTCAATTCGTTCTCCCGCTTTTGAGGGGATCAGGATGAATCCGTAAAGATTTTATCCTTTTAGCATATAAGAATTCTCTTTGGCATAACAAGTTAAGAAAAATGAAATATTTTGAGTTGTTGAGTAGAATAAAATCCGGCAAGATCGATCCTTTATATCATTTCACCGGTGAGGAGGATTTTTTAAAGGAAGAAGCCTGGAGAAAGATATCTTCGACTCTGATCCCCGAGGATTTGAAAAGCTTCAATTTAAATCTTTTGTATGGTTCGGAAACCAGTGCGGTCGAGATCATTAATGAAGCTTCCACCTCGCCCATCAACTCCGAGAGACGATTGGTGGTGGTCTTTGATGTACACAAACTCTCCCCATTTTACAGGGATGTTCTTCTGTCTTATCTCCCCAAACTCCCTGATTTCACCTGCCTGATATTGGTTTCTCCAAAACTGACTTCCAAAACGAAATTCTATTCAACTTTGGATAAACTGGCCACCACGGTTGATTTCCCACGATTGTATGACGATAAAATTCCAGCATGGATTGAAGCCAAAGCCAGAGAATATGGTAAAAAGGTAGAAAGGAAAGCATTGCAGATCTTACACAATTATGTGGGGAACAATCTCTCAGATCTTGCCAACGAGATTGAGAAATTGGTCAGATATTTGGGGGATAGAGAATCGATAAATCCTTCTGATGTTGAGTCAGTTGTAGGTCTTTCCAGAACCTACAATAAATTCCAGCTCATCGACTGCGTAGGGGAAAGGGATTGCAAAAAGGCATTGGAGATTTTAAAAAATCTCTTTCTAAGTGGAGAAAAGCCTGGTACTGTAATTTACTGGTTAACCGAACATATTGAGAAGCTGATTAAGGCAAAAAGCTTTCACCCCCAGAAAGGGGAGTCTCTTGCCTCGATTCTTAAAGTCCATCCCTATTTTGCTCAAAAATATCCGAGGCAAGCAGAAAATTTCAGCCAAGACGAATTAGAAAAAGGTTTAGTTATGCTCTATCAAACGGATGTTGATTTAAAATCAAGCCGGATGCCCGATAAAATCTTGATGGAGCTTTTGGTTTACAATTTATGCCACCTGTGATACCTGAAGGATGACGAATCACGAATGACTAATATGGAATGTTTCCGAAATAACATTATGGTCAAGCCCGTCATTGCGAGGAGCGAAGCGACCGAGCAATCTCATTTGAATTCCAACTATTTAGAGATTGCTTCGCCCCCCCGCCAGAGGCGGGGGACTCGCAATGACAGATCATTATAGCATCATTTTGGAAATGATTCAATATATCTCTATGAAGATTTCTCTAAAAACCAGGGAATAATTTATAAACCTATTTGTATTATTTTGATGGAAGGGTCAATGGTGGAGTCCAAGGTTAAGATCGAGGATGATGAAACACTAATTGCCAAGGCCCAAGAAGGTGATTTATACTCTTTCGATCTTTTGGTGAGGAAGTACCAGAAGAAGATATATACTCTGGCCTATCGTATGATGAAAAATCACGATGCCGCGGACGATATGGCGCAAGAGACCTTCATCAACGCCTATTCATCCATTAGGTCTTTTAAATTAGGCTATAGTTTTTACACCTGGCTATATAGAATCTGCATGAACTTGAGCATAAATCATTTGAAAAGGCAAAGATTTGTGATCTCAGAAAGTCAATTTAAAGAAGAAGCCAGTCCTTTAGAAAAGGAAACTGCCAATGAGGATCCTTTAGCTCTTCTGGTTCAGAAGGAGCAGGAAAGAAAAATAGAACAAGCTATAGATTCCTTGCCGGCTAAATACAAGGCGGTTTTTGTATTAAGAGTTCATGAGGATTTGAGCTACGAGGAGATTGCTAAAACCTTAGGAATATCATTAGGGACGGTGATG
>Ga0209427_10006614_pt1 | contig 13197 bp, 14 predicted proteins | sample DeeMarSWOR136_30_FD_187465 | JGI IMG/M metagenome (GOLD analysis project Ga0209427, IMG submission 187465) | Marine sediment microbial communities from White Oak River estuary, North Carolina - WOR-1-36_30 (SPAdes) (version 2) | ecosystem: Environmental > Aquatic > Marine > Intertidal zone >... | reverse complement strand
CCTGCCGTCTGCCGAGGTTGCTCCCAGCAAGAACGCGGAGAAGGATCCGAGCGATGAATGACCTGAGCTCGCGGCCGACACTGACTGCGAGCGAGGTCGGCGAGCACTCTTTCTGTGCACGAAGCTGGTGGCTGGGCCGGGTGAAAGGATACCAGTCTGTCCACCGACAGGACATGGCCGCAGGCCGGGCCGCCCACCGTGCCCATGGATACTTGGTGATGCGCTATCACCGCCTGCAGCGCCTAGCCCATGTGCTGTTGCTGCTTGCCGCAGTTGTGGCAGTGCTGGCGATGTATCTCGCATGGAGAGGTCTCTGATGCGCACTAGGCATCTGCTTCTCCTCTTCCTTGCACTCTGGTCCGTTGGATGCAGCGTCCAGTCAGCAGTCTCGGAGAGCCCTTCTAGCCTGACGCCGCTGCCCCCAGCCACCGTGACTGTACCTTTCGCGCCTACGGCCGTGCCAACGGCGACTGCGTTGCCCACGAGCACGCCCACGCCTACCACGACGAACACGCTGTTCCCCACAGCTACTCCTGGGCCCGAGGCCTCCTTCGATCGTCTGGTCCTTATTGACCAGGAGGAGCAGATGATGTATGTGTATCAGGACGGGCAGCTGATCCGAAGCGTCCCTTGCAGCACCGGGGTGCCTGGGGAGCAGACACATACTCCTGCCTGGGAGGGGGAGGTAGGCCACTACGTAGGTACGTTCTTCTCCTTTGGTGTGTACGCCGACCATGGGTGGTATCTCTTCGATCACTACGGGGCGATGCTCATCCACAGCGCGCCCTATCTCGTCGAGAATGGGGTCAAGGTGTACCAGGAGTTGGATACGCTGGGCGTGCGTCCGAGTTCCCACGGCTGCATTCGATTGCCGCCTGAAGAGGCAGAATGGTTCACCCAGTGGCAGCCGCAGGGAGCGCACGTGATCATCACTCCTCCGCGGCAAGAGTAACGGATGCCGTCAGTCTGGCTCTGCCTGGCCCTTTTGCTGGCGGTGGCCGGTTTGGGCTTGTGGGCCTGGAGCCGGCGACAGCGGGCCATGGCCGGGCTACCGGCTGGGCGCATCGTCTACGCAGATACGGGCGCGTGGCAGGTCTGTGAACGTCCACTGTTCTCACAGGAGTACCGCCTGGCAGGGAAGCCGGACTATCTGGTTGAGGAGCAGGGACGCATCGTCCCCGTGGAGATCAAGCCCAGGCGCCGGGTGGATGAGCCCTACATAGGTGATATCCTGCAGCTGGCGGCCTATTGCCTGCTGGTGGAAGAAGAGTATGGCGAGCGTCCTGGCTACGGATACCTCAAGTACCACGATGCGGTGTTCCAGGTTGACTATACCAGGGGTCTGAGGCAGCAGTTGCTGAGGCACTTGACGATCATGCGCCAGCAGCTCCGAGCGAGCGACGTCGCCCCAAGCCACGAGGAGCCGCGGCGCTGCATGGGGTGTGGGCATCGTGAGCACTGCGACAGGCGTCTGGCATGAGCCTGCAGGCTTGCAGGGAATGGACAGCCTGCGGCATGCGCGGCGTCTTCGTTCGATCTTTCGACTCCTGTGGTCAACGGAGCTATAATCAGCTGATTGGCGCTGGTGCCAGCTCTTGAGTTCCCGCGAGCGCCTTCTGGGCAGTTGGCTGCCAGACCCAACCATCGGCGAGCGGCGAGGAGTACCGGCGACCGGTGATCGGCATTGTCCAACCGACAGAGGACTCATGAAGCGCTTCGGATTGCTGCATCATCCCAAGATCCCCGAATCCTGGCAGGCGGCAGAGGAGACTCAGGCCGGATTGGAGGATCTTGGAGCTTCTGCGTGGCAAGCGTCTGCCTGGGACGAAGCACAAGTGCTTCGGAAGGCCCATGAGTCGGACGTGCTGATCACCTTTGGTGGCGATGGCACCATCGTGCGCACAGCGCGGGTTACCGCAGGTCATGACCTACCGATCCTGGGCGTGAACCTGGGCCGGGTTGGCTTCCTGGCTGAACTGCAGCCTTCGGAGGTCAGCGACAATCTGAAGGCCCTGGTGAATGAGCAGTATTGGTTGGAGGAGCGGATGATGCTGCGCGCTGAGCTGCAGCGAGGACGGCAGACCGTGCAGTGCTTTGAGGCACTGAATGACGTCGTAGTGAGCAGGGGCGGCCTAGCCCGTGCAATACGAGTAGGTACGTACATTGACAGCCAGTACCTGACGACGTATGTGGCGGACGGCGTGATCGTCGCTACTCCTACTGGGTCCACGGCCTACTCGTTGGCGGCGGGCGGCCCGATCCTGGATCCAAACCTGCCCAACCTGCTGCTGACGCCCATTGTGCCATACCTGACTGTGGCCACGGCGCTGGTACTGCCGTCTTCGGCGCATGTACTCCTACAGGTCTCGGCGCAGTATGAGGCAGCGCTGACGATCGACGGTCAGGTGGATGAGCAGCTCTTGGATGGTGATGCCGTGCTCGTAGGGGCTAGCCCTAATGTATGTCGATTTGTGCGTATGGGGGAGCGCGACTACTTCTATCGGACGCTGTTGCGGAGACTGAAATGAGTCTGGTGAAGCCATTCAACGTCCTTCTCCTCCGAGGAGGATAGGCGTGCCGGCTTACTGCAAGCTGATGACTGCCAAGCGTCAACCGATCATCCCTGGAGGCCGGGCTTGCTTTCGGAACTGACCATCTCCAACTTTGCCATTATTGATCATCTGCGCCTCATCTTCTCGCCAGGTCTGAACGTGCTCACCGGCGAGACGGGCGCTGGCAAGTCGATCATCGTCGATGCCGTGAGCAATCTGCTGGGCGTACGGGCAGATTCTGACCTGATCCGGGCAGGCACAGAGGGCGCGTGCATAGAAGGTGTGTTTACACTCTCGCCCGCGCTGCGCAAGGAACTGGGTCCTCTGCTGCAGGAGCACGGATTGGAGGACGGCGGCAAAACCTTGATCCTGACTCGTGAAATCAACAGCACTGGTCGGCACGTGGCCCGGGTCAATGGACGTGCGGTTACGCTAGGTACCTTCGCCTTGGTCGGGCAGCGTCTAGTGGACATCCACGGTCAGGGCGAGCACCTTTCTCTGCTGCGTGTGAGCGAGCACATTGACTTCCTGGATCGCTACGGCGGCTTGCAGCAGCGGCGCGGCGCTGTCGCGGAAGGGGTCAGTGCTCTGCGCAGCGTTCGCCAGGAACTGGCCGCTCTGCGGCGTGATGAGCGCGAGCTAGCGCGACGAGCTGACCTGCTGCAGTACCAGGTGCGGGAAATCGAAGACGCGAGGCTTGAGCCCGACGAGGAGTCGGAGCTCCTTACCGAGCGAAAGCTGCTGCTGAACGCGGAGCGGCTGTCTTCGTTGGCCAATGCGGCCTTCCAGAAGCTCGGTGGAGGCAATGAGGAGCAGCAGACGGCCGTGGACATGCTCGACAGAGTGCTTCACGATCTGACGGAGTTGCAGAAACTCGATCCGCAGATCGCCGAGCAGCGCAAGCTGGTCGAGGAAGCGTCCTACCAACTGAATGATCTGGCCAGAGCATTGCGTGCGTACCGAGACCGCATAGAGTTCACCCCACTGCGCTTGCAGGAAGTAGAGGAGCGTTTGGATCTGATCCACAACCTGAAGCGCAAGTATGGCAATTCCATCTCCGAGGTGCTACACTTTGCCGGCCAGGCCGCGGAGGAGTTGCACGCCATAACGCACAATGAGGAGCGGATCACCGAGCTCCAGGAGGAAGAAGCGCGACTGGTGGCGGCCGTAGGTGCACAGGCGGCAGAGCTCTCCGCGGCCAGGCGCGAGGCGGCGGACAGACTGGAATCAGCAGTGGAGCATGAGCTCGAAGATCTGAACATGCAGGAGGCTCGCTTTGTCGTTCAGATGCAGCGCAAGGAGGCGGATGATGGCCTGGCAGTCGAGGGCAGGCGCTACGCCTTTGATGCAAGCGGCATTGATCGCGTGGAGTTCCTGGTCGCACCGAACATAGGGGAGCCACCCAAGTCATTGGCCAAGACGGCCTCCGGCGGTGAGACTTCGCGGCTCATGCTGGCGATGAAGACAGTGCTGACAAGTGCCGACGAGGTGCCGACCCTGATCTTCGACGAGATCGACCAAGGCATTGGCGGCCGTGCTGGTGGCATCGTAGGCCGCAAGTTGTGGGGCTTGACTCCCGAACACCAGGTGCTTTGCGTGACGCACCTGCCACAGCTAGCCTGCTATGGTGATACACACCTGAAGGTGGACAAAGTGCTGAGCAACGGGCGCACGGTGACGCGCGTGGAAGTGCTGGACGGGGAGGGCCGGGTTCACGAGTTGGCAGCAATGATCGGTGGTCCGGCCGGCAAGGCCCGCCAGCGTAGCGCGCAAGTCATGTACGAGGAGACCCTCGCCGTGAAGGCGGCAAGTCTGGATCATTAGGACACAACAGGCCGAGTATAGCAGCTGAGTTGTAGACCCGGTTCCTGAAGGGAACCGGGTTCCTCTGTTGGAAAGCCCGAGCGAAGCAGGACAGAACGTCCTGGTGTCAAAACACCCTCTGATCGGCTAGCTCGCGCAGACGCGAAGCGGCAGCTTCGGCGGTCAGGTCGCGTTGTGCCTGGGCCAGCATCTCGTAGCCCACCATGAACTTGCGGACCGTGGCCGAGCGCAGCAAAGGTGGGTAGAAGTGCACGTGCAGGTGCCAGGCAGGATGAGCCTGGCCATCAGACGGCCGCTGGTGAAAGCCCATTGAGTAGGGGAACGATACCTGGAAGAGGTTGTCATAGCGCGTCGTCAGCCGCTTCAAGATGTCGGCCAAGCCGTGTTGCTCTGCGTCGTCGAGGTCCGTGAGCGCCGACACATGCCGCTTGCTGAGCACCATAGTCTCGAACGGCCAGGCGGCCCAAAAAGGCACGAGCGCGACAAACTGCTCGTTCTCCAGCACTGTCCTGCTGGCATCATCTATCTCCAGAGACAGGTAGTTGCACAGCAGGCAGTCCCCCTCCTGGCGCAGGTACTCAACCTGTGCCTGATCTTCCGTGGCTATGATCGTTGGCAGCGTCTCGTTAGCCCAGATTTGACCGTGTGGATGGGGGCTGGAGGCGCCCATCATCTCCCCCTTGTTCTCAAAAACCTGAACGTAGTTGATGTAGGGCAGCGCTCCCAGTTCTCGGTGCTGCTGGGCCCACGTGTCCACGACATGGCGGATCTGCTCTAATGGCAGCTCAGCCAGGGTGAGGTCGTGTCGCGGCGAGAAGCAGATCACCCGGCAGATGCCGCGCTCCGGATGGCGGACCAGCAACGGTGACTGTTTCCTGGCGGCGTCGCTCACACCCTGTGCGCCCGGCAGGAGCGCTGCAAAGTCATTCTCAAACACAAACGTCTCTGCATATACCGGGTTGCGTTGCCCGCTCGCGCGGGCGTTGCCAGGGCAGAGGGTGCATTCTGGATCGTAAGCGGGGCGCCTGGTGGGCGGGACAGCCTCCACCTGGCCGAGCCATGGCCGTTCCATGCGATGCGGCGAGACAAGGATCCACTCTCGAGTCAACGGATTATAGCGCCGGTGGACGCTGGAGATAGCTGTCGACTGCCTGACCACGGTGACCTCCAAGAGGACGCTGCTCTGAATGATAGGGCAGGGGACGCCAGTGCCCAAATCCGCACGAGGTGCAAGAGGGATCTGTCAGGCAACGCTAGAGTTTCGCCATGTGCTGTCCTTCAGTTGCCCTCAAGCCCAAGGTCGTCTTGACGCCAAGGTTCACTTGCGATAGACTTTGACTGTTGCTTGACAGAGCATCTGTGACGTGGACGAAGTGCCCGACGCCCCAGGAGGTCAGCGTGGCCAATGGATACCAGCGCCGATTTACTCAGCCCCGATGCATGCATTTTCTGCTCTATCATCGCCGGCAGAGCACCGGCCACAGTAGTCTACCAGGACGAGCACACGCTGGCTTTCATGGATATCAACCCCGCCACAAGCGGCCACGTTCTGGTTGTTCCCAGGCGGCACGCACGAGACATCTTTGACGTCAGCGAGGAGGACGCGCAGCACGTGATGCGCACGGTGGTACGTGTGGCGCGTGCCATCGACAGGGCCCTAGAGCCCGACGGCGTAAACCTCATCCAGGCCAGCCGCCGGGCCGCCTTCCAGAGCGTGTACCATTTCCACATGCACATTGTGCCGCGGTGGTTTGGCGATGGCATTGCTCCACCCTGGCGGCGCGTTCCGGGCGACCCCAAGGCGTTGCGAGAGACAGGGGCCAGGATCAGGAGGGAGCTGGAAAGCCAGTGACGGAACATCTCGTCTGTGTCGAGCACTTTCTCTTCCGCCGAAATGGCTTGTGCCCACCGAAGATGATCGCCAGGAATCGCCAGCGCTCAACCGGACTGGCCTGTCTGTGCGAGCCGGCCCCAGCCGCGTCCGTGTTCTCTGGGCGCAGTGCGCAGCAATTGCTAACGATACCTTGAGGACTGCTCAGCGCTTTGGGTCTGGCGGTGCACGGTGGGTCTCGTGGGGTGTGCGTCCACTAGAGGTCGGTGGGCCCGGCGGGCTGCTTGAGGGCTTTGGCGAGGCAAAAGGAACGGCCCCCGGAATGGCATCCGGGGGCCGTCGATATAGGGCGAGTACATTCCGCCCGCGGCTAGCAGCAGCTCACGATCTCGAGCGAGACGCTGGCCTCAAAAGGCATGCCGCGAGCGGTGCCGGTTATATCTCGCTACATCCCAGTGAGGCGTAGACGTGTCAGCTGAAACCAGCCCAGCAACAGCACACAGGTTAGGCTTATTAGCGCTACAAACACTATCTTCTCCATTTCTTCATCCTCCTGACCACAGACCTGGTCCTACATTAGGCGGGTGGAGGGCATTTCCATCCGCGTTCTACACGCTTCTGAGTCTAGTATAGCACATATTCGCTTGTGTGCGCATTACAGTTTGTTTGGATAGAACATAATTCGACGTCTAGGCGTTACAGTTTCTTCATTTGACGGCTGTGATGGCCTCACAAGGCGGGTAACAGGGCGCAGATGCCCGCGCTCATGCTGCAAACGGAACTGTCCTACACCTTTCTGACCCGACCCACGCGGCCACCTGCGGTCGGGGTGCGACACGTCCGGTTTCTTCTCCTAGGACGCCTCAATCCGATTACATGTTCCGGTGCGACGGGACCGTGTGGGGGCCTGCAACTGGCGAGCAAAGAGGATAGTAGGACGCTATGGTGGTTGGGCGTGAACTCGCTGTCGGTGGCGGTGCACGGTTTTGAACGCGGATGTGTGGTGGTTGACAGCGGCGGATGAGAGCACCCAACGCACGGTGACCTCGCGTTGCGGTGAGGGTGTGACATAAAGAACGAGAGAACACAACGGCCATTTCAGATGCCAGCCAGTGCTCTCTGGTCAACATCCAGTCGGGGCGCGCGGATTTGAACCGCGGACCACTTGAACCCCATTCAAGTGCGCTACCTGGCTGCGCTACGCCCCGCACAGCCCGCATTATAGGTGAGTGGGGCGCTTTTGGCAAATAGCCGTATTGACCAATGTCTCAGTCTGGACTAGAATGTGCATTGGCAGCGTGGCGGACCGCCAGAACTCCGCCACTTTGCTTTGTCCAAGCCAGAGAAGACTGGCACACCAAAGCCGCTGCTGATCTATGATGGTAGCTTAGCACTGACAATCATAATGGGTGACTGGTGATGTTCGAGAACCTTACCGAGAGGCTACAGACCGTTTTCAAGAAACTCGCCGGCAAGGGCCGTCTGTCGGAGCAGGATGTGGACGCGGCGCTGCGCGAGGTACGAATGGCGCTGCTCGAAGCCGATGTCAACTTCCGCGTGGTGAAGGAGTTGGTGACGCGAGTGCGCGAGCGCGCTATCGGTGCGGACGTGATGAGGAGCCTCACGCCCGCGCAGATGGTGATCAAGATCGTGAACGAGGAACTGGTCACCACGCTGGGCCAGCCGCGCAGGCTGGATCTCTCCGGTCCAGCGCCGCACGTGATCATGCTCGCCGGCCTGCAGGGTTCGGGCAAGACGACGACGGCTGCCAAGCTGGCGCTCAAGCTGCGTCAGTCGGGACAGCGTCCGCTGATGGTGGCTGCCGACACCCGCCGACCCGCAGCCATCACTCAGCTGGAGGTGCTGGGTGAGCAGCTGGACGTCGCGGTGCACAGTGAGGGCGACAAGGTGGCTCCGCCGCACATCTGTGCCAACGCTGTGGCTCGGGCGCGCAAGGGTGGCTATGGCGTGGTGCTGCTGGACACCGGAGGGCGCTTGCACATCGACGACGCGATGATGCATGAACTGGAAGAGATCGTGCGCCAGGTCTCGCCGTCCGAAGTGTTGCTGGTGGTCGATGCCATGACCGGCCAGGATGCGGTGCGTGTGGCGGAGGAGTTTCACAGCCGTGTTGCACTGACAGGTTTGATCCTGACCAAAGTAGATGGCGACGCGCGCGGCGGTGCGGCGCTGTCCATCCGCGCTGTGACAGGTGTGCCCATTGTGTACCTGGGTATTGGCGAGAAGATGGGGGCCCTGGAGCCATTTCAGCCCGATCGCCTGGCCTCGCGTATCCTGGGCATGGGCGACATCTTGACGTTGATCGAACGGGCCGAGGCGGCCTTTGACGAAGAGCAGGCGCTCAAGATGGAGCAGAAGCTGCGCACTGCCACGTTTGACCTGGAGGACTTTATGGAGCAGCTGCAGCAGCTGAAGCAGATGGGGCCGCTGCAACAGGTGCTGGAGATGGTGCCAGGATTGTCCAGCATCAAGGGTCAGCTGTCGGAGGACATGACCGAGCAGCAGATGAAGCGCACCGAGGCCATCATCCGCTCCATGACCCCTGAGGAGCGGCGCAACCCGCGGATCATCAGCGGCAGCCGCAAGCGTCGAATCGCGCGCGGCAGTGGGACGAGCGTATCCGAAATCAACCAGCTGCTTAACCAGTTCCGGCAGATGCAGCGCCTGATGAAACAGCTGAGCAGCGGGCGTCTACCCGGCTTGCTGGGCCGACTGCGTCTGTAGCTCAAGCTAAATACTCAGCATGGAGGTAGCGCAGGCACAAGTACAATTCGAAGGGTATGTTGGTGCGGTCGGTCAGTAAGTGAGTCTACGTGGCTCGATGTCGGGGTTTGCTATCCGGTGCGCAGTTCGACTCGGGGGAACTGAGAGCCGAAGGCTGAAGTGTGCCCAGCGTCGCGGCCCCATTTCGGCGTGCTTTTGACCGCGAGCCACATTTCGGGTAGAATGTTTGTCTAATCAGAAGAGTTGGTGGCGCCGCATCCACGCAGGGGTTCCCAGTTTTCTTGCCCATCTCGGGGCCTCTGCGGTTGGATACTTGTTTGAAGTGATGGAGGAGGAAAGGTCACTTGGCAGTTCGAATTCGTCTTCGTCGTACTGGCGGGAAGAAGCAACCAAGCTATCGAGTGGTTGTAGCTGATTCGCGCTCGCCGCGCGATGGGCGCTTCATCGAGAACATCGGGCACTACAACCCGCGCACCGATCCAGCTACAGTTGAGATAGATCAGGAGCGTGCTCGGTACTGGCTGTCCCAGGGCGCACAGCCCAGCGATGCTGTTGCGCGCCTTCTGGAGAAGAAGGGCATCATTTCCGAGCGTGAATGGCGCTACAACGTGGTCAAGGAGAAGGTGACCGAAGCGTCCCAGGCTCCTGAGGCTCCTGAAGAGGCAGCCACAGAAGGAGAATAACCTTCATGTCCGAACCGCAGATGAAGGAGCTCATCGAGTACATTGCCAAGACCCTAGTGGATCATCCCGATGAGGTGCAGGTGGCGGAGATCACCGGAGCGCGTTCCATCATCTACGAGTTGAGCGTTGCACCATCCGATATGGGCCGCGTCATAGGGAAGCATGGCCGTGTGGCCAATGCCATGCGCAGCCTGCTGCGCGTCGCTTCCGCACGGTCTGGGAAGCGGGCTATCCTGGAGATTGTCGAATAGGGGCTTTGTACGTTGTGTCCCACAACGCAAGTGGATAGACCTCGCAGACGTCGCACCGTTCACCAGCAGCATCCGCCGGATGCCAGAGACTGCCGTTCTGCCAGGCAACGGGACAGCGAGCAGAGTTCTGTCGTCCGGCGTTGTGATCCAGAGTACCTAGCCATAGCTACGGTGCTAGCACCGCACGGCGTTGGCGGTGAGCTGAAGGTCCGCATCGAGACCGATTTTCCTGAGCGCTTTGCGCTGCTGACGCGCGTCTACCTCGGCCCAGAGCATCTCCCCTATGACTTCGAGGGCTTTCGTTTGCACGCGGCCCACGGTCTACTGAAGCTGAAGGGCTGTGACGATCGGACGGCGGCGGAGAAACTCCGCGGCATGGACGTGTGGATTCCGCTCGGGGAGGCCATGCCGCTGAAGCCGGGTGAGTACTATGAGTATCAAATCCTCGGCCTTGAGGTGTCGACGCCAGGCGGCGAGCCTCTGGGTGTTATCCGGGATGTACTGTACACCGGAAGCAATGCAGTGTATGTGACACAAGGGCCACGTGGAGAGGTGCTCATCCCGGTGCTGAAAGAGGTGGTGCTGGAGGTGGATCTGGAAGGCGGACGCATGGTCGTACAGTTGCCTCCTGGACTGCTGGAGTAGCAGAGCCAAGACATTATCTGTATGCAGTTTGGCGGACGGTGCACGCGACGTGCATGCATCTTGTGTCTGCGGAGACCAACGGGGTCGCGATGACCGATGTCAAGTACTGGGTAGGCTTCAATATCGTGCCAGGTATTGGACCGGCACGACTCAAGAGGCTGCTGGATCACTTCGGAGATGCTGAGTCTGCTTGGAATGGCCCTCCTCTTGAGCTGGCACGGGCTGGTCTGGACCGCAAGTCGCTGCAGAGCCTGTTGGCGGTTCGCGCCAAGCTTGATCTGGACGCCGAGATGCATCGCATCGAAGACGCCGGCGCCCACGTGGTCACGTTGCAGGACGAGAACTATCCTCAGCTGCTGCGGCAGATCAACCTGCCACCGTTGATGTTGTATGTCAAGGGCTCCTACCTGGCTGACGATGACTGGGCGATTGCGGTGGTGGGCACACGCCGCGCCAAAGCCTACGGCCAAGAGGTGACGCGCTACCTGGCGGGCGGTCTGGCACGCAACGGCATCACGATCGTCAGCGGCCTCGCCCGCGGCATTGACTCACAGGCGCATCGTTCAGCCCTTCAGGCGGGTGGGCGCACCATTGCCGTGCTGGGTTCAGGCATTGACGTAATCTACCCGAGTGAGAACAGGGGCCTGGCACAGGAGATTGTCGCGGCTGGTGCTTTGATCACCGAGTATCCACTTGGAACCAAGCCGGACAGGAAGAATTTCCCACCGCGGAACCGCATCATCAGCGGGCTCACGCTGGGAACGCTCGTCACCCAGGCGCCGGAGGGCAGCGGCGCGTTGATCACGGCGTACTTCGCACTGGAGCAGGGGCGCGAGGTGTTTGCTGTGCCGGGAAGCTTGCTTGATCGCGGGTGCGGCGGCACCAACAGGCTCATCCAGCAGGGTGAAGCGAAGCTGGTGATGAGGGTTGAGGACGTATTGGAAGAACTGAACCTGACCATGGTTAGCCAGCAGGCCGAAGTGCGGGCAGCGGTGCCAGGGAACGAGACAGAGGCTTTGCTGTTGCAGCATCTATCAGAGGAGCCGCTGCATGTGGACGAATTGGGACGCGCCAGCGGGCTGCCAATCGCACAGGTCTCGGGTACGCTTGCCCTGATGGAGCTCAAGGGCCTGGTACGGCAGGCCAGTGGCATGAAGTACGTCCTGGCACGCGAGGCCGGGGGTCAGTACACCGTAGACTAGTGCGCGTTGCTCGAGAAACCCACGCCTGGCTGACTGGTGGTTTCTCAGCCGTCAGAGGAGAGAACGTGAACGCCAAACCTGCTTTGTATGCCGTCGTTTTGGCGGGAGGAGGTGGCACTCGCCTGTGGCCACTCAGCCGCGTGGATCAGCCGAAACACCTTCTCAGGCTTTACGGCCCGAACACTCTGGTGTCTCAGACCTTCAAACGGGTAAAGGCCCTCATCCCGCACGATCGAATGTTGACGATCACAGTGGCAGACCAAGTCCAGGCGCTCAGAGAAGAAGTCCCCGACCTCTTGCCCGACAACATCGTCGTGGAGCCTTCAGGCAAAAGTACGGGTCCCTGTGTTGGGCTGATGGCTCTGCTGATCCACAAGCGCGATCCAGATGCAATCATGGTATCAATGGCATCCGATCACGCCATTCAGGATGAGGAAGGCTTTCGCACCGTTCTTCGTGCTGCTGTGGATGCGGCCGAAGCAGGTCACCTGGTTACTATCGGCATTGTGCCCGACTATCCCGAGGCGGGCTATGGCTACATTCAGCGCGGTGAGCTGCTTGAGCAACACGTGGGGCACGACGTGTATCGCGTATTGCGCTTCACAGAAAAGCCTGACTTGGAGACGGCGCGCTCGTTTGTCGAGACCGGAAGATACTTCTGGAACAGCTCCATTTTTGTGTGGAAAGTTTCGGTGATCCTGTCTGAGATCCGCAGGCTGTTGCCCGAGTTGTACGCACAGTTGATGGAGATTGAGCCGGCCTTGGACACCATTCAGCAGGCCGAAGTGATCGAGCGCGTGTGGGATTCCGTGCACCCCGTGTCCGTTGACGTCGGGGTGATGGAGCGTGCCAGTGACGTGGTTGTGTTGCCCGCCAACATCGGCTGGAGCGACGTCGGTTGCTGGAGCTCTGTGGCGAGCCTCACCCCGGTCGACGCCTATGGGAATGCCGTGCAGGGGGAAAGCATTGTGCTGGACTGTCGCGACACGTACATTCGCAGTTCTGGGCGACTTGTGGCAGCTGTAGGGCTGAGCGACATGGTGGTGATTGAGACTGAGGACGCCGTGCTGGTCTGTCCCAAAGACCGCGCACAGGATGTGAGGAGCATTGTGGAACAGCTGAAGCGCAAGGGCAGGGAGGAATACCTCTGAGTGCGTGACAGCACATCAGGTCAAGCCCGGCGAGCTGGGCCTGAATGGCGTGCGCGCCTCAGGGTGCGAGGCCCATCAGCGGCCTGTGGGCTTGCGGTTTGATTGGAGTTCGAGCCCAAGGGCTGTAGCCAGGGATCGCTGATCCTTGGCTTTCTTCTTGTGGCGAGAATGGCCAGGAGGTAAGGACGTGATCGCAGAGATCGTCACCATCGGTACGGAGCTGCTGCTGGGCGAGATAGTGGATTCCAATGCGGCGCAGATTGCCCGGGAGCTGGCGGTGATCGGCGTGGATCACTTTTTCACCAGCACGGTG
>Ga0209427_10006610_pt1 | contig 13204 bp, 13 predicted proteins | sample DeeMarSWOR136_30_FD_187465 | JGI IMG/M metagenome (GOLD analysis project Ga0209427, IMG submission 187465) | Marine sediment microbial communities from White Oak River estuary, North Carolina - WOR-1-36_30 (SPAdes) (version 2) | ecosystem: Environmental > Aquatic > Marine > Intertidal zone >... | reverse complement strand
GTGATGCGTGTGTGGCTTTCCGATGACTGGATTAGGGCAGTTGCGTATAACCGATTGACAACGTTGTTACAATCACTAGAATGGCCTGAAACAGCCCACATGCTAGAATGGGCAGAACACGAAGGCATCATACCAAAGATTGTAAGGGAAGTTACAAACGTAGAATTGACGCTTGCGCCCTATCCAGAACATGACATACAGGACTATCATGTAGGTTGGGAAAGCAAGTTTGATGCAGTCGTAGCCGACCAAGTTCTTGAACACGTTCCAGACATCTTTGCTGGCATAACCAACTGTATAGATTATGTGAAACGGGGCGGAATCATTATGCTTGGTACGCCTTGGCTTTATCCTTATCACGCTGCGCCAAAGGATTATTGGCGGGTTTCAAGGGACGCCTATGAATGGTTCTTTGAAAACTGGAGCGTAGAAACCATAGAAATAGGCGGATGGGGGCACCAAAAAGCACTCATCTATGGCAACGAACAAGATGCGTTCCTTGCAGCGGTAAGATGCGTAAAGTGCGATATTCCTTTAAGGAATCCGAATGAACCGTGTCCTGAGTGCGGGCGTCAGGGGTCTAAGTATTGGAAGTTCAACAGAAGCGTGCAGCAAGCAATAGACGCTGGACTTTTTGATGAACCCAACGATGAAGACCATTCCATAGAAGTGTGGGCTGTAGGAAGAAAGAAGTGAAAATACTTATCCACGCCCATAGGATCATATCAGTAGACAGATGGCGTTTCTTTGCTCAGAAGATGATAGAATTGGGCAACGAAGTAAGGGCTATCACATCCAAACTTCACAGCCATGAACCTTTTCTTGAAGCGGGATTCATAGACGTTGGCATAAAACACGTCTACAAACCAGAACAGGTCAACGAAGCGGTAAATTCCTTTCAGCCAGATTTAGTCTGTGGTGAAAACTTTTCGCCTGATGAAAAAACTGGCAGAACCATGATAGAACTAACCAATCAAAAGGGTACGCCCAGCTTCTTGCATCAACACCATGTAAACACTAGGGCTGGCAATTATCTCAATCACGGTTCTTGGAAACATGCCCATCTTTTCTGCGCCACAGTTGAAAATTCAAAACTGTGCGCCATTGGAAGGTTGCCTTGGAAAGAAGACCACATATATTCCTTTGGTTGCTGGGAACACGATGAGTTATTGGCAGTTCATGCACCGAGGGCAATCCAACAAGTCCACGAATCGCTGAACATAGATGGCCGCAAGTTAATAGCTGTTTTTAGCAATAGTGATGATGCTGACTACTGGCTTCCTTGGGTGGGGGCTAATAACGAATGGCTAATTGTTGTGCATCCCCACCCCATCTTCAGAAGGGCGGTCAACGGAAAAGGCAAAGAGTGTTTTTTGAACAAGGTAGATGAAAACTATCCTGCTTATCACGAAGCCAATAAAAGGGGTGCGGTTTTCTGCGTAGACCATTTACCAGGAACGCTTGATGGAATAGAGATAAAGCAAATCCACAAGCACCATCTTATTCTGGCGGCTGATGTTATCCTAAGTGGGTCGCCCGATATATGTTGGGACGCTTACATACTAGGCAAAAAGAGCTACGTCTTCGGCAGGCATCCGAACTGGCGAAGGGTACATCCAGCCTATTCGTCCATCCTAGATACGTCTAAGTTTTTCGGTGACAACACCAATTTCATAGAAAAAGTAAATCAAGCTCTTTCCGAACCAAGTGGTATAGTTCAAGATTGGGAAATGCTGAAGGATAGATATGGGTATATTGACGGCAAATGGTGGGAAAGAACCTACAATTTAGCCAAGGAGCTAGTCAATGATAGTCCTATACCTTCAAGCAAGGATGGCGTCTAACAGGTGCCCAAACAAAGTAGCCATGTCTCTTGCTGGCAAGCCAGCTTTCGTTAGGTGTGCGGAACGGGCACTCGAATATATCAATCCAGACAGGATAGTGTTAGGAACAACATTGCAAGCTAACGATGACCCACTTGTGTTTTTAGCGAAACACGAAGGGTATGAAGTGTTTCGTGACCAGTCTGACCATGCCAGAAGAGTCTTGAAGTTCACAAAAGGCTTGGGGGAAGACGACATTTTCGTGGAAATTGGTTGCGATTCGCCACTAGCCATCGCATTTCACTTGCCCATGATAATCGAATTGATGCAAAAGGGATGGGAAAGATACTGGCACTACAGTGAATATGGAACCTTTCGTGTGGCTGTTTCTGAATTCTTCGGCTATAGGCCAAGGGTTCATATAGCAATGTGCAAAGAAAGAGATAAAACTGCCATATACGATACTACAGACAAGCATGTTTGGCTTGAAGCACCCAGAGACGGTTCTATCATCTGCCAATTCGATGACCCAATATATTCTGAACCTTGGGTTTACGATGACCTTACAATGGATTTCCCGTCGCAGGCACTCATAATAAGACAAATATATCAAGACCTGTATATGGGAAAGCCACTTAATCACCATGACATTTGGGACTACCTTCATGCAAGGCCATTCATGTTGAGCCAGCTTCAATCAGGGCATCAGGTAGCGAATCAGCCCATGCACCCTTGGGGCCAAAAAGGTCTGTACGAACAAATACGCAACACGGTAGATTATATTGAAGTTCTTGTAAAGGAGGATGCTAGCTATGAGATAATCGGGGGTTCAGATGGCAAAGAAACTAAAAAAGAAAGGAAAAGAAAGTGAAAAAGTTAATACCGATTTTGCTGGTTCTTATGCTGGCTGCGTGTGCCGCACCTGCGGTGGAACCGCCAGTTGAAGAACCCGAACCCATCACGTTTACGTGGTGGTCTGAAAGGATTGGTGCGGCTTGGCTCCCGTTCTTCACCATGCCTGAATACGAAACGGGAGAGCTGGGCAACATCATAATCGAAAATTGGCAAGAGCAGTATCCAGAATATGCCGATATAGGGATTGAGGCCATCGCCGCCGCTTATGCGGGTGGAGACCGAGACCCACTGATTGATGCTATGGTGGCAGCAGGACAGCCACCCTGCATCATAGACGGCTACGCTGGACGCTACACGTCCTTCTTGGACACAGCCGTTTCGCTAGACCCGTATCTGACAGACGACCAAAAGGCCGACCTATACTATTACGAAGAAGGTCTAAGCTACTTGGCTGCACCAGGAACGGTCGAGTATGGGATGGTGAACGCTACTGTTCTCAGAAGCGTAGGGCTTGAACCGCCAGAGCCTTGGACATGGATTCCCTACGAAACTTTCCTTGAATGGGGTGAAGTGTTGAAGGCTAATGGCTTGTACTTGTCCTGCAACTTCTGCGCTGCGCCTTCGTCCATGCAGTGGAACTGGGCTTGGTTCGGCAATTCGGGTATCCAGGTGTGGGAAGACGACTATTCTGGCATTGTGTTGAACACGCCAGAAGCCGTTGACGTTCTTGAAGAACTTGTGCGCCTGAACCAAGAAGGTTACTTCGTGCCTGGTGCTCCAGGGCTGGTAGATGATGACTGCATCTTTGAGAACTGGACTCAGAACAAGTACGCCTACTTCCAAGGTGGACGGTTGGCCTTCATGCCTTGGTTTGATGGTGCTGTAGATGCGGGCCAGATAGACGAAGTTCCCGAAGTCATACCCGTAATGGGTGTATCAATCACGGGGGCGGAAGGCTTGCTGGAAATCCAGCCCATGACCAACATTGGCTTTGTGACCATGTGGTGTCCTGAAGAAGCTAGGACTGCTGCGGCCAGCCTCTTGTACCACGCACAATCGGCTTGGTACTGGAAAGGCTATCCGTCAGGTTTGCCCAATCAGGGTGCCCATGAATCTGCTTGCGGCCTGCCAGAAGAAGCATCGGTGATTCAATATGCCAAGGAACACGGTATGGACGCTGGTACGTTTGTGCCCGTATACAATGAGGCTAGGCGTATCTTCGGAGAATACTTTGGTTCTGCCATTCGTGGCGACATCACGGCAGAAGAAGCACTAGCTGGCTTTGAGGCGGATGTGGAAGCTCTTCTTGAATGACGAAGTGGAAAAAAGTGCAGGGGGTGCTTTTTTGCGCCCCCGCACTTGCCCTGCTTTTTCTGTTTTACCTGTTACCAGCGTTTGTAACAGTTGTGCTCAGTTTCTTTGAGACTCAGCACTATGTATCCTATACGTGGGTTGGGACAGAACATTATCAGAACCTTATAGACAGTGGGTTTTTTGATGCACTAAGGGTATCGGGCAAGTTCCTGATAGCTGCGCTCATTTACAAGTTCATAATCTCTTACCTGATTGCGGTGGCACTGTACTTCATGTCGCCAAGGTTTTCCATGTTTATGAGAACCATTTATTACGTTCCAGTAGTCCTAAGTGGCGTGGCTACCGTATCCGTTTGGCGCTGGATACTAGGCCCTTCTGGATTGATAAATTCGGTTCTTGGCAAAACGTACTTGTGGTTTGGCGACCCTAAACTATCGCTTTGGGCCGTTGCCTTCGTGATGATGATGCAATACGTTGGCGGAACGATATTGTTGTGGTCGGCGGCGTTAGGCCAGATTCCACCCGATGTCATAGATGCAGCCAAGGTAGACGGCGCAGGGACTTTCAGGTTAATATGGCACATTTTCACCCCGCTAACGCAACCGACCAGAATGTACATAGGCATAGTTGGGTTTTTGGGTGCCTTGCAGGTTTGGGAACATCCTTGGTTGTTTACTGGCGGTGGCCCGCAAGGTAGTTCAACCACCGTTGCCCTTAAAATATTCAACACCGCATTCAGCTTGGGACAAATCGGCATGGCTTCTGCTATGACAACTGTTACTCTGTTATTGTCAATTCTTCTAGCGATCTACCTGATATACAGAGGTATGATGTGAAGAAAATCGTTATATTGTTCATTATATTGCTTGCGCTGTGGGGAATCCTACCAGGATTACTGACGGTGCAAACTTCCTTCGCATCGGCATACGTCTTTGGAATACCAAAAAGGATTTCTTTAAGCAACTGGCAGTGGCTTGATTGGGAACGCATATTCATGTGGGCTAAGAACAGCGCCATCGTCGTGGTTCCTTCCACGGTTTTGTCCGTAATCGTCAGTTGCATGGCGGGATATGGTTTCGCCAAATATGAGTTTCCTGGTAGAGACGCTTTGTTCACGCTTTTCGTCATAGCGATGGTCGTTCCCGCGCTTATTCTATTCGTGCCAAAGTTCGTTATCATAGCCAAAATGGGCTTCTACAACTCTTACATCGGCATGATATTGCCAGTAATCCTCAATCCAGCAGGGGTGTTCTTCGCCCGTCAATATTATCAGGGCATGGGCGATGACATTTTGGATGCCGCTAGGGTTGATGGCGCAAACGAATGGCAGGTGTTCCAGAAAATCATTCTACCAATGTCAAAACCGCTAATTACCATTGTGGCTTTGTTTGCCTTTACGCTGGCTTGGGGCGATTTGCTGTGGCAGTTCATTATTGCTAGAAATCCAGACCTACAAACACTTGTCGTGGGCCTTACAAGCGTGCTACAAGGGCACCAAGAGGCCATGCTGGATTTGGATAACGCTACTGTACAGGGGATAGAAGCGGCTGTATCCACGATAGTCGCTTTACCGCCCATGATATTATTTGCCAGTTTTAGCAAGTATTTCGTGACAGGTCTACGAATACAGGCTGGACAAACATGACAAATTGGGAAACGGCTCATCTGTATGAAAAAGCCCACTGGCAAAGACTAATCACCGAGGCCAAGGAAGGCAAGTCGGACTTTTGGTTCGGCCTGTGGCAAGAACAAGCAGACTATCTATGGCCTTTGCTGGAACACTCGATGCCAGTAGGCGACGACACCATCATTGTCGAGATAGGTGCCGGTCTAGTGGGTATGGTAAGGTTGACGACGAAAGGAAAGCGAATTATCGTTGACCCACTAGCAAACATGCAACGGCAAGGATATGAAGAACTGTTTGGCGGTTCGGATGTACGAATAATCCCAACAAGGGCTGAGGTCTGCATAAACGCCATGAAAGGCGAAGTCTCAATCGTATTGGCCCTAGATACCCTAGACCACTGCCAAGCGCCAAACAAAGTTCTGGATGCCGTTCACGGGATGCTGAAAACAGAAGGCATATTCTGCGAATCAACCACCATCTTCCACGAACCGACTGAATGGACAGATAATGAATATGGCAAATACCATCCTTGGTTTTGGGATTGGTATGGGTTTTCGCAGATTATGTCAAGTGCAGGTTTTTACTTGCTTGCTAAATACGATGGGTGGCCTTGTCATCCTGGCTTCAACGATGAAAGCTCAAATTCTTATCAGCATTTAAGAATCTGGGGGTTAAAATGAGGATTGTATTGATATGCGTGGACTGTCTTAGGAAGGATGCGGTCAAGCCCGATTCTAAGATAGGGCAGTTCATGGCCGAGAATCTGACATTTACTCAGGGATACGCTTCTGGCCCTGCTACTACGCCAAGTGTGGTAACTTGTCTTTCTGGCGTCGTGACAGGCGAACACGGTAGCATCACAACGGCATCCCCACTAAGGGTAGAAACTTGGGTGCAAAAGCTGGCGGCAAGAGGGTTTAAGACCGTATGCTACACTGAAAATAACTTCTTTCAACCGCTAGATACGTCTTTTGCCGAATGGTATGCGTTGCCTTGGATGAAGGATAGGGACAAATACACATCACCCGATTATGACCGTATATGGAACAGGATAGAAACCGAAAAGGAAGATGCTTTCTTCTATGTCCATCTAATGGACGTACACCCCCCATACAGGTTCTATGACCCGATAACGCCTGATATGTTTCCACAAAAGATGTGGGCATATCAGCTTACACAATGGGTCAATGCTTGCGCGAACGAAGGAAGGCCAAGCCTGACCGATGAACAGTTTGACCACCTGTGGAAGCTCATGGAAGGCGAAGTCGCTACGGTAAACAGGAAACTCGAATTTCCTGGCGACATGGTGTTCCTTATAGCAGACCACGGGGAACTTATCGGTGATACGTTCAACAACGGAAGGTGGTGGTCGCATAACAGCAAGCATTTCACAAGGCAACAGTTAGAGATTCCCCTTGGGGCAAAGGGCCTGAGCAAAACGGGAACATACGAACAGCCGTTTATGACAAGGTTCATAGGCGAACTGATTTTTGCAGAGTTGGATAGCGGTTCATGGCCCGATGCTTCCGAATTGTATTGGGAAGACTATTGGTACGATTCAGTACACCATGCAGTTTGCCACGATGGGCATTATCTAGCCCTGAGTTCGGACGGGACGATAGCGCTTGACAGCGAATATGTTTCCTTTGATGCGGTGCCCCAGAACGTATTAAACTATTTACTGGCATCAATAGTGCGGCATAACAATCACCAGCATCTCTATTCAACTAACCCTCCCTACATCCCGCCTGAAGAAGAACGGAAAATCATAGAAGACAGATTGAAAGGCTTGGGGTACTTATGAGGTGGCTACCGAACAAGACGGCACGCTACGATTATCACTGGCAAGTAATGCAAGATGTAGTCGCAAAGAACCATGTTAAGTCTATGGCTGAAGTAGGCGTTCTTTTTGGAGACCTTGCTATACGCCTCATCCCAATGGTAGAATCGTACATAATGGTTGACCCGTGGACAAGATATCCCGATGAATGGCGTGAGGCAGATTCTTTAAGCCACCTTGACGATGAATGGTGGAACGACTGTTATACAGCGGCGATGAAGAAAACTGACCCCTGGATAGCCAAAAGGAAGGTCTACAGAATGACTTCCGTGGAAGCTGCCAAAAGGGTAGAAAACGAATCGCTAGATTTAGTCTTTATTGACGCACTACACCACTATGAACCAATGATGGAAGATATACGGGCATGGCTACCGAAAGTAAAACCAGACGGCATCTTGTCTGGACATGACTGGTGGGGCGACGGCACGGGTTACGCAGCTACAATGGAAGGCGTGATGAGAGCTTTACTGGACACATTTCCTAGAAACATTATCTGCGTATCAGAGCCAGATTCTTTTTGGGATCACGTCTGGTTCATTTCTAAGGGAGATATTAAATGAAGATTGTTTATGTAATGGGTGGAACAGGCGTGTGCGGTGGCACCCGCGTCATATGGAGCCACTGTGTTGAACTGACCAAATTGGGCCACGACGTTACATATGCCACAATGGACAGAAGCACCAAGATGCTTTGGCTTGAAGGCGATGTAAAAGTCATGGCTGCTGACAACCTGCTAAACGACAGGTGGGATGTGGCCGTCGCAACGGGCTACGAAACGTGGCCCATAGTCCACTGTTCATTCACGGCTGAGAAGAAGTTCGGGTTCGTACAAATGAAGGAAGACTTGTTTTTGCCCCATCACTTGCGTAGTATTGTTAAAAAGCATTTTTCTTTACCAATAGGGCCAGTTATAACAATCAGCGAGTGGCTCAAAGAATATCTCGAAGGAGAATGTGGGCATAAGGGCGTCACCATAATCCCCAACGGCGTGGATACTGCACTGTTCTATCCAGACCCACGATTAGAAATGAGGCCCAAGTTGAGTCGTGCCGCCTTGGTGATAGGGCATCAACTGAACGAAGCCAAAAATGTCACCGATGCAATTGATGCTATCCGTAAAGCAGGGGGCTTTGATATATGGCACGCCAGTCCCATACCCGTTAAGGGGTTGGGTGTTGACAAAAGCTACGTCAGTCCACCACAAGACACACTAAGGCATCTCTATTCCACGGCTGATGTCTTCGTAATGAGTTCCAGATATGAAGGTAGGACTTGCTTGGCACCAGAAGCCTTTGCCTGTGGTTGTCCAGTGGTGGCTATGCATCACGAAGGGATAGATGATTTGATAGGCCATGCCAGAATAGTTGAAAAGGGCAACGTGGAAGCACTGGCAGAAGCCGTTCAAGACGTTTTCATTGACACCAAGAAAACAGAAAAGCTCAAAGCCAAAGCCTATGAATACGTTCACGAAGAACTTAGGTGGGATAAGATAGGAAAGAAGTTGGAGGCTATATATGAGGGTCGCATTCCTGCAAGCAGGCGGGAAAGGCACAAGGATTGAGTCGTTTGCCAAGGGGTTACTTCCGAAACAACTGCTACCTTGCAATAAGGGCGCTGTAATTGACTACGCATTGGAAGCCTGTTTAGAAGCGGGTTGTCTACCCCACATCGTTCTTCCCCGAACCGATAACAGCATAGCGGATTATGTAGGTCGCTCTGGTTATACTGCTGTTTTCTCCCATTCAATTGGAAGTCAAGTAGACGATACCCTCATGTACGGTCTCCTTTATGAACAATGCACCGTGGGTTACGTCATGCCTGACACCATGTTTGAGCCACCAGACATCTTAGACAGAATGATGTCTAGCCTTGAAGAAAAGGGTGGGGTTGCCGTTATAGCCGTTTTTGAAACCGATGAACCACAGAAATTTGGCATGTGTAAACTAAAGGCACAAACCGTGGAACAAATAGTGGACAAGCCAGAGGAATGGCCTCAGGGTTCTGGAATGGCTTGGGGCCTCATAGTATGGAAGGAACCGTTTTGGGAAGCCGTTCAGATAGCGACTGTTGATGGCTGCACCACATTTTCTGATGTATTAAACTACGCCATAAAGCTGTTCGGTTCTATCCCGTATGTGGTGCTAGATGGATATGTGGATATCGCCACGGCACAAGATTACAGAAAGGTATTGGAAAACGGATGGTAGCAATTGCCACAATCGTCTTACACTATAAGGTTGACGAACTGACAAAACGGGCGGTTAGCGATATGCTGGCGCAAACACAGGCCCACGATGTATTCGTCATAGATGGTGGGTCGCCTGAACCGTATGTGGATAATCGTGTTCCTGTTTTGAGGAATCCTGTCAATCTGGGGTTAGCAGGAACAATCAACTGGGCCATGCAGTTCATGGGCAAATATGATTATGTCTGGCACTACACTAACGATGTGCAAAGCCCCCCGAATGTTCTGGCATCTTTGGTAGACAAGATGCTACCCTTTGCCCCGATAGCAGCCATCCAGCCTTCTATGCCGTCGTCGCATGGGCATCTGAATCCCAATCCAGATGGCGGTTGTAAATCGGTGCGATATCTTGAATGGGCTGCGGTTTTGGTCTACATGCCAGCTTGGTATGGGATAGGTGAATTGGATGAACAGTTCAACTTTTTTTCTATGGATATAGATTGGTCTTACAGGGCAAAGCAGAAGAATTGGGACTTGCTAGTTGACTATGACGTGGAATGCAAGCATCCTTGGCGTGGGACTCATAACGTGACAAGGTTTAGTATAAGTGAACAGGGACAAAAAGAACATCAATGGGGTGTAAAGAAATACGGAACCGAAAGGTGGCAAGAATGGCTAATGGGGAAAGTGGAATGAAGATACTAATGATTGCCCCACCATACCGAGAATGTCCACCTTCTGGATATGGTGGGGCCGAAAGGGTGGTTTATTGGTACGTTAGGGAACTGCTGAAAAGAAACCATGAAGTAAGCACCTGTTGCGTTACTGGTTCGGCTGTTCCTAACGTCCTAGAATGGGATGCTGGCGATATGCTTATGCACGCCCATGTCAGGGAACAACCATACTTTGAAAGCATCGAACCGTACTTGGATTTCAAGTGGGACATCGTACACGACCACACGCATTTCAAGATACCGTCCATCTACTGCAACGAACATGGCATCAACTATCTGAATACTTGCCATCTACCAAACCCACCGTTCGTGGGAAACGCCGTGGCCTTATCGCAAGCCCATAAACTGAGTGTTAGCCCGACCGCTGAAATCATCCATTTGGGCGTACCTATTGCAGATTACAACTTTTCAAAACACAAGTCTGATTACTTTCTGTACTTAGGATATATGGCACCGCATAAGAGGGTTCATTTAGCGATTCGGGCCTGCAAGGAAGCCGATGTGGACTTGTTTGTTGCTGGCCCTTATGATGATTTCCGTGACTACTTTCACAAAGAAGTTATGCCCCTTTTTGACCATAGAAGGAAATACGTGGGCGAAACCAAAGGCGAAGAAAAGCTGACCCTGCTGACTAACGCTAAGGCCATTCTCTTACCGATAGATTGGCCCGAACCAGGCTCTACGGTGGCTTTTGAGGCGATGGCAAGTGGAACGCCTGTAATTGGTTGGCAAAAAGGCGCTTTGGTTGATATAATTAGGGATGATGTAGGAATCTTGGTTGATAACTATGAAGACTTCGTGAAGGCGATAATGAACCCGCCCACAGATTATGTAAAGTGCAGAGAATACGTTAAGAAGTTCGACATTCCTTCAAGGATAGACTTGTATGAAAGGTTATACAAAAGAATAATGAAGGGAAAAACATGGTAGGGGGTTAGTTTGTGTTTCCATGAGAAACAGACCACACGGGGAAACGACGGATAGGATTTTGAAAGGGTAAGTAAAGATGAATACAGAACCAAACTTAGTCGAATTAGCAAGAAAAGAATGGCAAGGGAAAGAGAAAGAACAAGACCGCCTACTAATCCAGATGGCGGTAAAGGCAATATACGACAGGCTTGGAAACCACCAATGGCAAGCGCAATACATGGTTAGAGATGCCCGTTTATCCTGTGTGGAAATCAAGTTCTGTAATGGTATGACATTCTGGTACGAAAATTACAGCCTTGGCCCTAGCAAGAAGATACGCTGTGAAAGCCTAAGATTAGTTAAGAAGAAGCTATGGGGGTTGCTTGGCACGGAATTGTCGCAAGACATTAGAAACCTAGCAGATTTGGGTAAGGTGTTAGAACATTGGGAAGCTGAAAGAACAATATAGTTGAAGAAAATGAATAACATTATTTGCGGTGATTGTGGGGAGGTAATGGCGGGCCTAGTCGATGAATCGGTTGACCTCATTGTGACCGACCCTCCGTATGGTTGGGAGTTCATGGGCAAGGACTGGGACAAGGCCGTGCCATCGGTTGACATTTGGCGTGAGTGTGTACGGGTGCTGAAGCCAGGGGCGTTTGCGTTTGTGATGTCTGGGCCGAGGATGGACTGCCTGAGCGAGATGGGGAAGAGGTTGGGCGAGGCGGGATTCGAGATAGGATTCAGCCCGATATTCTGGGCGTATGCCTGTCTATCTGAGGATACGGAAGTGCTGACTGAAGACGGTTGGAAGGACTGGGGGCACTTGCATAAGTCCAAGAGATGTGATAGAATTGTGGTATATGATAGGGCCATAGATAGCTATTCGTTTGAGTGGCCCGAAAGGTGGAATGTTCATGCCATCAACGGAAGAGCCTATCACATCAAATCAGAGCGAACAGACCAGCTTGTTAGTGCCAACCACTGCGTATTCACGGAAAGGGGGCTTGTACGTGCGGAGAGCTTACAAGCCCAAGAAGGTGTGGCGTACTTGTCAGAATCCAGATTGTGGCAAGCGATTTCTGATCTACAAGTGCTGGGTGAAAAGGGGCCGAGGCAATTTCTGCTCAATAAGTTGTCGCCAGAAGGTCAACATTCGCAAGTATCTTCATCCCTACAACGACAAGCACAAGACGGGTGGCCAATACTGGACGGAAGAACGCAAAAAAGCGTGGTCAGAGAAGATAACGGGCGAAGGCAACCCATCTTGGAAGGGGGGCGTGACCTACTTCAGAAAACACGGCAACTATGGGCCAGTCAAATACGTGCGCTGCCCAGAAGAATACTTGGGCATGGCCCGCAAAGACGGCTATGTTATGGAACATCGCTTGCTTGTGGCGAAGGCATTGGGCAGACCCCTTCTGAGAACCGAAGTCGTCCATCATGCAGACCACGACAATTCCAACAACTCCCTAGACAACCTCGTTCTTTTTGCCTCCAATCGGGATCACAAGCTCCACGAGGCAGGCCATCCTATCAAACCACTCTGGCAACTGTCTCAAAAGTAGACTATGAAGGCATAGTCTACTGCCCCACGGTTTCCACAGGTTGCTTCGTCGCTAGGCGCAACGGCCATATCTTCCTGACTGGCAACTCAGGCTTCCCGAAAGCGATGAACATAGGCAAGGCGGTGGATAAGCGGCTGGGGGCGGAGAGGGAAGTTGTGGGGACGCGGCGGGCAGGCATTACGCCTCGAGGTGGCCTATGTAGACATAATGTGAGCGAAGAGGAGAAGCAACGGCCCATCACTGCCCCCGCCACCGACCTCGCCAAACTCTGGGATGGCTGGGGCACGGCGCTCAAGCCGGCCGTCGAAGACTGGTGGCTTTTGCAGGTGCCGCTTGACGGGGCGTATGC
>Ga0209427_10006609_pt1 | contig 13204 bp, 12 predicted proteins | sample DeeMarSWOR136_30_FD_187465 | JGI IMG/M metagenome (GOLD analysis project Ga0209427, IMG submission 187465) | Marine sediment microbial communities from White Oak River estuary, North Carolina - WOR-1-36_30 (SPAdes) (version 2) | ecosystem: Environmental > Aquatic > Marine > Intertidal zone >... | reverse complement strand
CATTAAATGAAAATCTCTTACATCAAATTTTAATTCACTATCTAAAACTTTTCCCCGTGGGATCTGAAGAGAACTTGTCCAATAGCAACGATCTTGACCATCATAACCATACGTATTTGAACCGTGTGGAATTCCTGTTATTTTTAATTCTAAACAATCATGATCATCAGTTTCAGGATTATTGCTTGTGCTATCAATATAATTACCTGCCATATCACTATCATTATACCAATCGAATTTACCAAAAGTCCAATTTTGAAATTTATTACTAATATAAGTGGTATCATTTCCAGTGTCTTGGTAACCATTATCATCTCCATAATTAAATGATCCATTACACCAATTTCTTGTATCTGATAATTCATCGATATTAGCATTTAATTTGTAACCTTCCCAGCCGGTTCCTAATGGTATAGATGCAATGTCATAAGAATCATTTGTAAAACTTATTGCTAAGTTATGATCCGTTCGATTTGCCCAATGTGTTACATTCCAAGGACTTCCAATACCACTGTAGATATTGTCATAAGTTAAATCTTGGCTTTTTAAATCTTTGGGATGAAATTCATTATCATTATCTTCACTATAATTTAGAATATTTAAATAATTCTCCATAAGTGGAATACTTATAAATGAGCTTAACGATAAGGGAATTAATATTGCGATTATTATAAGTAAACTTCTATTTTTATATGAATTTAATTTTATCATGAAATATTCATCCATCTGTTATGAGTTTTATAAAAAATATCCCAATATGAATATGAAATATATCCTTATGTAATTTTAATAAAATTTCATAAATTTAAATAAATGTTATGCAGTCTTTCGATTTGAAATTTTTAAATCCTACTACACGTTTTTACAATTATTTTTGTGATTTATATGAAAAACAAAAAATAATGTAATACCTTCAATTAATAAAAAGGATATCAATGAGACTATTTCTTGCTTGATGTTTATAATACTATAAATAATTAGAATTAGAAAAAAACAAATATTAAACATCATTCCGATTAATGGATAAATCTTTTTACTGTTCGTCTGTTTCCGGGCTTTAAAGTTGACAAAATTTATTATTAGAAATATCTGTGCAAAAACTAATCCCGCTACACCTGCTATTGCTAAAGCACCTCCAGTTAAAATTGCTAATATAGTACTTAATAGCCCTATTATAATTATAGAATTATATGGTACTTTATTTTTACTAATCTTTGAAAGTGTTTTAGGAAGAATTTTATCTTTAGCCATCATATAGGTTAATCTAGAAGATCCTAATAATGTAGCATTTAAAGCACTCGCAGTTGACAATAATACACCAATAATAATTATTACCATTCCATACTACCCCATAAAATTCAAAGCTGCTATAGCAATTGCTACTTCTGCATCATGAACATGATTGCCAATCAATTCAGATATGCTTAAAACCGCAACTGCTGTGAAAGCAACACAACAATATATAATTAGAGAAATAATTAGAGACCATTTCATCATATTTAAACCCCCTTTTCTATCTTCCATTTCATAAACTCCATACGTTATTAACTGAAAACCTTGGTAAGAAACAATTATTAACGAACTTCCTAATATTATACCAAAAAAATTAAAATTACTGATTGAGTTAAAATTTAGACCCACATTAGTTATTAATTGTAAAGGATTCTGGAGTGCATGTATGATACCAAAAACCGAAAAAGTAGCTAAAATTATAATTTTAATTAAAACAAATAAATTTTATATTCTAGAGGATTCTTTTACTCCTTTGAGGTTCACGAAAATGAAAAAAGCAAATAAAATGGTAATGATCAAAGCAATTAAAAAAAAAATATATTTAAGGTTAAATAAGAAAATAAAATAAATACTAAATGTATAAGAATAGAGTGCCATACTAGAAACATAGCCAAAAATCAATAAAATACCTATAAAAGGGCCTAAATTTTGAAGTGTTGTACCAGAAAGAGCTCCTTGAATACAAGTATATTCTCCTCCGGGATTACACCACTTTGAAGTTAATTTTTGGTAAGAATAAACTGTAAATAAAGCAATTATTCCGGTTAGAAAATATGAGATATAAGAATAGGGCCCTGTAAATATTGAGATAACACCTATTACACTAAATATTCCACCTCCTATTAATCCACCTATTCCAATCATTAAACAACTAAATTTACTAAGGTGTTTATGGAATAATGAACTATCCAGATTTTCCCTTGCAAAATAATGTTTTTGCATAATAAAGTTTATACTATATTTTTAGAAAGTAAATTGCTCAGATTCATTATTAATATTAAAGAAAGTATCAGAATTAAAAAAATCCTTTAAAATATTTTAAAAGTATTTTTAAACTTTTCTCTTTTTAACTATTTTTACATAAAGAATAAAAATTCTCAAAAATCTTTTTTTTCCGAAAGATTTAAGGTTATATAAAAGATGATTTTTAGTCTGATTATTAACTCAATTCGGTAAAAACTCTTCTTTTAAATTCTCAATCAAAAAACTTTTATCTTTCTGAGAGACTCTGTTAATATTAATCCCACGATTATTATAAATATCAGGGGGGATATCCTCAAATAATGATAGGATTAAAATTAAAGCATTTCTAACAAAAATACGGTTTTCAGTTCGCCTGAGATATTTCATAAGCTCGAGTATTGATTTATTTTTCCAAATTTGTATTTCTTCTCTCGATTCTTTCTCTTTTTGAAAATATTCTATAATTTTTAAATATAAATCTAATTCAAGTTCATCGTTATGAGTATTAATTTTCATCTTTTTTAGCTTATACTTACTTTCTATTGATTTAAGATTAAAAATTCTATCTAATACATACAAAACCTTAAAATTTTAATGCAAGGATTTTGTGTGTAAAAAGTTAATGATATTGAATATTAAATTTTCCAACTATTTTATTTTCCATTATAATATATGGATATCATTTTATATGAGTGAAGAGAGAACCTAATGTTATCTTTCAACATAATTTAGTTGGAATATTTTCTCTTTAGAATAAATTCTAATAAGAACTTATTTCTTATGATATCCAATCTTATATACATTTTTCTTATTTTAAGAAAATAGATTAAAGAAATACCTAGAGTACAGTTTATAATAGGTAGGGTGGATATAGATTTTATTTTGAAGGAATTACTGTGTTTTCCAGCTTTTAGTATTAAATGTACTTACTTTTGAGCCTAATGGATGCATTAGCTTTTTCGGTACATTGTATATACGTATTAATCTATATATCACCCCTTATTTAATAAGAGTAATATTATTTCTGCAATTCAATAATAAGACAAATCTGTATATAAACATTTTCTTGTAATTTCATTTTGAAATAAGCCTTTTTAATTAGCAGAAATATAAGAAAAAAATGAAATATTTAAAAATCTAGATTTTCCATTTGCCTTCTTCATAGATTACTTTACCATCAGCCAAAATTTTGGAGCCTGGGAGAGTCATGTCTTTTAATATATCCCAATGTATCCCACACTTATTTATTGAACCAGCTTCTTCAATTCCTGATCCAAGAGCACAATGAATTGTCCCTCCAATTTTTTCATCAAAAAGCATATTTTTTGTAAACTTAGTTACCCCATAATTTGTCCCAACAGCAAATTCTCCTAAAATGTTCGCATTTTCGATTTTTAAAAGTTCCTTTAGCAGTTCTTCCCCTTTATCTGCTGATGAATTAATTACTTTTCCATCTTCAAATTCCAAATAAATATTTTCGACTTCTTTTCCTTGGAATATTCCTGGATATGTAAACCGGATTTGTCCATTTACAGAATTTTCAATTGGTGCGGTATAAACTTCACCAGCAGGTAAATTTAAATGACCACAATCATTTAACCAAATTCTACCTTTGACAGACATAGTTAAGTCAGTATCTTCGCCAATTATCTGGATTTTATCAACTTTTTTTAAATATTCGCAAATAAAATCTTGATTTTTTTCCACTTTTAGCCATTCTTTAACAGGATCTTCTTTATCTAGAAATAAAGCTTTCTCTATAAATTCAAAATAAGAAAATAAATCCATGTTAGCCTCTTGAGCTAATGAATTACATGGAAAAGGTAAAGCTAAATACTTTAATTTTTTTTTACCCATTCTCTCTGCCAAAATTTCCCAAGCTTCCCTATTTCCAGGCGAAGCTTGAGTTTTTGATATCAACTTTGAGTCAACCAAACTAAGTTTACGAGTATTATAATCCCCGAGTATTACGATATAGCCATCAAATTCTTTGAAAATCTGGATTTGGATGGGATCTACATAAAGTAATTGTTCTTCAGATGCATATTTGTATTTTAATTCTTGTATTCCTTCAACTCCGGAAAGTAGAAGAGGGTGGCCACCAGCTTTAATAGTTTCAATGTACATAGCCTGAAATAACTCTTTTGCTAAAGCAGGCCCTGCAATGAATATTCTTTCTCCCTTTTTCACATTGACAGCATAATTTACTGCTAATTTAGCCAATTTTACATAAAAATTATTTATCATAAGTACTCTAATTTTCATCTAATTTTTAGTTTTATTAAAATAAAAGACTTAAATATTTCTAGAAAGAATTAGAATTGTTAAATAAAAAATAAAAATAGGTGAAAATTTATGTCGAAATCAAAAAATTTAGTAGCTATGGCTTTTGATACTGGAGGTACGATGTCAGATACCTTCATAATTGATGAAGAGGGAATATTTGTGGTAGGAAAAGCGCAAACAACTCCTGAAAATGAATCTGATGGTATTTTAAATTCAATAGGGGACGCGTTAGAACAATGGGATACAAGAATCGAGAAATCTGGTCATTCTATCGAGGCATTAGTGTATTCTGGAACTGCTATGGTAAATAGACTTTTAGAAAGACAAGGTAATAGCAATATTGGGGTTATAGTTAATGCAGGCTTTGAAGATTTACTAAGACTTGGTCGTGCATTACAATGTTGGATTTATCTTGATTATGGAGGACGATTACACGCAAGAGAGCATGAACATCCAAAACCATTGATTTCAAGAAACCAGATTAAAGGAGTTCGTGGACGGATAAACTTTTGGGGCGATGAGCTAATTCCACTTTATAAAGAGGATGTTGAGAATGTTGTTGAAGAATTACTTAATATGAACGTTGATAGTATTTGTGTATGTTTACTTTGTTCATATATGAATACAAGTCATGAACTTCAAGTAAGAGCAATTGCTGAGAAAATTATGAAAGAAAAATCAAAAGAAATTCCTATTATTTTATCATGTGAACACAATCCAGTAAGAGGTGAAACACCAAGATTAAATGCTCTAGTTATTGAACAATATGCAGCAGAACCTTCTAGAAAACAATTAATCAAAATTTCTGAAACAATGAAAGAGAAAGGGGTTCCAGCTCCTTTAAGGATTTTAACGACATATGGTGGTACAATCTCTCCATATCATAAAACTCTTATACCAACTATGGTCTCTGGTCCAATTGGAGGTATGATTGGAACTAGATTCATTGCTGAAAAATATGAGATAAAAAACCTTGTATCTAGCGATGTTGGAGGAACGAGTTTTGATGTAGGGCTAGTTATGGAGCGATATGTTCCAACTAAATGGGAGAGTTCATTAGGAAGATTCATTTTAAATATTCCTATGATCGCGTTAGATTCAATAGGAGCAGGTACAGGCATGTATGTAAGATATAACGATGTCTCAGGTAGATTGGAATTTGGTCCTGAGAGTGCTGGTTATAAAATAGGCGTTTGTAATGAAAAATCTGGTGTAGAAACAGTCACAATGACAGATTGCAGTTTAATTTTAGGTTATCTGAATCCTGATTATTTTCTTGGTGGAAAGATTTCATTAAATAAGAATCGAGCCTATAAATACATTGAAGAACAATTAGCTGAGCCTTTTAAAACAGATCCTTATATTACCGCTCGAGGTGCTTTAGATCTCATTGAGATTAATATGAAGAATCATCTTAATGGAATGATCCAAGGATTAGGTTTTAGACCTGAAAATTATACATTAATTTCATTTGGTGGTGGAGGGCCTCTACATGTGGCTGGTTATTCAAGAGGGTTGAACTTCCAGAATATTTTAATCCCAGAATGGGCTCCTGCTTTTTCTGCTTTTGGATGTGCATGTGCAGACCATTCGTATAGACATGAAAAATCAGTTGATCTAGTTATCCCACCAGATGGAAGTATGATTGGATTTGTTGCTTCTATACTTAGTTCAACTTGGAAAGAATTAAAAAATAACATTATTAAAGAATTTGAAGCAGAAGGAAGAGATCCTAATGAAATGATTTTCAGACCTTCCTTACGTTTACAATATTTTGGTATGTTGGATGATTTAGAGGTCCAATCTCCAGTAGAAGAATTGACAATTGATTATTCATCTGAATTGCAAAGATATGATTCACCTGAGTTAGAGGAAATTACTCTTAGCTATGATGATCTTTTCGAACAAATTTTCAAAAGAGGAACAAAGAGCCCAGAATTAGGATACCATATTACTAAATGTATTGGAACAGGGATAGTACCTGTACCAAAACCTAAGTTGCCAGAACGCGAATTAGGTACAGAAAAACCGAATGATAATGCCTCTAAGGGTGTTAGGGAAATGTTTTGGGATAATAAGTGGCATGAAGCTTCTATTTGGGAGATGGATTTAATTAATTCTGGAAATTTGATACAAGGACCTGCTATTATTGAAGCACCTGCTACAACTCTAATTATACCCCCAAGTCATAGAGTAAAACTTGATAAACATAGAATTTTTCATATGGAGGTGAGATTATAATGGGAAAAACAATTGGATGGGATGAAAAGACATTAAAAACAATGTTAGAAGAAAGTGAAAAATTATTCGAGAGATCAGGTCGATATTATGCTCTTGATAAATTATCATTAAAAGAAGAGGATCCTTTTCGATTTGAACGTAATTATGCTTCTTTAAGAGGAGCGCTTGTATCTGCTAGAGAAACTGCTTTACATGTTGCTGCATCTCCAATCGTGAAAGAGATTGGAGAATTGTGCTTTGCTTTATATACACCTGAGGGTGATTCCATAGTTGTATCAACTGGAATCTTAGTACACGTTCATACTATGAGTGAAGCTGTGAAGTTTATGATTAAAGAAGAGTATGAAGATGATCCAGGTATCAATCCAGGAGATATATTCTTAAATAATGACCCTGCGTGCGGAAATGTTCATACGACTGATGTCCAAACACTTATTCCAATATTTTGGGAAGAAGAAATAATTGGATGGGCGGGAGGAGTTACTCATCAAATTGATACAGGAGGGATTACGCCGGGGCATGATTTAGTCCCTGCTATACAACGTTTTGATGATGGAGTTTATTATACTTGTAGAAAAATTGGTTCTAATGATAAAATTTGGAAGGATCACATGATTAGTGCAAAAAGATCTGTTAGGACTCCTATGTATTGGGAGTTAGACGAGAAATGCCGATTAGCAGGAGATTTAATGATTCGAGATGCTGTTTTAGAATTTATAAAAAGAGAAGGAATTGATTACTATAAATGCTTCATACGAGAAGCAATTGAGGAAGGGAGAATAATTTTCCAAGAAAGAGTAAAAGAAAGATTAATACCAGGAAAATATAGAGCAGCAGGTTTCTTTGATCTGCCGCAAAAAACAGAAGCTTGGCAACCAAGAGCAAAAATTGATAAAATAACTAATTTACCAATAGAAATAATAATCAAAGAGAGTGGTAAGATGTCACTTACTTTTGATGGGGCGAGTGGGCCTGGACCAAATCCGATGAATGCTGATAAAGGAGCGATGGAAGGGGGTCAATGGGTTCTTTTAACACAAATATTAATTTATGCAGATAAAGTTAATGATGGAGCATATTTTGCTGTAGAAAAAGAATATCCTAAAGGATCATGGTGCAATCCAGGTGATATTTACCTTTCTTACCAAGCTCCATGGGGTAATTTAATTCCTGCCTATACTGGAATGATGAAATGCATCTCTTACGGATTATTTTCTCGAGGATATAGGGAAGAAGTCGTTTCAGGATATCCTTTTACTGGAGATGCTATTCAAGGGGGGGGAGTTTATTCAGATGGACCACTTATGGGTCAGAGGTGGTCATTATCAACATTTGAAATAAGTGGTCAAGGTTTTGGAGCGAGTGCTGTTCGAGATGGTCTAAATTGGGGATATGCGATGTGGAATCCCGAATCGGACCTTGGAGACGTAGAAACATGGGAATTATTTCAAGGAGGTGTACCTTATCTTTCACGAAGAGTTAAACCTAATTTGTCTGGACATGGTAAATATAGAGGAGGAGCAAATTATGAAGGTGTAGGAATGGTTGCTAATTCAAGGGATGTAGACTTTTTTGGAGCTAGAGAAGGTTTGGCTTTTCATGGAGCGGGAGGAATGCATGGGGGATATCCTAACGCAACAGGATATCGATTATATGCCAAAAACACGAATATGAAAGAGATTATCAAGAATAGAAGAGAATATCCTCTTGGAGACCCTGATCCTAATAATGGAGAATTTGAAAATTTATTAAAAGGAGATATTACAAGAAAACCCTATTGTAGTATTTATCCAATTACTTTAGAGAATTATGATCTCTTCTATTACTTTTTGAGTGGTGGTCCTGGATATGGTGATCCCCTAGAACGAGAAATTGAGCAAATAATACAAGATTTGAATGATGGTTTTTATACTAAAGATATTGTTAAGAATGTTTATGGCGTAATTGTTAACTATAATGAAGTAAAGGAGAAATACGAGATAGATGAAAAGGCTACAGAAACACGAAGAAAAGAATTAAAGAGCGCGAGAAGAGAAAAATCAATGACTTTCGAGGAATATTGGGAAAAAGAGAAGAGTAAGATTATTGAAAATAAGTTAAGTGATCCTGTTAAGTTAATGTTTTCTGAAAGTCTTAAATTATCAAAAAATTGGGCTAAAGAGTTCAAAGAATTCTGGAAATTACCTCAAAATTTTGAAATGGAGGTGAAATAAATGGTTACATATGATAAAAAAACCTTGGAAAGATTAATTGATGGAAAGTTATCATGGGATGAAATTAAGCCAATAATCAGCGGAAGAAAAGACCATGCTAGATTTGATTTGATTCTAGAAATATTACAGAATAGAGTTCCATGGGAAGAAAAAATTATTTTACCATTACATGAACATCTTTATATCGTAGCTAAAGAAAGTCAAAGAATTGTAAAGTGCGATTGTGGTTATGAATTTGGAGATTATAAGGAAAATTGGAAAACTAAATGTAGGGTTAGAGTAAGAGATACAGTTGAGCAAATAGAAGAATTATATCCTAAAGATATGGGAAGTGATCCAGAATGGATCGAATTGCGGGAATATTTCTGTCCAGGATGTTTTACTTTATTAGATGTTGAAGCTGTACCACCCGGATATCCAACAATCTTTAACTTTTTACCAGATATTGATATATTTTATGAAAAGTGGTTAGGTAGAAAAGCACCAGATAAATAAAAGTTCTATACGATAGGTGCTTTTATATCCTTCCTTTGTTTTTTTTCATCAAAATGTTTTTCATGATGATATTGAGATATACCTATTCCAATTAGAGTTAGAGAAAAAATTAACCAAATAATCCAAAATGTAAGCCCTAATGAAAATCTATCGGGATATGGAATTCCTTCTTTAATAGCAAAAAAAATAATAGCAAATATTGATATTGTTGCTGAGGTAGCCCCACATATACAATCAAAATAGAGTGCTATTCTTTCACGCTTTATCCTGTCCTCTGTTGATGTTGGTGATGGCAATTATTCTCATCTTTTAAAAGAAGTTAATCTTTTACTAAATATTAATTAGTTTTAATTAAAAAATCTTCCAATAAATTGAAAATTGTTTCTAATGTCTCTTTATTCGGTAAAAATGTAAATCTAATATGTTCATTTCCATAATTTCCAAACCCAGAACCATACACACCACAAATTCCAGTAGTTTTTAGGAGATCAATAGTAAATTCTTTATCATCTTTCCATTTTTTCAATTCATTTAAATCTAACTTAGGAAATAAATAAAAAGCTCCATTAGGTTTAACACAAGTTATACCTTCAATTTTTCTTAATCTTCTATATGAGTAATCTCTTCGTTCTTTGAGTTTTTTTACCATTTCTCTTGTATGTGTTCCTGGATTTTTTAATATTTCTACAGCAGCATATTGAGCAACGGAACTTGCAGAAAGTCTAGCTCTAGCTAGCTTGGAGATACCATTCTTTAATTCATCTAATTTATTCTGTGGATCATAATAATATAAATATCCTAAGCGCCAACCGGTGGCGAGATGTGATTTTGAAAATCCATTTAAACCAATTATAGGAACATCTTTTGTAAGTTTTGCTGGAGAATTAAAAGGTTTATCATATACAATTTGATCATAGATTTCATCTGAAAAAATAGGCAAATTGTATTCACCTGCTAAATCAATAATTTGTTTAATCTTTTTTTCACTATACATTACCCCAGTAGGATTATTTGGAGAACAAATTAAAATAGCTTTTGTTTTCATCGTTATTTTTTTTCTTAAATCTTCAATATTTGGTTCCCAATCATTTTTTTCATCTAATTCATATTCGATTGGAATACCTTCAAAAAATTTAGTATAATTTATATAAAGAGGATAACTAGGTCCAGGAATTAATAACTCATTTTTGTCTTCTATAAGTGCTGCAATAAGAAAAAAAATAGCCTCTGTTACACCAGAGGTGATCAAAATGTCATCGGTGGCAAGCTTAAGATTATAGTTTTCTAATAATGTTCTTTTTATTTCCTCTTTTAATTCTGGGGCACCTAATGAATCTACATAAAAATTCTTTCCATTAAAAGAAGCATCAGCTAAGGCTTGTGAAATATATTGGGGTGTATTAAAATCATAAATAACTGGATCTCCAATATTTAAATGATATACCTTTTTTCCACTTTTAGCTACTTGAGTAGCAACTGTGGCTATTTCCCGAATTGCATAAGAAATTTCTCTAACTCTTTGAGTAAGCATAATTGTTTATTTCAACATTAATTATAAATCAATAAGTTTTATACATAAAATCGTGATTTAATTGTAATTAATTTTATGATTTTGGTACCAATTTATAATAAAAATAGATTTAAAGTTATCTAATTTTTGATATAGTTAAATAAATTTGTTGAAGAATATGATTTAGTAAAAAAGATTAAGCAATTTAAAAAAAAAATAGACTTATATATATGATCTTCTCATTAATATTATACAAATTTAAAGTTTTAAATCTACAAAAATGGTGTAAAAAATGGGAAAAGTATTTGGGATTATTTCTTTACTTTTAGGAATAGCATCATTGGTAATAGTCTGGTTCTATTATGCACTCTTTCTTTATGCACTTCCAATTGCAGCAATAGTTTTTGGTGGAATTGGTATTGCAAAAGATGATTCAAAAGCTTTAGGAATAGTGGGATTAATACTAGGAATAGTGTCTTTAATTCTTTACATTTTATTTCCAATTTTCATTTTAGCATTAATACTAGGCCTATTTATTCCTTAATCCCTAATTCAGAGACAATTAAATTTTACAAATTTTTTATTTTTTTTTATTTCTATTTATCATTTCATAACAAGTTCTCTAAAAAAAATAGAAGAAAAATATTAAAATTTGACTAATTTATATAATTAAATCCCAATCAATTTCTTTTTCAATGAGATCTAGAACCTTATCCATCTCATCTTCTTGAATACCGGGTTTCAACCGTTCAAGATTTCTCATTGTTGTGTATGTATCCGACGGACTCAATATTATAGGTATTTCCTTTTTATTTGCCAAAGTAATAACACTCATGTCAGGTTGAATAAAACCTGTTAATATCAAGGTAGAAACATCTTGATCTAAAGCCACCATAGCTAAATCTGTTCTATCTCCTCCTGTAATAAATGCTGCCTTCTTGACTTGTCGTAAATATTTTATAGCAGATTGGGCATTCATAGCGCCTATAAGATATGTTTCAACTAAATTACTTAATCCCGATGATGCTTGCTCATTGATTAACTCTCCACCAATTTGTTCTTTTATTTCATTTACACGAGGTGAGAATAATTCTAGACTCTTTTCTATTATACCTAAAACAGGAATATTGTATTTGTTTATATGATGTTCAGTGAGTTCCTTAATTCTTGAAATATACTCAAAATCAATTTTATTAAACAAAATAGCTTTAATTGATACTTTACGGAATTTATAATAATTTTTCGTGAAAAATATATTATCAATTGCTCGATCAGAGGATTCTGTTGAAACATAAATTAATTCATTAATTCCCAAAGTCTGGGCAATAGTAACATCATCTAATCCTATCCTAATGAATTTTCTAATACTAGGATTACCTTCAATAATTACATAATCAATATCTTTTACAATTTTCTCATATGCGTTCTTAATTCTTTGCAGGGATTCTTCCTTTTTAGCAGAATCAATCAAATCAATATAATATGAATCTGGAATTGAAACAGGCGAAATAAAGTCATAAGGAAAGTCAGTTCGATAAACTGTTTTTAATATAAAGCCAACATCAGGATCAGCCTTGTTTGAGAATACACTTTTGGGAACTCCTATAGGCTTAAAATAAGCAAATTTTTTACCTTCCTTTTTTAATTTTTGGATAAAACCTATGGATAGAAAGCTCTTTCCAGCTCTTTCATTCAATGAGCTAAAATAAAGTACCTTAACCATTTTTTTCACTTCTTTTTTTTTTATCTTTTTATAGTAATTTTAATATCTACAGCACTATACCCTTTTATGAACGCTAAAAGGGGATTAATATCCAACTCTACAATATCAGGAAAATCATTTACTAATTGTGAAAGTCTTAATAGGACATCAATTATAGCATCAATATCAGATCTTGGTTCACCTCTAACACCTTCTAAAAGACTATGAAGTTTAGTTTGACTTATTAATCTCTTGGCATCATTTCTGGTGAATTTATATGATAAACCGAAGGCAATATCTTTAATATAATTAGCGTAAATTCCTCCCGTTCCAAACATTAATATTGGGCCAAATTGAGGATCCCTAGACATTCCAATTATTATTTCATTTACTTTTTCTTCAGATTTAAAATCAATCATTTGTTGTATTTCTACGCCATAAATCTTAGCATTTTGAGGTCCAAATTTTTTTGCATTATTAACTATTTGAATGTAAGCTTCA
>Ga0209427_10006608_pt1 | contig 13204 bp, 10 predicted proteins | sample DeeMarSWOR136_30_FD_187465 | JGI IMG/M metagenome (GOLD analysis project Ga0209427, IMG submission 187465) | Marine sediment microbial communities from White Oak River estuary, North Carolina - WOR-1-36_30 (SPAdes) (version 2) | ecosystem: Environmental > Aquatic > Marine > Intertidal zone >... | reverse complement strand
CAGGAGGGAATAGAGGACTATCCTGAGGGTGCCAAAGGCACGGAGCAATTCAGTGAGAGGGGTGAGGATAAAGGCACCCAGCAGGGGGCCAACAAGAGTACCCATTCCGCCTATTACGCTTGCAGCGATGGGCAATATTGAGAAATCGAGGGCAAACAGGGAAATCCCTGCCCACCCATAAAGATGAACAAGATAAGCCCCAGCGAAGCATCCAAGAGCTGAGGCGATAAACGTGCCGTAAGCCTTGTATCGGGTTATACTTATCCCGGAGGCCTTAACGGCCTGGTCATTATCCTTTACACCGCGGAACACAAACCCAATGTCTTCACTTACCAGCCTTCTCAGTGCAAACAGAGAGAAAAGGAGCACCGGGATGATAGCATACAGGGCTGACCATATGTTTGGGAACGTATCGAGGCCAGGCATGCCCTCAGTACCCCCAAAAATATCCAACGCTTCAATAATCCTGGACACAGCCAGAGGGTACATGAGGGTTACTATAGCGAAATAGATCCCTCGTAGTGGGAAACAAGGCGATAAGAGCAGTGTGCTGAGAGCTGCGCCGCCAAAGGTGGCGACGGGAATACTCACTATCATCGGCAAGCTCAACGTTGAGTTCAAAATCCCAGCTATATATCCGCCTATCCCGGTGAAGAACGCACCACCTAAGCAAATAAGTCCGACATAGTTGGCCAGGAAGTCAAACGCCATGGCAAGCAACCCGAAAATGCCCATATAACAGATGACCCGCTGCCAATACAAGTTCGGCATAAAGAAAGGCATGACGAGCAATCCCAGAATGAGGGCCAGCCTTGGCGCAAGGAGATAAGAGATTTCCCTCCACGAAGACAAGGCATAAATCCCCCCCGTTCTCACCTTTAGTCCTCGATCCAGCCTCTCCTTGCGCTTTTCCCTAGCTCTTCCCTCAGTGACCACCTATACTCTCTCCTCTAGCTCCTTTTGCCTTGCCAAGAGCCCCGAGGGCTTTGCTATGAGGATAATGATGATTGCTAGTAAAGCCACCACCATCTGCCACTGTGCCCCGACGAAATACACGGTAAGCATTTGAGCAAAGCCCAGTATGAAAGAGGCGAGGACCGCCCCTCCCCAGCTGCCAAGCCCTCCGATGATGCATACTGCGATTGCCTTAATGAGGATGTCATAGCCTGTCTCAACTGTTATACTGCCCAAAGGCAGTATAACTATGGCAGCTAATCCAGCTAAAGCCGAGCCCAATGACAAAGCTATAAGCGCCGTGAGGTCGGAATCTATGCCAAGCATTAAAGCGGCATGCTCGTCCTGAGCTATGGCCCTCAGGGCTAAGCCAAGTTTTGTATAGTGCGTGAAGAACCATAGCAGCGCAACTAATACGACACCTATCCCTATGATGATGAGTCGCTGAAAATCGACTGGCACATTACCTACAGTGACTGTGCCTTCAAGAAACGCCGGAAGCGTGTAAGTCTTGCCACGGAAGCCAACAAAACGCAGACCTTCCATTAAAGCCAAACCAATGGCAAAGGAAGCGATAATCTCAGAGGCCTCCATTCCCCTTATGCGGATTAGCATGAACCGGTATAGAGCTGCTCCGACAGCGGCAATAATAATGAGCGAAAGGATTATGCTTACCGCATAGTTGAGGCCCAATTTGAGCAGGAAAGTCCAGGTCAAAAAACCGGCCAATACATACAGTGCCCCGTGGGCAAAATTAGGTTGCCCGCTAATACCATAAACCAGCGCAAACCCGATCGCTACCAAGGCAAAGACGATACTGTTTATTATCCCATAGATTAATAAGCCCATCCCTTGTAACGTGGCCCTGTATGTGCCTTACTTTTGAGCTTATTGGTGGATATGGGTATCTTTTTTTGTTATGCCCTATAACACGAGTGTGTACTGGGTTGTTTCAAAATGGTTTATTGGCCATACCCCTTAGAATTATGCACTCCGTCTATATAAACCATTTTGAAACGCCCGCCAATCTGCACTATGCAAGGGCATAACCAAAAAAAGATACCCATATCCTGGACTTTGACCTTACCCTGGGTTCACTTCACCCATGGTGGAAGCTCGAGGGCTGATGTGGCCACCTTTGGTGGGAAGACGGCGACGCGCTTTCCGCCCAACCACTGGGCCCACGTAGTAAGCGCGCCCTTCAGGGGATCATCGCTATAGACGATTTGGTGACTTCGCGGATCAAATCTCGTTCTCCCCCACACGCTCTTTAGATCTGTGTTCTCCAACGCTGCTATTACCTTATCGGGCTCAGTGGTGCCTGCTCGCTTGATAGCATCCGCTAATACATAGACGGCTTGATAGGAGACCGGGGAGACCCAGGTCACACCGGGCTCCACCCCATATTTTCCCTTGTAGGCCTTGATAAACTGTGCAGCCACCGGTATTGCCTCACTGGGGACGCACCCGGCCCTCGGCCAGACATTTACCCAATATGCACACTTGCCTCCGGTTGCATCCCAAAAGGTCGAGTCTGCCATGGAAGCTCCAAACCCGACAGGCAATGCCTCTATCTTCATACCGAACCATTGTTTCGTTAAGATGGAGATCTCAGGCATATCAAACCAGTAAAATAAGATCTGTGCGCCAGCACCTCTTGCTTTCAGTAACCCCATCGAGAAATCCGTACTTCCCGTGGGATACTTCTCGAAGCCCACGACATACCAGCCTTTCTCCTCAAGCTTTTCCTTTATTTTACCGCCAGCGGCACGGGCATGGGCCACGTCCTGTACCATTATGAAAACCTTATTGTAACCCCGCTTTTCCTTTATCGATTCCAGGATGCCGACCGACTCCCTTATTTCGGTGACTACATTACCAGTCATCCTAAAGCAGTATTTGTACTTATCGTAATTCTCGGCTATTCGCTTGTGATAGGCTGGAGTCAGAACACCTGCGGATATAATTGACACTTTTTTATATTTAGAAATTAAGTCCATGGCTGCTAGGGCCGCCTCAGACCGGCAAGGGCCCCCAACAACGAAATCGGCCCCTTTTCCCAAGATAAGCTTCTCTACTGCCAGGAGCGCCTCGCTCACAGGAACGCCTGGCTCGAGATCACGAGTATCCATCACTTCAATCTTTAAGGGACGCATCTCCCCTGCAACATCAACACCACCGGTTGCATTGATTTCCTCAACAGCCAGTTCCAGGCCCCTTTCAGCATCCACACCATCAGGAAACCCCGTAGGTAGAGGACATCCTATGACAATGGTCTTTGCTGCCAGGGCAGGACGTGGTGGTAGTGTAAGCAAGCCCGCTGACAGTACTAAGACCAGGCAGGCAAAAAATCGTGTTTTCATGGCTCTCCCTCCTTTTTGGTTTATCGAGGCTATTTGCGTAAACCCCCTTCTCACCTCCCCTTCCCGAAGGAGATGAGGGAGTTGTGGAGTATCACCTATAACCCCAGCTTATTACCTTGTCAAATCTATTATGTAAGAGCTTATCTCGTTCGGGCCCTAAGCTTACTGTTCGCCTTCCGTTTTTTCTCCACCACACAGTAGATCCCCTCTCCGGCCCGAGCTGGCTTGAAGCACTGGTTATCCGACAGGCAGGTTGCCCTGCGAAGATCCCCCGACGCCCAGCGATTGATCAGGCCCGGAGGATATCCAGGAGCAATCTCGTTCGATTTTCGACCGTTCCCCCGTAGGCATCCCTGCGATGGTTGAAAGCTGGAGAAAGGAATTAGCTCAGGAGGTATCCGTGGGCGGCGGGGATTTGTACGGCGTCGGAGCTGGCCTCTCTTGCGCTATTATTAGCGTGAATAGCAGCGCGTAAGTCCTTTAATTTTGGTGACAACTTCTCTTGCAATGGGGGAGCTATAGGGAAAGAGACACTTGTGGTACCTCTCAATAGACAGGGAGTTCTCCTGTTAAATGGGGTTGGGATTTTGGCGCCCATCAAACGGAGCCCTGGTGGATCAGGCTCGGTCGAAATAGATGTTCTTGTCTGCGCAGGAAAGAGGGATGCCGATGATGATCTGGGATTCCATCCAGCCCAGCGCACGGGCTGGGCCGCCAATGGTGTACATCATGCGGTTATCCACATGAAAGCGAGCTGCCACCAAGGATGCTGATGAAAGGGCAATGCCAAGATCGATTGCCTGAAACGGGCATACGGGGCCGTGAAAATCCTTTCCCTCGCTTTTCTTCGTCTTGAGAAATCCTGCACAGCTGCCATAACCGCAGGCTCCGCAGTCGAAGGGCTTTTCCGGTTTCTTCGGGCGAATATCCGTGAGGCCTCTAAGCAGAGCTGCCTGCGAGTTTCTGACGTTATTAGCATCTCGTTTAAAGGCTGCGCTCATCACACTTTCGGCACCATGCTCCTCCATGGCCCCCGCGAGTGCATCCAGGTCTTCACCGGAGACGATCAGGGTCTCAATAGGGTCGAGTCCTCTCGTCTTGGGCGCAGTGCGCGCAGCCACTGCCATGGCTCTGGCTACTGCCAAGACCCCATCCAGTTCTGCCTGTTCATCTTTGATCTTGGAGATCTCGGGTTCCTCCGATAATAAGAATTCGCCTTCAGTCGTGCGCATCATAGGATAGAGGAGTCTGTGTGTCAAAGGAAGAAATCCCTGGCCGTTCCCTCTCCAAGCTCGTGGTTAGCAAGGAAGGAAAAGCGGAAAACGCCTTCAAGTGGCACATGTTCTTGGAGGTAAGCGGCTAAAAAACACAGAGCCTGAGCTCATGCCAACTGCAAAAGGCGTAGATTAGAACTGCTCATCTTGACTCTTTCGGCTTTCTATCTTAAGAGGTCTGTTGTATCTTGCGTCAGTTAGGTAAAGCGGTAGCATAAGGGGACAAATCGGCGCAGGCCCGTGATCTGCTTGATACTGAAGTAAGCCGGGCCCACGTTGTGTTTACATAGGAAGGGGAGTTCGAATTGAGGAAATATAAAGATATTCTCCAAAAAGCCAAAGAGCTGCGACAGAACATTATCGATCTGCGCAGGTGAAAATTCAACCTAGAGATGCACTCGACTTTGCTGATGAGAATTGCAGTCAGGCCTGCACATTTCACAAATTCATGAGGATGGAATTATAAAAAGTAAAATCATGGATCAGCAGAGAAGCAAACACTTTGTCGAGAGTGCAGGGGCGACCCTCCGACCCCAGACGACCTTAGCCTTGGCTTTAAGGAAGATCAGACATAAAAGAAGAGGAGGTTATTCCAAAATAGAATGGGGATATTTTTCATAGACGATATGAAAGAGGGGGTAGTGAGGTAAGCCTCTATCAGGGGAGATACCATCCAGCCAGGGATTGGGAAGATCAACTCCAAGAAATATTTCGAATAGAGCGCAACATCAAAAAAGCATGTGACTAGGGGTGTATCTCTAGGGTTTCCAAAAAGGTGTGGTACCTTGGAGGAGGGTGCTCTGACTTTCCCGGACCTCTACTCACTTATCTTAGCCCTTATTGTGGACATAGAATAGGAATTATCTAGGAAGATTCAAAACCAAAGGAGGACAGTTATGAGCATAAAAAAAGTTTTACTAACTGGTGTAATAGTTATTTTTTGTCTCTCATGCGCAGGGATAGCTCATGCAAAGAAATCTATTAGAATTGGCTACTTGGCTGCGCTCACAGGCCCAGGAGCTGCTTTTGGCATAAACATGTTACAAGGGCACAACATGGCGGTGGAGGAAATCAATGCAGGAGGCGGACTTCTAGGAAGAGAGTTAGAAGCCGTAGTAATTGATGACGCTGGAGACCCGGCACAATCAGTCTCCGCTATGATGAAATTGGTTTATCAGGAAAAAGTAGATATCGTCATTGGTGGTTGGGGCAGTGCAACCGTTTTGGCTAATTACAAAGTTTGTGAAAAAGCAGGGCTACCATACATTGAAATAGGAGCTTCAAACCCTAGAGTCACTAGGAGGCAAAATAATCAGTGGACTTTTGCGGGTCTCCAGAATGATGAAAAGCAAGCCATGGTTATTTCAAAGATCGCCGTGGACATGGGATACAAAAAATTTGCATTTCTACATGATAGTAACGACTTCGGAGTAGGTGGAAGGGATGAATTCACCAAAGGCTTGGCGAGATACCATTTAAAGCCATTGATCGTTGAATCGTATCAATTCGGAGACAAGGATTTTAATTCTCAACTGATAAAAATTCGGAGGGCTAGACCAGATGCCCTTGGCCTTTTTGGAACCCTGGTTGAAGGAGCAGCGATTGCTATACAAATGGAGAAACTTGGAATGGATTTCCCTATCTTCAGTATGGCTGGATTGTCAAACTACAACTACATTAAACTGGGGGGAAGAGCCGTAGAGGGGACAATTTGCGCGACGCATTTTAGTAGGCATCTAAGCGCTGAAACAGAGGCGTGGGCTAAGAGATACGAAGAGAGATATAAGGGCTCTGCAGTCATGCCCGATCCTAATACCGCTTGGCTAGCATACACAGCTGTTGCGAACCCTTTTAAAAGAGCTGTAAAACTGGCCGGGAGTATAGATAAAAAGAAAGTTCGGGATGCACTCAGAAAAGTTAGATGGAGAGAGTACGGACAAAATATTGATAATCATTTTGACAAAGAACATGCAATAGTAAAAGAGACGATAGTTGTTCGGATAAAGGACGGCGATTATATTCCGATAGCACAGGAAAAACCTTAGCTAATAAGTTAAGTAATACGAGGGATCGGGAAAATGGAAGTTCTTTTACAGGCACTAATCGGCGGACTGGCAGTGGGAGCCATATATGGCCTAGTAGCCCTCGGTTTTACGATAATATATAGGTCTCTCTATGTAATAAATTTTGCTCAGGGACACGTGTTCATGGTTGGCTCTTTCATGGGTTTTGTGGGATTTTCACTCATGAGAAGGTTTTCTGTGGCAGTGTTTATCTTCGTATTGATAGCGGCTGCAATGATTGCAATAGTCACGGTTTTTTTGGTTTATGGTAAAATCCATAGAGCCGACCATTTAACCTTCGCTATAGCCTCCATTGGTGTCGGGATTATCATGGAAAACATCGTTCGTATGATTTGCCCTGACCCAAGGGCATATCCAGATATATTCAGAGAAAAGGTATACTCAGTCGGTGACATTTTTATATCTACACAGTACATTTGGGTTCTCGCTATTACGCTCGCACTTATTACGATGCTTCAGCTTTTCTTTTACAAAACTAAAATGGGCAAAGCAATGAGAGCGGTTTCGGAAGACAGGGATATGGCGAGTCTATTAGGTATTAATGTGAGTTATACAGTGTATATAGCATTTGTGATTAGTTCTATAGTAGGAACGATGGGAGGTATTCTAATTGGCCCTATTTATTTTTTCTCCTTCGATATGGGGTTCATGACAGGACTTAAAGCTTTTAGTGCGGCAATAATTGGCGGAATCATGAGCGTTCCAGGAACTCTAATCGGGGGGATTATTTTGGGTGTAACTGAAAATTTGGGAGGAGTTTATGTCTCTTCTGAGTTCAAGGATGCAATTGCGTTTGCTTTATTAATTTTGATGCTTATGGTTAAGCCTACTGGAATTTTTGGGAAAGCGAAATAGAAAGGTAGCAATATTGAAAAAAAGCAAATCAACAGCGAACATTATTTATGCCTTTATCGGAGTTTTGTTACTGATATTGCCTTTTTTATGTGGATACTATTTACTCCATGTAATTATTTTTGCTGGGATTAACCTTATAGTTGTTCTGGGGTTAGGATTATTATTAGGATTTTCAGGCCAAGTTTCTATTGGCCACGCTGCTTTCTATGGAATAGGTGCGTACGCTTCAGCCTTGCTTACTTTAAAATTGGGGCTTCCTTTCTGGATTGCCTTGCCTTTGGCTGGCGTTATTGCCGGCCTTGCAGGAATTATGCTTGCCATTCCCTCCCTGAAAGTTTCAATGCTTTATCTTGTTATGACCACCATTGGATTTGCAATGATCGTCTGGATAGTGATGTTCCGGTGGAGCGGTCTGACGAATGGCCCGAATGGTATCATAGGTATTCCTTCTCCCACCATTGGAGGTTTCGTCTTAGATTCGCCAACAAAATATTATTATCTCGTTTTAGTTTTTTCTTTGCTGGCCTTGTGGTTGATGACAAGAATCGTCAGATCAGCGATCGGGCTGAGATTGATGGCCATCTTCGACCAGGAGGAGGCCGCAAAATCTGTTGGTGTCAATACCACCTATTTCAAAGTCCTCGCATTTGTAATCAGTTCTATTTTTGCAGGAATCGGTGGCAGTCTTTATGCACATTATGTTACCTTTATTCATCCAGATAATTTCAATATCTGGGTATCTGTTATCTTCTTGGTTATGGCTGTATTTGGGGGGCAACGTAGCATTCCTGGCATAACCACAGCAGTCATAATTCTGACTCTTGCTACCGAATATTTTAGGGTTCTCGGGGAATATCGCATGATAGGTTACGGGCTTTTGCTTGCCCTGGGGATGATCTATTTTCCAGAAGGTATCGGCACTATTAAATGGTCATCTATAATAAATATCATTATACGACTGTTTCATTCGAAGACACAAAACACACTAAAAACTTAAGCGTTCAAGAATCTATCGATAAGTAAAGGTATGGCGAAGATGCTTGAAATCGAAAATGTCTCAAAGTTTTTTGGGGGTCTAGAGGCCCTTAAAGGGGTCTCCTTCAAGGTTCAGGAAAACGAGTTGTTGAGCATTATAGGACCCAATGGTTCGGGCAAAACCACGCTTTTTAACCTCATTACAGGGATCTATAAGGTGAGCGAAGGAAGCATCGTTTTTAAGGATTCACCTATACACAACCAAAATGCAAATCGAATAGCTGAAATGGGAATTGCTCGTACTTTCCAGAACGTAAAACCTTTTCATACCCTTTCCGTAATGGAGAATGTGCTTGTCGCTTCGTATTGTAAGGGGCATCCTGAAGCGTGGGCCCATATCTTTGGCACACGCAGAGGGCGATTAAGAGACAAAGAGCTGAGAGAGAGATCACTTCAACTTATCGAATTTGTTGGTTTGAAGGGTAAGCAGGATGATCTAGCAAGTAATCTGGCATATGGTGACCAAAAAAAACTAGAGATTGCAAGGGCGTTGGCTTTAGCCCCGGAGCTTATCCTTCTTGATGAACCCGTTGGTGGATTGAACCCTGTGGAGCGACAAGAGGTCATTGATCTTACTACTACTATTCTCAAAGATGGTCTGACAGTCTTGCTCATAGAGCATGATATGAGAACCGTAATGAGTATTTCAGACAGGGTAATCGTTTTGAATTTCGGTGAAATAATAGCAGGGGGAAAACCGGAAGATATAAAACGAAATAGTTCAGTTATCGAAGCATATTTAGGTCCTGATATAGATTAGGTGGTAGAAGTTATGAACAGTAATGTTTTACTTAAGGTATCTAATCTATATGTCTATTACGGCAGAGTTGAAAGCTTGAGAGGGGTGTCTCTTGACGTGAAAGATCGCTGCATTGCGTCGGTGGTAGGCGCCAATGGAGCTGGCAAATCGACGCTCCTTAAAGCTGTTTCAGGTTTGGTTCCAGTTAAAGAAGGAACTATTGAATTCAAACAAAGGGAGATCCGAGGAATACCGCCTCATGAAATTACTAGACTGAAAATTATTCATGTCCCAGAAGGGCGCCATATTTTGTCGGAGATGACCGTACTTGAGAATTTAGAACTAGGAGCATATTTAGAAAAAGACCAAATGAAAATTAAAAACAGACTCCAAGAGGTATTTAGTTTATTTCCTGTTCTTGAGAACCGACTTAAACAAAGAGGCAGTACGATGAGTGGAGGCGAGCAACAAATGCTCGCCATAGCCCGTGCCATGATGGCAGATCCTGAACTTCTGATGCTGGATGAGCCATCACTGGGTCTGGCTCCTTTAAATGTAAAGATTGTCTTCAGTGTCATAAAGGAAATTAACCGCAGGGGCAAAACAATCTTATTAGTTGAGCAAAGTGCTAACTTAGCTCTCAAAGCTTCAGAATATGCATTTATTCTGGAAAATGGAAAAGTTGTCCTCTCTGGCAATACTTCTGACTTACTGAACCAAGAACAGGTGAGAAAAATTTATCTAGGTGAAGAGTGATCCCAGGTTAACGCCAATGGGGAGTTTTTATTATCGGTCAAACATACGGAGAGTCGTGGCTTTGATCCCGGGAACGCCTTCTTTGGAAAATAATTTTGGCAGACATAAGCAAGAGGCAATTTTTATTATGTTAATCGCAACTTACGCAGGGAGGAAATATGATTATCGATGTACACGGGCATGTATTTCCCCATCATGGGAGCGCTTCGGGATATAAGGATGTTAGCACTCATTTGATGATTCAGCAAGACTTTATCGAGAAGGTTTGGGGCAGGATGGTATCAAGTACACTGGATGAAAAATACAAACCGTATCCCGGCGAAGACGTAAACTTCCGCGTCGGCAAATACGGCAGATACTACTGGACCAAACATGGAAAGGAGTGCTGGCTGCAGCGGTTCCCAGCAATTATGGTAGAGATGGAGTGGCCCCCAGAACAGATGATAGCGTTCATGGACATAGCGGGAGTAGCCAAGGTCGTGCTCCAGTCAGGATATATGGAGATCAACTATTGCCGCGAATACTTTGCAGACTGTGTCAAAAGATGGCCAGACCGATTTATAGGAACTGTTACAATCGACTACGATATTGGGAAGAGCGAGGAATACAGACAAGCCGAGCTAAAGAAACTGAGGGATTCTGTCCATAATGATGGCATGAGAGGGGTATTCCAGGGATACCCAAGGGAGCAGAAGGTAGATGACGAAAAATTTGAACCCCTCTGGGCTGAGATGTCAAACCTGAAGATCCCTCACTTCTTCTGGACCGGTTTCATGCCAAAAGACCAATATCTTGATTCCCTAGAGCGAATAGTAAGGGTCCTGAAAAGATTTCCAGATCTCATCGGCATCATAGGCCACCTGGGTGGCAACATTAGACCGCCTAGCGATCCGAATTATACGGACAGCCCGAGTGAGCTGTTAAGCTTTCTGAAGCTACCAAATGCCTACTTTGAAGTAGGATATGTGCTGGCATATGAAAATTGGGATATCTGGAAGGACAATTATGAATATCCTTACCCTCTGCACACAAAGGTAATCAAAAGGGTGTATGAGGAGGTCGGTGCTGAAAGGCTGCTGTTTGGTTCTGATATGCCCAACACCTATAGGACCTGTACCTACCAACAATGCCTGGATCTGGTCAGGTTACACTTTGACTTCATGAGCGAAGAGGAGAAAAGCCTAGTACTTGGTGGGAATGCCGCCAGAATTCTCAGGGTTTAAAAAAGGATGATCAGTGCTGTACGGCGCCCTTAACCCGCCTTTTTTGAGGTGGTTGTGAGCGAAAGGAGGATATTTTTATGAAATGGAGTACTTTGCCCAGGGTTAGATTTGCTCATTTGCCAACTCCCCTCCAGGAATTACGCAATTTGGCAAAGGTCTTAAGAGGCCCGAGAATTTTCGTCAAACGCGACGATATGACAGGGCTTGCTTTAGGTGGCAACAAGACGAGGAAGCTTGAGTATCTTATGGGGGATGCTCTCAGACACAAGGCCAACTATATAGTAACTGGCGCTGGCTTCCAATCGAACTGGTGCACGCAATCCGTGGCAGCTGCCCACAAGCTAGGTATGAAAGTTGTCCTCATCAAATTTGCCCCAAAAGATGGCTACGATCCGCAAGACTACGATGGCAATCATCTCCTCCATTTTTTAATGGGCGCTGAAATCAAGACTGTGAGGCTTGAGAACGTGCAAAAGGCCCAAGATGAGACAATGGAGGAGCTCAAAGCAGAGGGACACAGGCCATATCTTTTGACTGCAGCAGGCTCCACCCCGCCCGGCGTTGCTGGATACGCAAATTGCATGCTTGAACTCGTGTCGCAGGCCATTGACTTGGGCATCGACATCAATTATCTCGTGCACGCTACAGGTTCGGGAGGAACCCAGGCAGGACTTATCATAGGGGCAAAGGCGCTCAAGACCAATATCAAGGTGATTGGGTCAACAACTGGGTCCCGCCCAAAAGATCAGCAGATTGAAAAGGTCATCACTTTGATAGATGAATCCCTGAAATTCTTGAAGTTTGATGTCAAGATCACCGAAGACGATATCGTGGTTTATGAGAAATATGCCGGCGCTGGCTATGGGTTCATGACCGAAAGTAAGGCTGAGGCTATCAAAATCGTGGCTGAAACTGAGGGATTATTCCTTGATCCAGTCTACACAGGCTCAGCTATGGCATGTTTGATTGACTTATGCAGAGAGGGTTTTTTCAAGCGAGACGATGTAGTGGTTTTCCTTCATACAGGAGGATCAGCGGCGCTTTTCCCTTATAAAACGCCGCTGAAGGATTACGCCTTAGGAGGAACCCTTTCTTGGACAGTACCTCCATGGTCGCCAGGCTCGCTGCAACAATAGAGCAGTTTCTAAAGAAATGACGGTCATATTAATAGGTAGCCTTAACGTATCCACTGAATAATTACCTTTTGAAGGCAGACACGAGACTAAGCTATTAGTGGTCGAGAGGAGGTAAAGAATATGTACGGAACAAAGGCTCGAATTGGATTACTGGTTCCTTCAGCCAATACGATCGCTGAAGAAGAGTTCAACGCGCTAAAACCTGATGGAGTTTCGGTGCATGCAGCCAGGATGTTTATTACGAATCCGACTGTCGAAAATCTGGCTAGAATGGCAGATGATACCGAGAGTGCAACCGAAATGATAGCAACTGCAAGGCCCAGTATCATTGCGTTCGTATGCACTACTGGTAGCCTTTTGGGCGGCATCGGGTGGGACGAAAAGCTTATCAATCGTATCGAGAAGATAGCAGAGGTACCCGCAACCACCACCGCAACTGCGGTGATTCGTGTCTTTAGAACCCTCGGATTGAGTAAAATTGCTATAGGTACTCCCTATAATGGAGAATTAAACAGCATGGAGGCAGATTTTTTCAGGAATTCCGGGATTGAAGTTCTGGATATAAAGGGCCTTGATCTCAGCACAGAGGAAATGCATCAGCTCCCATTGGAAACGGTCATGGAGCTGGCCCGCGAGGTCGATACACCGAAGGCAGAGGCGGTTTTTTTGAGCTGCACTAATCTCAAGGCGTTACCGGTTGTGGGCCAGTTGGAAAAGGAGCTGAATAAATATGTGTTTAGCAGCAACATAGCTACTTTCTGGGATGTAATGAGGCTTCTCGGATT
>Ga0209427_10006607_pt1 | contig 13206 bp, 18 predicted proteins | sample DeeMarSWOR136_30_FD_187465 | JGI IMG/M metagenome (GOLD analysis project Ga0209427, IMG submission 187465) | Marine sediment microbial communities from White Oak River estuary, North Carolina - WOR-1-36_30 (SPAdes) (version 2) | ecosystem: Environmental > Aquatic > Marine > Intertidal zone >... | reverse complement strand
TTTTCTCTTGGATGCTAATCTAAAAAGGCAGATTCACCACGAATTCTTTTATGCTGGAGTCTATCTGGGAAAATTAAGGGGTTCAATGTTCTTTCCAAGTTTTCTTTTGTTAACAATGATGGCGGAGGGTAGAGCCAACAAGACAGTTGTAGATAAGAAGACTGCGTGGCTTTTCGTCTGTGGAAGGGACATATTCAAAAAGGGAATACTCCAGCTAAAGGGCAGTGAAAGAAAAGGTGAATACACCCTGATTCTGAACGAACATAACGAATGCTTAGGATTCGGCAAAATATTGCGTAATATCCGTAAAGAGAAGGACGCGAATAAAATTGTTGTGAAGAATATTCTAGATATAGGCGACTTTTTAAGAAGAGAAAAGCGGCGGTCTCGCCAACGGTAGCTTGCTCACAAATCTAATAAACAGTTTACTTCCATGTTTTCTTTTCTAAACTTGTCACTCTCTTTATAATGCTTTCAACCTCTTCTTCTAAAGCATTCATTCTCGCCGCGCTCATTTTACCGAGCATCTTAGGCATAATCCGAACATCCATCTTAGATTGGAATTCGGATTCTGAAATTTTCCCCTGCGAGAAGTCCATCCATAAATTGAAAGCGTTTCTTTCTTCCTCGGTTAGCATCTTAGCAAACTCTTTTGTCCACCTTTCTCTAAAGCTCATGTTTTCTTTCCTCCATAACTAGCGAGAGAAGTCTTCTCAGCTCTGGCCATATGGTTGCCTCTTCTGCGGATTTGATGAACCTTTCCAAACTTTTGCTTGCTGACCCAAATTTTTCGTACTCCTTGGCTTGCAGAGCCATCTCAATCTTCTCAAGCTGCCGCACGGCTTTCGCCTCTCTCGTCTTTCCCTCCTGATATTCCCTCCAAACTGCTAAGTAGTTTTCCCTCTGCTTCTCGGGCAGAAGACCTAGAATCTGGCTTATTGCGGTTTCTTCTCTCTCTTTGGTTTCCGCTGTCTTCTGTGGAGGGGTCAAGTCCCCAATTACGGCTTCGGGTAGGTCGTGCATCAACGCCATTCTCACCAGCTTCAATGGGTCTAAGGCTTCCATGTCGGCGTAGAGCATGCAGAGGAATGCTGTTCTGAAGGTGTGGTCTGCAACGGATTCGGGCTGATACACTCCAACTTCGACCCACCCTGTTCTTTCTGTCTGTTTCAAAATTCCTGCTATTTCCAAAAATTTGATAAAGTTCTGGAGGCTTGTGTCGGGCATGGTCTCTAACATAAAGTCACATTCCTTTAATCAACTACGGCGACTGCGAAGATATGTGTTGTGAAGTCAGAAGATGTAGTGGATTTTACTCTCTCTTATAGACGACGTCGTTCTCTCTTACCCGATCTTTCACTTTCATTCCGACGCTGTGACCCGCTGTTGCCTGCCTAACCTTCTCGTGTTCTATCTCCATAGAATCTACGGCCTGTTCAATGTCTGTGGTAGGTCCCTTGATGAAAATCTGATCCCCAACTGAAATAGTGTCCTTTACCTCTATAACAGCCACATTTATCCTGCTGAAGAAATGTGACACTTTTCCAACTTCTCGAAGCTCTTCCATCAAAATCTGTCCCCTAACACCTGCTGTTTAATACTAAAGAGGTTTGCCTAGATATAATTTGTCACAGTCCCAAAGATTTTAAGGCTGTTTGTTCCAACAAGTTTTTTATGAGACGTCACCGAAGTAGATTTGGGGGGTTTTAGATGAAGTTGAAGAGCAAAGATTTTGTAGATAACGGCAGCATCCCCGCTGAATTTACCTGCGACGGAAGAAACATCTCTCCGCAGCTTTCATGGGAAGGCGTTCCTGAGGAAACAAAAAGTTTTGCGTTAGCTGTCACCGACCCGGATGCGCCGGGAGGAACGTGGATTCACTGGCTTGTCTACGCCATCTCTAAGGAATTAAGAGAAATTGAGCGGGGAGGTTTACCTGAGGGAGCCAAAGAGGTGGAGAACGACTTCGGCAAAAGACGCTATGGTGGACCTTGTCCGCCTTCAGGAACTCATAGATACTTCTTTACGCTCTATGCCCTCGACACTGAGCACCTGGAGGGCGTCAACAAACGCAACTTCTTAGACAAAGTCGAGGAACACAGCATCCAAAAGGCCGCAATCAAAGGGTTATACAGAAGGCGGTAATGCGAACCTAATATCCTGTCGTTTTCTTTTTTTAGTGCCATCTGTTTTGGAGTAGAGCAAAAAATAAACTTAAAAAATTTGTTTATGAGACTTTATGGCTGGCCTATGATTGTTTTTTCTTTTTTCCTTTCTTTCCCTTCTTGGGCACTGGCTCACCACTCTTTCAGGAATGGTTCGCTCGTTGTGAAGGGTTTACCAGTCTTCCTCTTCCTCGTCTTCTTCTTCCCAGTCTTCCCAATCTTCTTCTTCAAACACCATCATTTTTCACCTCCTCTCGAGGTCCCCTTGAAAGAGCGACCACCCAAAAATCAAATAAGACTTACGCAACTGAAAAGCGGGGCAAAAAAAGGTTTTTTTAGGATATGAACGGCGATTCTCGCTTATTAGATTAAGAAAACCTATGTTCAATCTTTTAAAGGCAAATAAACTGTTCTTCCTCCTTTATCAATGAATAGACAGCTATTTTTGGCTTATTGACCGAATTACTTTTGAATTTAGGATTAATTCGAATAATTAATTGCTCTCAATTGCTCAATAATAAGCTGTCTAAGGGAATAATGAATGTAAATGCAACCTAAGCAGCAAATAATATTCTTTGGATGGTATGCGCCTTCTGAGTGTTCATGTTTTGGTGGCGAATAAAGATGCTGAAATACTTCTTTGTAAGCTTCCTAACTCTGCTTTCATTACTGTCATATTTCATGTGAAGAAGCTCATGTATCAAAGCAGCCATAGCTCTGCTTTTGAGATAAAAACGAACTTTCTCTTTTTTGTGATCCTGCATCTTTCTCTGGAGAAAACTCCGCTTTTTGGGAAAAATCAGGATTACGCCCTCATTATTACATCTTCCGGCAACGGACTTACCGTTTTCTTTTTGAAACGGGAAAACCCTAACCTGAATATCCTTGACCGCATTTTTCTCAATTTTTTCCCTCTTGATTACCCAGTCGAGGAATCTCTGGAATATCGGTTTCCGTAGAGTCTCAGAAACTACAGACGCATAGTTTTTGTAAAAATGTAGACCTTTTTCTGGGCAACTTTCAACTTTTTTGGGTTTGAAACCACTCTAATTTTGTTTGACAGCTTGCTCATTTTCATCATGCACAGGCAACTGATTCCGCGGGAAGCTAAAAGTTATAGGTATTCCCGACTTCTTTTGAAGATTCTAGATATTATATGGTCATCATTGCATTTAACCGTTACCAAAATGGTTTGAGGCGCAGATGATTATGCTTCATCTTCATTTCTGTTGAATAACGGAGTTAACCTTTCTTAGAGCGTGATATGCTCTCATTACTTTTTTCGAAAAGTCTATTTTGAGCCATCCTTCATAAAAGGCTGCGACCTTCTTTAGCGTTGAGAATCTCCTTCTGATTCTAGAAAAACGGTCACGCAACAGCCCCAAATCGTCTCCATCGCGGGCTTTCATGTAAAGTTCTTTGCATGACCCAACAATCTTCACAACCTCTTTCTCAACGTGTTCCCTAGTTTCTTGCAGAAGCCTTTTAGCAGATTCCCTGTTCACGATTACCACTCGCGAAATAATTTTGACCTCTCCCCCAAGTGCTCTGATGAAGTTAACGAATTTCAAAGCGTCAACAAGTTTCTGTTCTCTGTCATAAAAGCGATGTGTCTGGCAAAAGGCGTAAACAGAACGGCGTAAACGTATGCAGGGTGCCCTTCTAAGAAAATTCTTCACTTTCTCCCTGTTAGCTTCTTTGGGAAGCTTAGACATCACCAATACCAGGCTTCCGAACCCAGTGAATTCCCTTTTTCTAGCCAACTTTGGGTTCTTGATCTCCCGCAGCCGCCTCAGAAGTATGGGCTGATTGTTCTCCAGCACTTTTAGGACTCTGCGGGCGTTCTTTTCATCGATTTTCCAGAATGCTCTATGCAGCTGCTGACAGCCAAGTGCCTTTAGACGATGGGGAAGAGTACTTCTACTCTTAGATTCTACGGGAGCTCTATACACCACATATAGGACCATGGTTCTCGTAGCCCTCACAGCTTCTCTGCTTTTATTTTTTCCCATCTGAGCGTTTTAACGGCTTGCCTATTATGCAGCTTTGGTTAACAGGCAGCCGATTTGCTATTGTTGTCTATTAGTTGCTGTTTTTTGTCGTGGCTTAGCGTTTTGATTCGCCGTTCGCGCCTCATAGCGTCGCCGCGGCTCTCAAACTCTTGGATGTAGACCAGTTTCTCAGGTTCATGCATTTGGGTGTATTTTGCCCCTCGCCCTTTCTTGTGCATTTCAAATCGCTTTTCCACATCCTTTGCGTGTCCAGTGTAGTAGCTGCCATCCTTACAGCGAACAATGTAAACATAGTAGGACAATCGTATCCCTCAAGAGCTAACAAACAACTCTATGTTCTCTCTTAAAAAAATTGTACTCAAAGTTTCCACCTGTTGTTTGGTGATGTTTTGCTTTCTCAGTCGCGTTTCTAGGAAAGGCAAAGAGAACGAACCATTTACCGTCAGATTACCGTACACGGAAAATCTTTTAGCTTCCCGCTACAATACTATCCAAAGACAGACAAAGACAGGAAGAAGAAATTGAGCAGCAAGCAAACCCGCTACGGCATTGGCGCCGATGATTTTGGTGATTCAATATGGCGCTTAATGTAAACGTTGAGAAACTGCCGAGAAAGGTCTTGGAGACCGCAGTTAAACTAAATGATCCGCTAAAAAAGATCTACATAACCCTGTACTCTTATCAAAAACCTGCAACACCAAAAGAGATAGCCAAAAAGCTGGGGTATGCAAGGGCATACGTTCACATGCGGCTGTGCCAGCTTGAATCCATGGATTTGGCTAAACGAACTGACGAAAAACGAGGAGTCAGATTTAAGGCGATTTAACGCGTGTTTCTTTTGGTAACAGTCTGATGCGCACAAACAATCGAAGACTGGAAAAGTTGAAATATGTGAAAAAGTTTTGGAGGTTACAGGGGAGCCTCGATGAATGGTGCAGTGGGCGCTAATTTGAATGATGTGGTTTTAAGAGCCATAGAAGTTTACAACAGATATCGAAGCCCTGAAGCAACAGCAAAGCTTGTTGGAACAAAAAAGGATGGCTTCATCATCGAGTTTAAGGGGCCATTCTGCCAGAGCTGCGGCGTAAACGACTACTTCGAAGACTTCATCCACGAGCTAGAGGACATTAGCGGAGACGTTTGTGTGGAGGTGAAGGCGACTGAACCATCGGGTCCCCAGAGTTTCAGGGTGCAATACGGTTTTAAAGACCACTTTTCTGTCGCCAATGTTGACGAAGAGGCGCATTTCCGAGAGTTTCTCCAAGAAAAAGGGTTATCATTCAAAGAGTACCTTTCATCCAACGCCTGCACGAAAGATGTGATTATGTTCCACTTCAGAACATGGCTGTTTGAAAGAAAGCCAAGCTCCAAAAAATAGGTTCCAACAAAACTCTCTATCTTCATAAGCTTAACGCTGGGTCAATAGTATTGAATTGTATTTGTAATTCCGAACTCTTTTACGGGCACGAAACTTTGTATGTGTCATGAAGCACGTAAAGCTGTTTTGGACCCTGGGTTGCTGGCTGTCGCTGTTGCTTGTTTCCGTGTGGCATAATCTTATCTGCAATTATGAAACGGCTTTCCCAGTGTGGTATTCCACGTTTGTTGTTTGGTTCACTGGGGTTGTGGCACTTTCGTCTCTAGTTAAAAGTAGTGAATTTGAAGCCTAATTTTCAGGTAAAACATCTAGTTTTGCTTCAACCAAAACTATGCTCTCGAAGGCAACCTTAACTTGAGCAGCAACCATCGCCCGCAAGTGCAATTCACCGAACACCTCTAGTGTCCTGTTTACGTCAGAGAGCGAAGATTGAACAAGCTGGATTCTGCCTCCAGCAGCCAAAAATTTGGGGGCATCCATTACGAATCGGTCAAGGATTTTTCTTCCGTTTGGTCCTCCCGCCCAAGCTTTTCCTATCCAGCTTTCTTCCTCGTCTGGCTCAGAAGGGAGGTACGGCGCGTTGAAAAGTATCAGTCTGAAGCGCTCATTCTGTTTGATGGGCTGAAACAGGTCTCCACGCCGAAACTCTATCCTCTCCCCAACGCCATTGTTTTCCGCGTTTTTGACGGCGCATTGGAGGGCATACGGGTTTACGTCGACAGCCAAGACACTCTTTGCTTTTTCCGCCGCCAAAACAGCTAGAATCCCGCAGCCAGTCCCCATATCCAAGATCGTGTCGTCTTCTGTAACCCTCATCTTTTCAGCAATCAGAAAAGTGTCCTCAGCAGGCTCGTAAACGTGCTCATCAACGAGGAAAACGTGGTCTCCAAAATAGACCTTTTTTGGGTAAAACATCCGTAACTTTCCTGCATGTATGATTGCTTACAGTTTGATTCTTTTTCCTGTGAAGTCTAGCTGAAATTTCCCGAACTCCTCTTTGACGCTTCTCAGCTGCTCAGAGTTTAGAACGGGTCCGTCTTTGCAGACTCTCAGTTTGCCTATTTGACAGCTGCCGCACAATCCGATGGCGCAGCGCATTATCCGCTCCAGACTAGCCTGAAGAGGAACGTTATGTTGTTCTGCCAGAATGAACATGCTGTACATCATCTGTTCTGGACCACAGGTGTAGATCATGTCGAACTTTTCCTTCTTCATTTTCTGTTCTACCTGATCAGTGACCATGCACTCTATTCCGTAGCTTCCATCCTCTGTGGTAAAAATAGTTTCTGAATCCAGTTCCGAAAGAATTCCGTCTACACGATCAAGAAACAAGAGATTATCTTGGCATTTAGCGCCACTCAGTAGGGTTATTTTGTTGGCGACTTTCACAAGCCTTCCAGTTAAGGGCATCAGCGGCGCCAACCCGGTTCCGCCTCCAACAACCATCACGTTTCCTTCTGCTGGGACAAAGCCGTTGCCGAATGGTCCCCGTATCCCAATCTGGTCGCCCTTTTCTTTTCTGTTAAGAGCCCTACTGGCTTCTCCGACACCATTTACGGTTACCGATGTGAGCCCCTCCGGGTCTATGGCTGAAAGGCTCATTGGAATCTCGTCAACCCCGGGTATCCAAACCATAACAAACTGACCCGGCTCAGCCTTTCCACACAATTTATCCACAAAAGCGAATGTATTAACGGTTTGGTTCTCTCTTTTTGCATCCACAATTTCTACGATTCTCATGCGATTAACCGACTCGAAGGAGAGGGGCACTGAGGAGCGTTCTCTCAAGTTAGGCGGCATTTTTGTCCTAGACCTTCCTTTTTAGTGTGTATTTCTTTTGTTAACAGATTGATGCAATTCAAATATATAGCGTGCGCAAGCAATCTTCCTCTTTTCCGGCAATCTTGTTGTTTGAGTGCATGAATGCTGGATTCACAAGTGTTTTCCCTCTGAAGTGACGGCTCTATTATCATGGCAACCCAGCGAGTCCCATCTAAGCATGTTTCTGTGCGGGGCAGAGTTCCTTTAATTCTGATGACTATATCGGTTTTTATGGGGTTCCTAGGATTATTCTTCTTCAATAACACAGAACGACCCCTAATCTTCTATTTCGCCAATGGTCTAATGCACATTCCCCTACTGTTCGGGTGGATAATCTTAACCTTCAAAAACAAGCTGGAACATAGACTCCACCCTTTCTGGACGCCCTACTCTCTGTTCATGATCTTCTTTATTGCAACGGTTGTCTGCTTCACTGCTCTGCGGTCTGATGGGGTTTATGGTTTCCTGACGCTTTCAGAAACCTTCTGGTACGCCCTAGCCTATGGCTCGCTCTTTGCCTTCTATAAACTGGAATCTGCGAATCTCCTCTGGTACTCCATGTTCTTCCTTGCTGTTTTCTGGAACCTGCAGACAGTCATGCTGACCGCTCAGGCGTTTGGGTTGCAGTGGACGATGGAGGGACCTCCCACTTTCCAAGACTATTTCATGTATTCCAGCTACATCTGGGACACGTGGGGCTGGTTCATCTCGGACATGATTCTGGACGTGCCCATGGCAATAGTTCCCCTCTACTACATCATAAGAGGCATCAAAACCAAACTGAAACTCTAATAGTTGTGTGCCAAGCCCACGAGTTGTTTAACGTTTTTGAAGCCCTTCCGCTTAAGATACCTATCGATGCCTGTAGTGACTGAGGCGAAGACGTTTACTCCTTTGAATGCTATGGCTGTTCCTATCTGAACCGCGGATGCCCCAGCCATCATAAACTCCACGGCGTCCTGCCAACCTGTTATTCCGCCGCAGCCTATGACTGGAACATCAACCGACCGGTAGACGTCGTATACGCATCTCACGGCGATGGGCTTTATGGCTGGTCCGGACAGTCCGCCGAACTTGTTGGCTAGCAGGGGTCTGCCTGTTTCGACGTCGATGCTCATAGCCCTAACCGTGTTTATGGCTGTGATTGCGTCTGCGCCAGCTTTTTCGGCGGCTTCGGCAATTTCGCCTATGTTTGCGACGTTGGGGGTCAACTTGACAATCACTGGCTTGTCCACCTTTTTCTTCACTTCTTTCACAACATCCGTCAGCAACTGGGGGTCGCATCCGATCTCTGCTCCCGCTTTTTTGACGTGTGGACAGGATACATTCAATTCTAGGGCGTCTGCACCCATTTTAGCTGCGGTTTCAGCGACCTTGGCGAACTCTTCTGACGAGTAGCCGTAAATGCTTACAATGGTGGGGGCTCCGGTGTTTTTCAGTTCCTTCATTTCTTCTTTGAAGTGGCTGATGCCCGGGTTTGGTAGCCCCATGGCGTTGAGTAAGCCGCAGTCGACCTGGACAATGGTGGGGTTGGGGTAGCCGGTTCTTGGTTCCAGCCCCAAAGATTTTGTTACCACTGCTCCGGCTCCCGCCTCTATCACGCTCTTCAAGGATAGTCCTGTGTACCCTAGGATTCCGGAGGCGAGCATGGTGGGGTTAGCCAGTTTCAAGCCTGCTATCTCGGTGGCAAGGCTGTCATCCATTTTTGTTTCCCTCTTGTGTAGTAAAAGTTATCCACTGCCAAGATAAAGGTTAGGACACGTACACTAAAATGGGTCAATAATGGATGGGAAACTTGTGAGAGCGACGATAGTAGAGTCGGTGATTGGAGTTTTTGGTTTTGGCGAAGACAACGAGCTTGTTGAAAAGGTGTTCTTCCCCGAAGACCCGCAGAAAACGGCGGAACGGCTCCGGGAGATAGAGAAGGGAACTGTGATCGAGGAAATCTCAGGTTTGGTTGATAAGATGCGGTCTAAAGGCTACACGCATTTTGTTTTTGAGAATCAGGAAATGGCTAGAAACGCCCGAGAAAAGCTGAACATAGAAGCATCCTCAGAAGCGTCATCAGAGGCTGGTAAACGGCTTCGCGAGAACTTGGAAAAGTTTGCCCTAGACCTGAAGTTTGTGGAGAAGCCGGAACAGCTTCGTGCGCGGGTCCACAATGTTTCAATCGAGCTTGCGAAGATGAAGGTGAAGACTACCGTTGAAAGGCGGGATTTGCTGGTTGCTCAGGCAGTCCAAACAGTCGATGACCTGGATAAATCATTGAATGTTTTTATGAGCCGGGTGCGGGAGTGGTTTGGGCTCCACTATCCGGAGTTGGATAGGATGCTTGACAAGCATGAAACCTATGCTCGTCTCGTGGTTGACTTGGGAACAAGAGAAAACTTCACTGCGGATAACCTGGAGAAAGAGGGGCTGCCGAAAGCTAAATCCCAAAAATTTGCCAAGGTGGCTGCGGCTTCTATGGGCGCCGATTTGGGCGATGAGGACCTGGCTCAGATTCAGGGTATGTGCCGGAGCGTCCTCGAGCTTTATGGTGTGCGGCAGTCGCTGGAGAAGTATGTGGACGCGGTTATGGAGGAGGTTGCGCCGAACACCAAGGCGATAGGCGGTTCACTTTTGGGGGCTCGACTGGTAGCCCTTGCTGGGGGACTGCTGAACTTGGCTAAGCTGCCGGCAAGCACAATTCAGGTTTTGGGTGCAGAGAAAGCCCTGTTTCGGTCGTTGAAGACTAAGGCGCGTCCGCCTAAGCATGGGATAATCTTTCAGCATCCCCTGATTCACGATGCGAAGCGTTGGCAGCGTGGGAAGATTGCGCGGGCGTTGGCTGGAAAATTGAGTATAGCCGCTCGGGTTGATGCCTTCAGCGGAAAATATGCTGGAGACGAATTGAAAGCCGACCTTGAGAAGAGAATTGAGGAGATCCAGAAGAGGTACGAGAAGCCTCCGCCTCCATCACCCAAGAAGATCCAAGCCAGAAAGGGTCCACGGAGAAAGAAACGTGGCAGTAAACGTTAAGCCTCACCCCACCTTTCCAGAAATCTACTGGGCTACTCTGGAGGATGGAACCCGAAAGTTAGCCACAAAAAACTTGGCTGCCGGAACCTCGGTTTATGGAGAGCGTCTAGTCAACTTTAAGCATGAAGAATATAGACTGTGGGATCCGTACAGAAGCAAGTTCGCGGCTGCCATACTCAAGGGCTTAGACGCTGTTCCCATCCGCCCAGACCAGAGGGTGCTGTATCTGGGCGCGGCTTCAGGAACAACCGCAAGCCACGTCTCCGACATTGTCGGCGAGGGGGGTCATGTGTACTGTGTGGAGTTTGCTTCGCGTTCCCTGAGGGAGCTGGTGAACAACGTTTGCGTCTTCCGCTATAACATGTCGCCTATACTGGCGGATGCGCGGCTGCCGGAGACGTATTCGCGGATGGTGGGGCGGGTGGACAGCATTTACTGTGATGTGGCTCAGCCTGAGCAGGCTCGGGTTTTGGCGGATAACGCTGACATGTTTCTGGCTGAGGGGGGCTGGGTTATGTTGGCGATTAAGGCTCAGAGCATAGATGTGACGAAGGAGCCGTCTGTGGTTTACAGAAATGAGATTGCCGTCTTGGAGGCTAGAGGATTCCAGATCAGCGCGGTTGTTGGTCTTGAACCCTACGACAAGGCACACACCATGGTAGTCGCCCAGAAGTAGCAACCTGATTTTGTTGTTTCCACAGTTTTTTGAAAAAGTACTGTTTTCAACAATCTTCTGTTATTAGTCTCCTAATATGATTCTGCGTTAGAATGTTTACAGTCTGTTTGCTTGTATTCGTTCACAGGACATATAGCAGGGTGAAAGAGTGTAAAAGAGGCTTGTGGGTTAGCGTTTGTTTGAGTACGTTTTTGCTACTATGAGGGTGGCTGTTTGGAAGATGTCGGGTAGCACCCTCAGTTTATCTGTCAGGAACTGGTTCAGCTGTTCCAGATTTTCGGTGCACACTTTTATGATGGCGTCGTATTCGCCGTACATCATGCTTACCTTCTTGACTTCGTCAAAGTGGGTGACTTTTTCGAGTATATTCTTCTCGGTGCCCGGATTCAACGTAACCAAAACGTAAGCTGAGACAGACATCTGTTCACCGTCTAACAAACTTCTGCACCGAAGAACTTTAACCTTTTGCTTGCCAACACAGAAAGGCAGACGTTAAACGGATTTCAGAAAACAGTTTACAGAAGAGTTCACGGAGCCTTATTCACCAAATCTTTGGCCAAAGCAGCTGCCCCGATTACCCCAGCATCAGCACCCAACGCTGCCTTCACAATTTTCAGTTCTTCAACAGAAGCCTCTAACGCCATAGTTGGAACAATGTCCTTCACTATCCGGATCAGCTCAGGGATTCCCTCGATAACGCCGCCTCCAAGAACCAATACACAGGGATTGAAGGCGTTAACGATGCTGACCACTCCAGTAGCCAAGTATCGCCCCGTCTCTTCCACCAATCTTTGAGCCAGCAGGTCGCCTTCATGGTAAGCTCTGCTAACGGTAGCTGCTGTGACTTTTTCAACACAGCCCGCCAAAGACAGTAGACACTGTCCCTCCTTCGGCGCAGTTCTGACAGCTTCTTGGGCGCGTTCAGCGATTGCCCAGCCACCCGCATAAGCCTCCAAGCAACCCCTGTTAGGGCAGCGGCACTTTCGCCCATCATAGACAATGGTGATGTGCCCCAGTTCTCCGCCACTGTTGGTGCAGCCAGACAGAAGGTTTCCGCCAGTAATGACTCCCCCGCCTACGCCTGTGCCCACAAACAGAACCGCAAAATCGTCTACGCCTCTTCCTGAGCCGAACCGCCATTCGCCCCAAGTGGCTGCGCGAACATCGTTAGTTACAGCCACAGGCAGCCCAAACTGTTTCTCCAGTTTCTTTTTTATTGGAAACTTTTGCCATCCCAAGTTTGGAGAACCATAGACAACTCCCTTCCGGTCCACCTGTGCAGCGACGCCGATTCCAAGAGCTTCAGCTTTCAAACCAGTTTTGCCGCGGCACACATCTATAGCTGTCTGGATGTCGGCGATTACGGTTTCTGGTTCCTTTGAGGCGTGAATCAAGGATTTTTGGGCACACAAAAGGCGTCCGTTAGCATCCACTAGCCCTACATTAAGCTTGGTGCCTCCGAGGTCAACCCCTAACGTAACTGGCTTAGCAATCTTGACCATTATTCCTTCCCGCTCATATGCAACGCTTCAGCGCATATACCTTAAGCGTTGTAACCTGTTTTAGGCTATTTCTGGTTCAGCGTTTCTTGAACCAAAATGAATGTTCTCAGGAAAAGCAAATTAGTTTTTCTACAGCCCTCAAGAAAAAAATGCTACTATTACGTAATGAACAAAAAATTGGAAGAAAAAAGAAAGATTTTGTTATGGCTCTCAGTATTCTGGAGGCATTCCGCCCGGGGGAGGACCTTCTTCTTTGGGTTTCGTCGAAGCGATAACATCGTCGATTCTAAGGATCATGGAGGCAACTTCCGCGGCTGACTTCATCGCCTGCTCCTTGACTTTCAGGGGCTCAACGACTCCGTCCTCGTAGCTGTCAACTATCTTGCCCTTGAAAACGTCAACGCCCATCAGATGACCGTTCTTCTTTTCGTGCGCTGCCCTCAACCCGACAAGGATGTCTATTGACTCTAGACCCGCGTTTTCAGCCAGCGTCCTAGGCACTATCTCCAGCGAATCAGCGAAGGCCTCTATGGCAAGCTGTTCCCTGCCGCCGACCTTTGTAGCGTAGCCGCGGAGAACTTTTGCGATTTCGCTTTCTGTTGCTCCTCCGCCAGCCACAATCTTGTTATCT
>Ga0209427_10006606_pt1 | contig 13206 bp, 23 predicted proteins | sample DeeMarSWOR136_30_FD_187465 | JGI IMG/M metagenome (GOLD analysis project Ga0209427, IMG submission 187465) | Marine sediment microbial communities from White Oak River estuary, North Carolina - WOR-1-36_30 (SPAdes) (version 2) | ecosystem: Environmental > Aquatic > Marine > Intertidal zone >... | reverse complement strand
ATGGGTAAACCTAAAGCTATGCCTGATATAAAAACTCATACTGGTTATCCATTTAAAAAAATTGAAATATCTGATTGGATGGATAAACAAATCCCAAATATTAAATCTATTTCAACTAAAGTTCTCCCTAAACCTGTTGTTTATCGTGGGCGTTATGGAGGAATAGGAGGAATAGCAGTTACACCTTTTACAAGCATTAGAGGTCCTGGTATAATTCTTAAACCCTGGTTTATACCATTTACAAAAAAACCTATCCTTCCTATTGGTAAACCTAAACCATATGTTCGTGTTACTGACATTACAGGTAAACAAATAGGACATGAATTTATAGATATAACTAAAAAACCAATAATAAAAACAAAACCAAGTATTAAACCAAAACCAGATTACACCCTCAAAGATAGTCAAATACATTATGAAAAAACAAAAATAGAAATAGGTGATACAGCCAAAACACCACCACAACTCCGTAAAAACATATTGGGTCAAAGATTACTAAAAGGTAAAGGTTTTCTACCAAAATATGAAACATATAAAGGTGGAGCAATTGGTATTCATAAATCAATAGGTAAAAGCCTTATCATTAAACCAGTAACAGCAATTACTAAACGAAATCTCTTTTTACTCTTTGGAACAAAACCAATAATCTATGGAATGATTGTTTATAAACCTGTTAAACAACCAGCTATTAAAAGTATTCGTGGTTTCAAAGGAAAAACATATAGCCTCAAAGATCTCACTAAAAAATGGGAAATGGAAAAACCAATAGATAAAAACATTATTTATGCACCTGGAACAAAAGAACAAATATTATTACTTGAAAAACCTAAAACATATACTAAACCCATTGGAACTATTAAATATAAATCCACTACTGATTTACAAAAAATTAGCATTAGAGATCTTAAAAAAATTGGTAGATTCGATCTTGAACAACCAATTGTTTATCCACCTGGAACTGGAAAACTCCCTAGTAAAGTTTTACCAATTCCTATATCATTTTATATTCCACTTATAAAATCAGAACGTATATCCCAGTCTAAAGTTAAAACTGATATTAAATCAGTATTTCAAGTTGAAACAAGTCAATTATCTTTAATAGATATTGAGAGTATTCAAGGTAAAGAGTTAAAATTTGATCAAGGTACAATTATTATTAGTGATATGGAACAATTCCAATTACAGAAACAAGGACAGATACAGAGTTTTCAATTTGATTTAATACATGATACATTTCAATTACAGAAACAAAAACAGAAACCACCAATACCACCACCTATATTATTTAGTGAAATACCAATAAAAGAAAAACCTAAACATGATAGTTACCATGTTCTTGTTAAACCTAGACAATATAAACATGGTAAACGAATAAATAAAGGCAAACCATATCGTATAACTAAAAAACCATTATCATACGAAGATGCAAAAGCATACGGAGCACATATCGTTGGTAAAAACGCTAAAGCAACATTTATACTTGAACAAAGTAATAAATCACCTGGTAAACTACCATCCAATGTTGATCCTTGGCATAAAGTCATTTTACAATATGATATTAAAGATGATAACCGTTTTGTTGAAAGAAATAAATTCCGTATTGATTCTCCTGGTGAGATAAGAGAAATCTCCATGCGTGGATGGAATGCTCCTAGGAGAAAAAAAACAAAAAATAGGAGATATGATAAATTATGAGTGCTACTAAACCACTTATAGGCTTTGGACTTGCAATATTCCTCAGTGGACTTTTATTCCATTTCTATAATGATGTCATAACTAATTATTTCAGCCAATACATAGTTGATTTAAATGATAAATATTATCTCATGGAAAATTTACTATGGGATCTTATACCATTTATATTAATCTTTTTAGGAATTGTTTGTTTAATATTTGGTGGTATTAGTTATGTTAATGTTAAGGAGGTATGATAAATTATGAGATTTGTAGTACTCGCTATAATACTTGTAATGATAGCTGGTTTTTTTCATATAATGTTCATCATGTTTGATAATATTTATTATAATGATGATAATGGTATTTTTACTCTTATACCTGAACATTTTAATAATAGTATGCATAGTGATACTGCTAATGATAGTTGGAATACTACAGGGATGCTCCGTGATGTTTTTGGATGGGGTCGTATAATCTGCATTGGACTTGTAATTGGATGTATAACTCTTGAAGCAGTGGATAAACCACGGATAACAGGATGAGGAGGAAAAAAAACATGAAAAATAAAAATTATCTATTAATATTTCTTCTTATGATTATGTTATTAAGTATTATTAATATTGGGATTATTTCTAATGATGACATTGTATCTGCTGATGTTCTTATAAAAGCAAGTGTTACAGATCCAAATTGGATGCCATCTAGTCGAGTGATAACTCGATTAAGTAATGGTACATTAGTAACAATTTATTGTGAGGATAGTGATACAACTGTGAATTGGTCATATAGTTCTGATAATGGTAGTACATGGTATCATAATACGTTATGTACATCTAGTTTTAATGTCGCTGATTTAGCTGTTATTTGTAATAGTGAAGATCGTTTGTTTTTCTTTGTAAGCTATCTTTCTAGTGCTAATGCAGGAGGTAGTGAAACAGTTTATGCTTATGATTGGGCAGGTGACTCATGGGATAACACGACTCTTAAAAGTGGTGGTAATCTCTATAGACCCTGGCGTGGTGATATAGTATGTGATAATAATGATAATATTCATGCTGTTTATACTTATGCTTATTCAGATCAATATTTCCGTATTTATTATAAAGTTTATAACAATATATTAGATACCTGGAGTAGTGAAATAACAGTATATTCAGATTCTACTTATCCTTTTGATATTTATAAAGAATACGCATCTATTCCTTATGCACAAGGTTATCCTAGAATAACATATGTAAATTATTTTGGTGCTATAATCCCATTTGTGTTTTGTATCCGTGGAGATGGAGATATATATATGCAATATAAAATTGGTGATTCATTTAGTGCTCCAACTGAAATCATTGATGTATCAAATAGTATACCTGGTTATAGTATTGCTTATTATGAAGATAGAAATACTATTATTTGTGCATATCTTGACACTAGTACTTATAGTATAAAAATGAAATTATTTGATGTTGAAACTTGGACTTGGGGTGATAAAATAACAGTATATACAGATAGTGAAGAATCATATGCTCAATCTAATGTTGATATTAGTATAACAAATACAGATGTGGTCCATATATGCTGGGATGGTGCATCAGATATAAGTGCAAATAAACAAATAAGACATCGTGATTATAACCTGGTTACTTCTTCATTTATTGATGAGGCTAGTTATCTAACCTCTGGTGGAGATACACATGTGTATCCTAAATTAGTATATCAGAATTATCCTGATAATTGTAAAGCATATGCAGATTATTTATTATTTTATTTTAATGATACAACTAATGAGATTATATATTATGATGTAATAAACCCGTTATGGGTGGATTATATAAATGAATATTATGGTAATATTCCACCTGGTTTCCTTGGTATAAACTGTTTTGATGAGGTAACTGGTGATAATATTACAGAGTTTAATTTATTGGTTGTAAATCAAACAGGTGATTCTTATTTTAATTATAATCTTAATAATACTTTTATCATATATGGTGCATCATTACCACAAGGAGAATGTATGGTAACAGTTTCAAAAACTAATTATTATCCAAGAACTTATATGATAGATATTGAAGATGGTTATTTTATATTTGATGGTGTTTTATATACTGGTGCATTAATAGATGCATATTTACCAAATATGAATTTAAGTTATCTTTATTATATACAAGTTATAGATGAATATCTCTACCCAGTTGAGGATGCACAAGTAATGATAAAAGGCAACCTTGGTAATGTAAGTTATGATACTGTCTCTGTTACTTTTACAGATGGTTATGGTTATACTAATGTATATTTATGTTTTGGAAGAAGTTATCTTGTAACAATTTCAAAAACAGGATATACAACAAAAACAGATAGCTGGATGCCAGATGCATCTAAATATGGTATAGAATATCCTAAAGTTTTTAAAATAGTGAGAGCAGTTGAAGATTTAGAGGAGACATATAACTTTTGGGATCTCGCAAGTCTAACAGGGACTATGTATCTAAATAATACAATCCGTGTTGTATTCACTGAGAAAATATCTAGTACAATTGATGCAAGTTTTTATACTATGGAAAACTATAATTTTACAAATACTCTAGTTAATGCTACTAGTATTGATACGCTTTCTAGTTATACTTTTTGGATTACAAATATTAATAGTAGTCGTCAACATCAAGTTACTTGTTATCTTAATCATACACTTGGTAATAATAAAACAGGGACTATAACTATTGACCCAGTTAATATAACACGTTTTAATCGTACAGATATTGAAGGTAAATTCGTTGATGTATTTGGAGTATGGGACCTTGGATATATTAATACGCTTTTATTGTATTTACCAGCTATAATACTCTTGATTTTACCTGGTCTGGTGCATCCTGGTCTTGGGCCTATAGCTTGTGGGCTTTATATTGGTAGTATTTCACAGTTTATAAATGTCCCAGAGAGACTCCTAGTTCTTGTACCATTTATAATTTTTATAGGTATTCTTCTCATGATTGTTAAAGGAGGGAAATATAAACTATGAAAACATTTTATATATTAATACTGTTTTTCTTGGTTTTTGAAATGTGTATACTCGTAGTGGGTAGTCTAAATATTTTTCCATATGGTTTTTATAGTGATATGGACCCTGAGAACCTAGCATCTAAAGATACACCACAAGCTATGATTACATATCTTTTTTCACCTGAGGATGCTTTACCTGATGGTTTCGGAGGACTTGCTGATTTCACAATACCTGCACTCATAGGAGTATTTCTTACAATAGGAACAATAACTAGTATTTTTTTACAGAGTTATCTACCTGTTACCCTTGTAGTTATGGGATTGTTTTTTGTACCTATGATTACTAAAAGTTATAGTTTCTTCAATCAATTATTTAACTATGGTAATTCACAGAGTCTTATCTATGTAGGATTACTCTTTGGTGTTACTACTTTGATTATTGCGGTTATAACCATAATTGAGTTACCAGCACAAGGAGGCAGCTAAAAATGGATACTATAATTATGGATATTTGGACTAATTTCTCACAAGGATTTTTTGAATATAGTATGAATGCTTATAATAATCTTGAACCTTGGACTTATCCACTTATTTTTATGGGTATAATTGGTTATATCTATATGGCGACACATAGTATTATAACAGCAATCATTGGTATTATTGTAACCTTTGCGATCTATGCGTTTACAACTAATATTTTCGTGGAAACCTCAGAGTTATCACTCTTTTTATTCCTTATAACTTTAATAGGGATAACTATGCTTATAACAGCTCTTATATTAAAGGTGGTGAATAGAATATGATGTTAGAAGAATACCATTTATTGTTTATAATAATAACATTTATATTATTATTATATTCAATAGAACTATTATTTAGAGAAAACACACCAAGGAGTACTATTGCAGCTATGATAGTATGTGGTATAAATAGTATGCTCTGTGTAATAAACTATCTAAGTTTCTTTGGAATAGGAATAATAGGATACATAGCAGATGGAACCATAGAAGTTAACACATATGCAGATATGTACAACATGTTCATGTTTTTCTTTGGTATGTACTGGATAAACATGGTATTTATCTTCTATGGATGGTACAAATTTGCTTATCATATATTTATAGATGAACAAAAAAAGAAAAAACCAACTGTATAAAAAAAATAAGGATTTGTTATGACTGTATATAAACCAGTTATAGAAATCTCTAAAACAGATATAACATGTAATAGGATACTTGATGGACTCATTAAAAACAGGGAATACCATATCAATAATATAACACCTGAGAAAAAAAACCTCCTCGTTAAAATAGGAATTGGTATTAAACCATTAAATCTTGAGTATCCTATTATATGGTACACTCCCAAAGCTAAGCATAATGGTAAAAGACTCCTTAAACTACCTCCTAATCTTGAAATCATTAAAGAAATAGGTGAAAAAAAAATATGTTACCAGTTTAGACGTATATCTTAAAATTATTAGTTTTTAATAATCTCTTAATAATCTTTCTTAACACCTAGTTTTTAAATACTATAAACAAAAATAACAATGGTTTAGGAGTTGATATTAAAACATGAGAAAACTTAGAAAAAATGAAAAAGCAATAGTTTTTGAACTGTTAATGGCTGGTGCTATGACTATTGTTATATTGTTTGCATTGATGAATATTGGTACATATATCAATGGAACAATAGGTGATAGTCTCGCTGATAGTACAGATGATACCGATATTGAAAACACTCTTATCAATGTTTCAACAGGTTATAGTACCAACATTGATATAATGGTGATCTCAGCGATTATCACTGTGATTACAATACCACTTGCTGCTGTTGTAGCAGTTAGGAGGTTGATGTAAACATGAGAAAACTTAGAAAAAATGAAAAAGCAATAGTTTTTGAACTATTAATAGCCGCAGCTATGGCTGTTGTTATATTGTTTGCATTGATGAATATTGGTACATATATCAATGGAACAATAAGTGGAAATCTAGAGGATACTTATCCAGCAGCGGCTAGTAGAAGTGTATTACAGAATAATTCACTTTTAACCCTTGACAATATTAGTAGTGGGTTCAATGACAACATTGACATAATGGTAGTCGCCTCAATTATCACTGTGATTACAATACCTCTTGCTGCAGTAATAGCAATTAAACGGTTGTTATAGATCTAAATATTCCCTAATCTTTGGTATAGATAGACTAAAGGTTTTCTTCCATGAACTATTTTAGTCTATCTATTATTATTTTTTTTTTTAAACCTCTCACCTAGTTTTTAAATACTATGAACAAAAATATCCATATCTTAGTCATGGAAGAAAACAACCAATCTAAAGCAATACCACAAACCATAAGTCTTTATAATACTCATATATCTGCTGTAAAAAGTTTTGCTAAATATAACAACATTAGAGATACATCTAAAGCATATCAATATATAATCGAAGATTTTTTTACTAAAGATGATAAAAAAATAAAAAGAGATTTCATACTTTATCTAGTAGTACCGATTATTTTTTGTATTTTTACAACATTTGTAAACATTAGCACTAGTAATGTTTATACTAATCTTTTAAAAAATGGTATATATTACCATGAACTAAAAATCCTTAGTGATATTTTCCTTATCCTTAGTGTATTAAGCGTTAGCATCCTAGCAGCATGTATCTATTGGCTTAGGAAAATAAAACTAGCACAAAACACAGGAGTAGAATATGGCAATACGGATTAGTGAAGATAAAGAATATGATCGTGCAGCATTCAGCTGGGATAAAATAAGTCATAGCCTTGAACCTGAGATTAATACATTATCTGATGATGCTGATATACGTTATTTCACTAGTAAAATAAAATTCCTCATAGGGAAAGATATAAGACTTAGTAATATTCAAAATAACTCTCAACTTTATTATTTCCTTTTTTTTGCAGAATTCATAGTTATGCTCACCCGTTATCCTATGCTTATTGATGATGAGTTTATAAGAAGTCAAATAGCACTTTTCCTTAATAGTCATGGTGAACTTATTAGTTTCGAAGGTCTCGGATGGAAATATGGACCTATGGGTTTCCAAGAGCATAGTGTTAGACAGGAATTACTCGGAGGTGAAAAAAGTTGATTAAACAATATATTTTAACTGTTGAAAGCGAAAATGAATGTATGATTGATAATTTTATAAACATGTTGAATAAACAAACTGAGGTTCTAGGAGATGTTTCACCGATTAAAATCTTTGTTGAAACGAAACCATAAAACAGATTATGAGTACTGGCGTGAAGGCGAAAAACAGCTTAAAATGCCTTGGGTGATAAAATATTATGGTAGTATTACTAATCTTGAACAATATAAAATGGGTCTTAAAGTAAAAAACCGAGCTGTAGCATCTGTTGGTTTTGTTTGTTTCATAGCAGGGGTATATATTGGTTATACATGGTGAAAAAAAAAATGAGTAAACGAGCATTTGGAATAACTAATAGCGAAATAAGTAGCATCCTATGGATAATTAGTTTCATGATGAGTGTTATTAGTTTAAAAGTAACTTTTGATCTCCTTGGTCCTTTCATGGGTAATCCTAATATACGTGGTACAGTAATGGTGATAAGTCTCTGTTTTTTTATGACTTTATTATTTAGTTTTGCTAGTATGGCACTTCCTAATTTCCTTATCAGTAAATATAACCTTAACATATTGATAGATCGGATTCGTAACCCTGATTTTATGGGATGGATTCGTTTTACTCGTAATAAAAGACTTGCTTTTCAAATTGTTAGAAATGGCCCACTTGGTCAGACTAAAGGAATGGCTGATGGTGAAAAAGCAGATGTAATCAATGATGGTAGTTATACTGTTACTACTCCTAGTGGTAATCAGGCTATAATTAAAAGTGATCTTCTTAGTCATAATGTTAATCTTGAGAATGCTGTTGGTTGGAATCTTATACATAAACATTATCATCTAGTTGGGTTTAAAGCATGGGAGAAGGCTCAGGATGATGGGAAACTAGTCTACAAACGAAAAACAAAAAAAACAGGACTTAAACCATTAAAAAGAAATAGCGAGGTCTGGTAATGCCTAGAAAATATGATATAGATGAAATAGATAAAAAAACAACTAATGTAGCTGATAATAAATCATCTAAAGATATAGAAGAATTCATAGATCGTTTAAATCAGGTTAAAGAACTTGATGAACAAAATCCTCTTGAACAAGCAATTAAATACCGAGCTGTTAAACAAAACCCACCAAAACCAGGATACATGGAAATCGGTCTTTATAAAGATACAGATAAGGATGGACAGGATATAGTAGTATCACAGAGTGAAATATTAGATGATAATGGTAAACCAATAGGAGAATTTAAAAGATATAAACATGACCCGTTTTATACAGTGGATCTTAATAAACTTATACAAGCTGATATAACAGCATGTCCAAGTAGTGTTGGTCCTATGCTTATTGATATGGCAACAAAAAAAGAATCACTTAAAAAAAAGGCATTTACAACAGAACCTAAACGTGGTACAGAGTTTAACTACTGGTGGATAGCATTTGTACTTTTACTTGTACCTGGTATTATAACAATAATAATGATGTTCCTATAAAAAAAAAACATAGGAGGAATGATAAATATTATGGATAGATATGAAGAACAATATAAAAAACTAGTAAAAGAAGAAACAGTTAATGTACTTGAATCAGGGCAAATAAATGAACCACAAGCACAATATAATATAATAAACCATAGCCTTAAAGAATTATTACTCATTAAAGAACCAAAGATTTGTGATACTATTGATAAATATTTCATAGATCAGGAACTATTACAAAGACAAATAGAAAGCAAACAAAAAGAACTACAAATACTTGTAGATGAATATAGTAATAATGTAAAAGAAATATATGAAGGACTTATTAAAAAACTATGAGAATAGATGATGATGAAATCGAACTAGGTATACGGAAACATACAGATGATAAACTTACATATAAACTAATAATTGCTAATGCTATAAATGAATGCAGACGAACAGAGGGTCATCGTATTAAATATCCTAATAATGTTAAAGCACTCTGGAATATTATTTATTTCAAAGTCAAAGGATACAATTTTAGTACACAACTAGATGAAATTAAAAAAAAACTTGATGATGAAAAAAAAACACTTTGGGAAAACAAGAAACAAAACTTACCACGTTGGAAGTTTTATAGTAACAAATATCAGGCACAATTCAAAGATAAATTAGACCGTGAATACTGGGAGGGTCTTTTCCGTGAAATATTACAATTACTCGCTAGTGAAGGACTCCTTATTGATATAGAGAAATATATAAGTGTGAGAAGTAATGAATAAAACTATACATACAGTTTTTGATAAAGACCATTTTTTTCATCTTAGCGATATGATAATAGATGCATATGAAAACGATGAGCTCATACTTGTAGTAGTACATGGTAAACAGGGATATGGAAAGAGTACATATGCTAGTATAACTATGAGTCAAGTATATGGATATTTCAACAACAACATGGATGATGTTGATGTTTATCATTATGATTGGAAAACAACACGGGATTATTTTATTTTTAGACCACATGAGTTTTTAACACTTAGTCGAAAACAAAAAGATAAAGCACCAGTATGCTGTGTTGATGATGCTGGTATGTGGCTTAATAGTATGGATTTCAATGATCCACTTGTTAAAGCAGTAGGAAAATTCCTTGAGGTTAGTCGTACTAAATGGGCCTGTATACTTTTTACTTGTAGTGATCTTAACCAGGTTTTTAGTAAAATCCGTAACATGCCGCATGTTTATACTATTAGAATAACTAAGCATGGTGCTACTGATGAGAGTCCTAATAGGCGTATTGCTACAATATATGAGGGCTGGAGAAGCGAAGATTTAAAAAAAAGTGGAAGAAAAACCAAATATATAGATATAATCAATAATTGTCATATGCCAGATGATTTTTATAAATGGTATAAGCCTAAACGTGATGCACTCGCAGATCAAGGTCTTAATGAACTTGAGGAACAACTAAAGAAACTAGGTTTTTAATCATTTTTAGTAACTATTATGTATTCTAGATTATATGCCATCGCCATATTACGGAAATGTTCACTAAGTTTTTGTGTCTCCCATTTAGTTAAATATCCATCTGTTTTTTTCATTCTGCATAACCAGTTTGTCATATTATTTTCACCTTATCATATTCTAGTTTGATTATGATGTTGTTTATCCTTATATGTTTGTTGTATATATATCTATATGGGTTATAAATCTTATCAAATATAAGGCTTTGTATATTGCGTTATTTCCATGTTTTTTTTGTTACAAATTGCTGATTCATTGAGTGGCAAAATGAAATATTGTTTCATAAAACAAAAAACAAAAACTTTATATACTCTTAAACTATACCTATGAGTATGTTACCGAGCTACAGATGTAAAAGATGCGGACACAAATGGATACCACGAATCAATAGGATACCAATAATATGTCCTAAATGCAAAAGTCCGTATTGGAACCAGAGGCGAAAAAACCATGTCTCCTAAACTATGTGAGATAGGTGGAATATTACAATACAACATGAAAAACAATACTAACAAGGGTTATGGTTTTAAAATAGTATTTAATACAAGTAAGGAGGCACAACACTACAAAGAAATGATAACTTGGATTATACAGGATGATAAATACAAAATCATTAATCAGAGGAGATACTATGACAACATGTTATGAATATTTACGTAAAAAAACACAGAAGGACCAGGAGATATTCCATCGTCTCAATAGTTATTTTATTTCACTTGAAAATGATGATCTTGAAAATTATCATAAGAAACGAGGTAGAAAATGAATATGAGACTCAACCCATATTATATGTTGAGAGATAAAAAAAGGAATTGGGATATACACCTTTTTTTTCTATATCTTGGTATGCTCTCCCTGAGAATGGGATGTCTAGCAGGTAAGAATGGTGTAAAAAAACTTTCCTCCTCTCCTCCTCTCCTTTTGGTTTGGTGTATATCCCTATTTTTATCTACAAAAACAAGGGTGATATAAGAATGTTTGAGAAATATATAATGATAAAAGATGTTAATATTGTTGCTAAACAAACAAGCGGTGGTATCTGGTATTGTAGTGAACTACCCGTTAAAACAGTTAAAGAACTAGATCTATTAATCGGTGAAGTTAATAGCGTTTTGAATAAATATAACAACGAAAATGGAAAAATCAAAAAAATAGGAGTAAAAGGATTAAAATGACACGACAAGAAACAAGTTACCAGAGACCACAAGACTACAACCTATGGCATAGGACACTACCTGATTTCTGCAAAGCACAGGATATAGACTGGATAGAATACAGGATAAATGATGATAACCAGCTTGAAATCGTAGCAATCATAGAAACAGGAAGATGGAATAAAACCAAATTTGTAGGAAACCAGATAAGACTTGTTAAACAAATAGCAAACAAACTAAATATTCCTGCTTATTTCGTGGAATATGCGATTAATAGTGATTATGATCGTAATATTTTCCGTGTTAAGAATTTAGATAATAATATTGTCCATGTGATGAGTAATAAACAATATAGTATGTTTATAATGGGATTATAATATGACACATATTAACATGGCAAAAAACCCATGGGTTTTTACTTTTTTTTCATTAATATTTTTTTTAAGGAGAATGTTATACTCTACACCCAGACCCGTCTATTTCCACTGGAATTACAATCTAGATAAACAAAATACGCTACGCTTCCACTCGAACAACAACATATATGCTAAAAAACAAAAAGAAGAAACAATACATATCCTTAATCATTATTTAAAACTTTCCAAAGAGGAATCATTTTGTGGAAAAACAACCTTGATGACATAAAAATTATATGCAAAAAAGATAATAACACCATGATACTTGAAAGTAATCTAAACAATCGCAGTGGTATTTATATCTGCCCGAAATGCCATGAACATATAAGCATAAAGGTGAATTAAACAATCAGATTTAAAACATATAGGAGATGATGTATAGATGATATATTATAAAATACTTAATAAGGAACATAAAAGTTGTAATGGTGGAAATGGGAAATGGAAACCTAATATATGGATGCCTAAACTTGAATTACCGCTTATTCCTTGTGAACATGGTTATCATCTTTGTCGTAAAAAAGATTTAATCAATTGGCTTGATAGTGAAATATGGGTAGCTGAGGGTCGTGGTAAAAAAATAATTTGTAGTGATAAAGTTGTTTTTCAGGAGGCTCGGATTGTTAAAAAGATACAGAGTTGGAATGAGAAAACTATTCGTTTATTTGCTTGTGATTGTGCAGATCATGTTTTGAAAAACTTTGAAGATAAATATCCTGATGATAAACGTGTTAGGAATTGTATAGATGTTGCACGTGATTATGCAAATGGGGTAGTATCAGAAAAAGAATTATCCACAGCAGAGTCAGCAGCATGGTTAGCAGCAAAGTCAGCAGCATGGTCAGCAGAATGGTTAGCAGCAAAGTCAGCATG
>Ga0209427_10006603_pt1 | contig 13209 bp, 1 predicted proteins | sample DeeMarSWOR136_30_FD_187465 | JGI IMG/M metagenome (GOLD analysis project Ga0209427, IMG submission 187465) | Marine sediment microbial communities from White Oak River estuary, North Carolina - WOR-1-36_30 (SPAdes) (version 2) | ecosystem: Environmental > Aquatic > Marine > Intertidal zone >... | reverse complement strand
CCTGGAATCCGATTGCTGCATGTACCGGGGTCTCAATAGGGAGCGGCGGCAGTGGCTCCTGTGCCTGGAATATTCCGTATGCTGCCTCTCCTAACTACGTGAAGGTAATGGTTGCTAATGTGCACGATGATAATTGGCCGGATGTAAGTAATACCTCTTCCTACATAAACAACATCATTGGCAGCATCCAGGATGTAACAGTTAAGGCAAGTGGTACTCCATCTACTACGGATATGGAGGTTGGCAGTACCAAATATATCAGGTGGAAGCCCAATGATGTTTCTACAGTTATGATAGAGTATCGATATGACGGTGGTGGCTGGATTGAGATTACTCCGACTGGTGGGGTTTCTGGCGTTGATGACGGAGACGGATATCGAGCCTGGGAGTGGACAGGGAATCCTCCGGGCAGCGGTATTCCTGACACCATTTCCAATGATGTTGATTTCCGCGTATCAGATTACGGTCAGCCCAACAAGGTAAATGTAACTTCTATCACCGACTATATCATCAAAGGACAACTTTATTTATTAATCCCTGACAGCTCAGTTACCTGGACAGTAGGTGAGAATAACCCGGCAGTTAACAGAATCCGTTGGGAGAAGTACGGAGATATCGGTGACTTAAAGATAGAGTTCTCTGCCAGCGGCACATTTGACCCGATAGATTATACCAATGGTTATGTATTGACCATTGAGTCCAGCCTTGACCCAGGCTCAGATGGCATCAATGACTATACCTGGCCATCCGGAATCGTAGGAGCAAACCGCAGGATTACCGAGTCAGGAAGAATAAGGATTAGCAATATTACCACTATTACCGGAACAGAACTTACTGACGCATCCACCCAGACCTTTAAGATAAGGCCCAAGATCACCGGCTATAACTCTCCACAGCTTAATGACCTCTGGATGGTAGAAGACCCTAATCAGACGATTACCTGGACAGCCTCAAGCGGAACCGACAAGGACGGAAACTATCCCAAGGTTGTGGTCAACTACAAGATAGGCGCAGGTAGCGATAACCCCATCAGCGGAGAGATTAACTGCACCAACGGAACCAACAACTTCCCTTGGACAGCAGGGGTTGCTGATGAGATGAGCGCAGCGGTTAAGATACACGTCTATTTTGTAAACCATTCAACCGACAGAGACCTTGAATCAGACCCATTTGAAATCAGGCCTGAGATTATCCTTGATCCGTCCATTGACGCAGATACAAGAATATACGCATTCTCGAATAATCCCAATTTTGTCAAATGGTCATATACCGGAACCAAACTTTCCACCAGAACCGTTAATATCTATTATGACTTAAACGGTGGTTTAGGTCCTAATGGCGTAGAGGATGGCAGGCCTCCAGCTGGAGACGACTACCAGGGTACAATTGCACTAAACAGACCTATGAATGCCGGCGCAGCCGGGGTTACCTGGGATGCAAGCGCCCTGGATGTAGATGACAATGTCTCAATCAGGGTGGTTGATTCAGCAGCCTCAAACATTAAAGACGACTCAGAATCATTCAAGATTATCGGAAAGATTACGGTTATTTCACCATCCGGAAGCGATACCACCCTAACCGCAAGCAGCTCCCAGACTATTCAGTGGGATTTTGAAGGCACAATTGACCAGGTGAACATCTATTACAACCTTACCGGCGGTACGGGAAACTGGACGCCAATCCTGCCTGTATCGCTATATGACCAGACTGGCTCAAGCGGCTCACCCACAATCTCCTGGACCTTGCCCTCAACAGTTAGCAACAACGCAGTAATCAAGGTTGCCGAGGTGGGTAATGAAGACGAGGTCTTTGGCATCACCGCAGATCCTTTTAGAATCGGCGCACAATTCCAGGTTACCGCTCCTATTAACGGCGCTCCGGTTTATGCAGAGGATGATGATACCTGGATTACCTGGAATACACTCCAGGGAACCGGTATCGGAAAGGTACACCTTTATTACTCCAATAACTCTGAGGAAGGCGAGCCAGACTGGATTCAGATTACCCCGGACGGAGGTATAACCAACACAGGAAGCTACAGATGGGGTACTGATGCTACCTCTGGGACAGTTCCCGGAGCACTGGCTGATATATCTTCACTTGACCATCGTGTTATGGTTACCCAGTTTGACCCTGAGAATGAAGCAGATGTAAATGCTATTGGTACAGGGGCTCAGTTTCCCTTGGTATGTTCCTTAGAGGTTACTCAACCCAACGGCCATGAATGGACAGTCGGCAATCCCTATACAATCAAGTTCACCAAGAAGGGTGAATTGCAATCAGTTAATATCTATTATTCCTACGACGGTGACCCTGCCCATGATGTTAAGCTTAACAGTACTGCCCGGGATATCTCAGGCGCTCCTGATGATGGGGGAACCGGTGAGTACTTCTTCCCCTGGACGCCTGATTCCGCTACCCTTACATTAAGCCAGGGCAAGACAGCCGTAATCAGGGTTAAGGCAGTAACCCCTGCAGTCCAGGCCTCACCGCTCTTGGTGCAGGATGCATCCAATGGATTCCAGCTTAAGGGTGGTATCTCTGAGGTAACAGTTATCCCATCAATTATTCAAGACGGCACCGGCACTCCCACCACGGATATGATAGTTAGCGGTAATAAGGAGATTCAGTGGTTACCCGACGGAAATATTACAGATTTTAAAATAGAATACCGATACGAAGATGACCAAGGCACGGTGAGCAACTGGATTGAGATTACGCCGGTTGCTACAGGCACACCCGGAGTTGATGTCGGAGGCGGTTATCTAAAGTGGCAGTGGGTTGGTGTTGATGATGCAATATCTGAAAATGTTGATTTCCGTGTATTAGACTTTGATAATCTCAATGTAAGCGCAGAATCAACCACTGATTATATTATCAAAGGTAGGGCTGACCTTACCTCTCCTAATGGAGGAGAATCATATGGAATAGGCAATACAATGACAATTACCTGGAATAACTACGGTACCTTAGATACTCTATTGATAGAGTATTCTGACGATAATTTTGGCAGTAATATAAAGACAATTACCTCTGCTGCTCCGGCTATTCCTGACCCGGGAGATCCATCAACAGGAAGCTTTTCATATGGCATTCCTGCTGATGCAATTTGTAGCAAGAACTTAAAGGTCAGGCTGACTACCTTTTCCAGCAATCCAAACCTTTCAGTGCCTGATAAGACTGTGGGTAATTTTACAATCCACGGAACTTTGACGGTCCTTTATCCCAATCTTGCTACCGATGCTTTAAAGGCAGGCCAGAATCCTAATATACGATGGTCAAAACAGGGTGAAATTGCCAACGTTAAGGTATCTTACTCTAAGACCGGGCTTGTTGGTCCCTGGACTGAACTTGCTACGGTAGCTGGCTCAAGCTATAACGGTTGGACAATACAACCCGATGATGTGACCTTCCAGGCAGCGATAAAGGTCGAAGATGCGCAGGATGATACGGTCCATGATGAGTCCAATGATATATTTCCGATTAGAGGAGTTATAACCTATGGTCAGCCAGATGGGTCGCAGGCTTTGATTGTGGATTCATTAACCGGCACAACACAGAATATCACCTGGACAATGGACGGTGTTTATTCTGATGGCAGCAACACATTAACCATAGAATATAGCAAGAACGGCGGAGCTTATAGCTATTGTAAGAATCCTTCAGGTCAGAATGCAACTGCTGTACCTGCTGCTGACGGGACATTCCCCTGGAAGGTAGAGAGGGCTGATATATCTCAAAATGTAGTAATAAAGATAACTCATAATGACGATCCCACAAACGTTTATGATGATTCACCCCTTCCGTTTAATATTGCGGGTAAGATTGACTTTGGCGCAGGTATACCTGACGTAGGAGAAAAGTGGGGCATAAATTCTGGACACACTATCTACTGGAACACCACTGCCCCTGATACCAATACCGTAAGGATTACTTATACTACCGATGGTTCAACCTACACTCCTATAGGAGAAGCTGGCGCGGATGAGGGAGCGATAGGTATATATTGGCAGATTCCTACGGATGTTGAGGTTTCAACAACTGCGCAACTAAAGATTTATGATACCCAATTTTCTGCAAGCTGTTATGATGTAGCCCCGCGGGATGCCCTGGAACAACCTGCGTATTTTTCGATTGTGCCTACTTTTGATGTTAAGCTTCCTTATGTAGGCGGGCAGCCAACAGATGAAATATATGCTAACAGAAGCTGTGAGATTAGATGGGATAAGTATGGTCAAAATGACTGGGTTAAACTCTATTATTCTTTCGATGACTTCAGCGGTGGCGCTACAGGAGGAGTACCTATTCCTTCAGCAGGCGTATTAATAGATAACACTGGCGCCGGAGGTGGTGTTTATACCTGGAACATACCAGATATTCTAAACAATAATGTGAAGGTTTGTGTTGCTTATTCTGAGGATGAAACTGTATATTACAAATCTCCTGAATTTAAGATTGTTCCTCAATTTACAGTTGTTTCACCTAATACCAGCCTTGATTCCAATGACCTGGAAATAAGTCAAAATTATACCATAAGTTGGAATTCTTCGCATGAGGTGGTTACCCCCGATACTAACTTTACAGATGGGGATTATGTGGAGATTTACTATTCTACAGATGGTAGTACTTGGCCGGTTGGTCAGAAGATTATCAACCCCAATCCTATTGACCTGGATCCAGACCCAGACCCACCCAATACTTACTTTTTTAATACCGGTGATGCAGACGTGGTACGCTCGTTTACCTGGAATGTTCCGGAAACCATCCCGGTTACTACTAAGTTTAAAATAAGAGTGGTTGATATAGATATCCTTACCGATATGGCTTTCGATGAATCAGGTGATCCTCCTGTCCAGGTAAGGCCATGGTTTAATATAACCAATCCCGACGGAAGCGAGGTATTTACGGTTTTTGAGCAAAATGATCCTGGCACAAACATTACCTGGAATAAGAAAGGACAAGTTGATTACGTAAAATTAGAGATTTGTACAGGCAATGACTGTGAGATTATTGTTGCCTCTACAGATAACGACGGAATCTTCAGTCCCTGGACAGTGCCGGACTTTGTTTCTGACACAGCCAAAATCCGCATCACTGATGTTGACAGCGGACATCCATCTCCAGCTACATATAAGGATTCCGCTACCTTTAAGATTAAGGCTGATTTAGAGGTACTCCGTCCAGATCCAGACCTCGGCGATGAGTGGGAGTTATTAACCTCTGGAAATAATATCCAATTTAAGGTTACTGGCAGCTTAAGGGCTGCAGGTGGCGCAAGGAGCTCAAGGCCCATAAGGCTTGTTGCATATACTACTGAGCCACCGCCTGCCGGTGAGGATGAGTGGTTTAAACTTCCCAATTCTCCTTATTTCCACCCTGCTGTTTATACAGCAACAGATCCTTTTGAGATTGATGCAGGGTATAGCGGCTATACACTCGATCCTACCAGAATTACTACTGTGGATTATTCCTGGGATATTCCTGATTTCTCTGGTAAGCATATTGTAATAAGGGTAACTGATCCAAATGACCCAGACAACCAGGTTATTGCTGACTCTAAAGAGTTTGAGATAAAGACCTGGTTGAGGGTAGATTCTCCCAATACCGGTAATGAGGAATGGATTGTGGGTAGTGACTATGAGATTCAATGGGCCTGCGGCGGAGTAGACGCTATAGATGAGGCAAGAATAAGTTATTCTATAGATGATGGAAATACATGGATTCCCATTGATGAGGCTGCCTCCGCAGATGGATTGGAGGGGATAGATGAAGATCCGGCGGATGGTTCTCCAGACAATGACGGCAGAGTAACTAACGATGGAAGCTATATGTGGACTATACCCGATGCCATAGCTTCAACCGGGACAACTGTACAAGTTTGGCTATTGATTGAAGATCCGACCAATCCTTATGTTCCGGCACAGCCTGCTGAAGGGGTATATGATATCTGTGACAACCAATTTGAGATTAGGGGTGATTTTGCGATTGTATCTCCTTTGACTGATGACCCACAGAACCCTGGAAATCCAGAGCGTTGGGTAACCAATGATTTGCACACCGTTACCTGGACTACCGCCGGTTCTATCAATGATGTAAATATATATTGTTTCAAGGCCGGTGAGCCTGAGAACAAAATACTCATTGATGCCAGCGCACAGAGATATTCTAATTCCTCAAGCCCCAGAAACTTTTTATGGACGGTTATAGACCCTACGGATGTAGATGCAAACGATACTTTAGTGACACAGAATGATCTGCAGGCACCAGGAGTCTTACCAATAGCCTTGCAGATTAGAGTAGAGGATGCCGATGACCCTGATGTCTATAAAGACTCTCCAATATTCAATCTGGATTATTATACAGTTGAGTGGCATATACTTGATGAGTTGTCTATTCTGCCTGTTACCGGCGGACTTAAAGTAATTTCTACCTCAGGCTGGGTGCAAGAAGGCCTTAGCTCTCCCCCGCGGTATGGCGTAGGCGGCGTACCACAAGAAGGTATTCTGCGCAAGGTGCCTGCATCTACTAATGAATCAGATGGACAGTGGCATGCTGCCTGGGAACATGAAGATTACGGAGACTACACCGAGGATTATGTTTGTGACCGCGATTTGGTTGGCGAGGCTGATGAGATAGTTGTGTACTTAGAGTCAAGAATAGTCCATGTCTGGGAGGCTGATACAGAATATGTTTATGTACCGGCAGAGGGTACTACACCTGATAAATTGAAATTCAATAGTACATTAATCAGAGACGGTTCAGTAGTTGTTGGCGCGATAGACTGTACAGTAACGATATATAACTATGATGGCCAGGGCAACGATATGGCTCTTACTGATCCTACCCCTGATGCGCAGGGTTTCTTCTATGTGGACTGGCAGAACACCGGGCTGGATACAACTGAGGTGTATAACGCTATTACGGTTATAGAGCATCAGTTGGGCGGCGTCTTCAGAACCCCATTTCTGATTAATCTTGCTCCTACTATGTCTATGAAAGCGGTAGTTGATGAGACCCAGGATCAGACCGAGCTTATTGTGGGTGACAGGACCAAGACTGAGGTTCTTGCTGCCGGGGGTATGGTAGGTATTATGGAGCAAAAACTGGATGAGCAGACCGAGCTTATTGCAGGAGAGCCACCGGCGGGAAAGACCATGGATGAGCATAAACAGGACATCATCCAGGCAGGAGGTATGGTTAAGTTGGTCCAAGACGCATTGGTCAGCTTTGAAGAAGTAACCGGCGAGGCAATCGAGACATTAGCAGCAGGTGCAGAAGCCGCAGCAGATGCAGGTATCACCCTTCGTGCCACTGCTCAGAAATTCTCCTGGAATGCGGAGGTATCTCCTGACCCGGCGCTGGTTAATGATATGATTACCATAAATGTGCAGGGTCCGGATGAGTATACGGATCCCGAAACGCAAGAGGTGAAGAATGTTGCCCCTGTGGTCAGTATCTACAACTGGGATAATACGGCAATTGTTGAGAATTGGCCTTTGACTAAGGTCCAATCTGGACTTTATGTGTATGCCTTCAAGGCAGATTCCCGGTTCACTGCAGGTAAGGCTTACACCTATATTGTCAAAGATCATATTAGCGGTGGTTTAGTCACCGGTTCAGGAATAATTGAATCGGTTACCTTGACTACAATCGAGGGCTTGACTTCACAGACACCATTATTAAAGAGTGCGGTTGATGAGACCCTCGATGCAGTTACGGCATTAGAGATAGCAGTCGGTGCGGCCGATGAGACAAGCGTTATCCTGAGTTTACAGTCTCTGCAGGAATCAATCGATGAGCTGCCTGAGCAAATTGCCAAGGAAGGGAGTTCAGAGGCATTTACCCGTAAGCTTAATGAGATTGCCGAGCGCCTGGTTGGCTTGGGTGGCGAGGAGGGATTTGATTTAAGTGACTTAATGGAGGAGGCATTGGCAGATTCTCCGACGGTAAAAGCGATACGCAGCAAGACCGATGCCATTCAGGCAGTGGTCCAGCTCTTACAGATGCTCTTTGAGTCAAAATTTGGCGGCCTGGATATGCCTGTGGTTTCCACAAGCCTCTCTCCAGGAAGTGTGCGCTTCCGCGTGGTGGCTGCCAATCCATCAAGAACAAAGACACAGACTACCCAGGTAAAGGTTTATCTGCCTGAGGAGGTCGCGCTTAAGGATATCCTTGATTTGCGTGGGCTGGACGTAGATTACGATGCCGAGAAATCGCTGTATTATGCTTATCAGAACAATGTTGTACTTGCTCCTGCGCAGGTGCTCACGTTTGAGGTTGAGGTAGAGGATATCTGGGTCATACCGAATGAGGAGCTCAATGCATTAAGAGACCAGGCTGACCTTTTGCTCGGTCAATTCAAGAATACCCAATACCTTGAACAGGCAGAAAGAATCTGCGGTAACGTATATAATATTACAGACCAGATCGCTGTCTCGCAAGTGGATGAAACCGTCAGTCGCCAGCAGCATATCGGTATATATCGCCAGAACCTGGAGACTATTGCTAACATCAAGGATGAGATGGCTAATCTGGAGAAGCTGCTTAAGCCTGCCTTTGGTCCGGCAACCCCCGAGGTTTTAGAGAAAGACAAGTTGAAATTAGATTTGCCTACAAAGACAACCACCTGGTTAATAATTCTGGTGATTATCACTTTTATTGGTCTGCTAGCCGGTGTATTCTTCTTTGTCTGGCAGCAGCAGATACGCGGGAGCCAAGAATTGATTAAGGCAGCAAAGCAGTCAGCTTTTCCCGATAAGAAGTCTGAGCAAGATAAATAAAGATATCATTTTAGCCAATCGAGGGACGCTCTTTTATTCTCCTTAAAGGGCGTCCCTTATTTTTTGATTTGTTTTGTAAAAATTGAAAATAAAAGTATTTAAATTGCAGGCTTGATGTGATAAAATTATGGCTAAGATGCCCAGGATTGTAAGGATATTTTTTAGGCTGTGTTTAATAAGTGCAATTGTGTTACTTGCAGAAACAGCTTATGCCCAGGAAGGCAGTCAGGCAAAGATACTGACTAAGGATATAACCGGTGAGGTCAGTTTCGTAGATGAAAATTTTATATCCATCGTATACAAAAGAGACCAAGACCAGGGTAAGGAGTATGAGATGACCCTGTATGTTGATGAGGGCGTTATATTAGAGAACATCACTGATAATAATCTGCAAACCCTGAACCAAGAGGATATTGTAAGGATTGAATATACAGAGATTTATCGGGATGCAAAGGCCAGGAGAGAGGCCAAAAAGATTAGTTTCATCAGAAAAAAGCCGTTGTCTTTAAATTTGAAAGGATTGAAACAATAAAATTAAGTTACTTTCAAAATAGGGTGACAAGAAAGAGATTTCCTCTTTTTTTAGGCCTTCTTATATCCGGGATAATTTTCAACAGCCCCGCCTATCCATCTCAAATTAAGAGTGTTCAGAGTGCAGTCGTCCATTTTGCCGAGGATGAATCTGAACATTCGTTTTCTCTTGCCAGCCCCGTAGATACCCGTAATTCCTTTATTATCCAGTCTGCGGAAGGCAGCCTTTTTGCCACTTCTTTTAAAGACGGCTCAACCTTAGATATTTCCAGAAAGTCAGAAGGCGTGGGGGGAGTTTCTACTGTTGCTAGTGCAGGAAGCTGCGTGGTGGAATATAAACAGGGAATAAAGGTATTAAGAGGCGTCACGGCAATTAATCCCGCAGTATACATAAAAGACATTATTCTTCCCGAAACTATAGATACAAAAAAGGCCTTTCCCCTGATAAGCGTAAGCAGGGATGTAAATAATGGCAACAAGAAGCAAGCCCAGTTTTTTCAAGCCACATTCCCTGATTCCAATACCCTGAGGCTTAAGCGACAAGACCTGCCCTTTGCCCTGGCTTCTTCCAACATATACATAAACTGGCAGGTTATAGAGATACAAACTGATGTCAGGGTTATTAGCGGGATAGTTAATTTACCCTACAATGCTTCCCGGATAGTGGTAGATTTATCTACAGATCCAATACAGGATTTAAATAAGGCATTCTTGGTATTTAATTATAGCGCGGGTGCGGGAATAAACGGATTAGATAGTCTGTTGATGGCCAGGGGAACAATCACCGATAAAAATACCTTGACCTTTAACCGCGCAGCAATAGGTAGCAGCACAGACCAGGGGATAGATATTGCCTGGTATGTGGTCGAGTTGACTGATTCAGCAAGCAATGTGCAAAGGGGCCACGCTACTATTGTTTCCGGTTCTTCATCAATGAATGCAATCTTAAATCCACGCGTAGATACCGCCAGGGCCTTTGCAATTATCTCTACTTCGGGAGGGGATTCTGCTACAGGGATGATCAGCGATAATCTGGTAAGGGCCGAGATAACCCAGACTATAGCTTCAGGAGATACCTTGAGCCTGACCAGAAGCACCTCGGCAGTAGCGGCAGAGGTTGATTGGTTCGTGGTAGAGCTTGCACCCCTGACTGTTGAATCTCCTAATGGGACAGAGGTCTGGCAGGTTGGCGAGGTCCAGAACATTTTATGGTCTTATGCCGATTCTCTTAAAACAGGTGGGAGTAATCCCTGGGGACATCATTTATTAGATATTCTTATTTCACAAGATGCGGGCTTTAGTTTTCCTTTTACCATAGTTAAAGGCGTTGATGCTACTTCGGGTTTTTATGCCTGGACAGTACCGTCAATGCTTCAAGGAATAAATTTGATTGGAGATAGATTAAGAATAAGACTCAGCGATACGGATTTAAAGACGTTTAATTACGATGATTCCAATAATAACTTTAAGATAAGGGGTGCAATAAACCTGGCGACTCCTATCGGGGGAGAGGTTTGGAATGTCGGAGATTCTGATAGAGAGATTGTCTGGCATAAGAAGGGTGATTTAAGCTACTCCAATTTTGTAATAAGATTATCCGAGAATAGCGGCCTTACATACGATACGGTAGTGGCGGATGGGCTTACTCAAGCCGGTGTATGCATTGGGGACAGGTGCAGCTGGATCTGGTCTCCTGGAGTTCCGGATAAAATCGGCAGCAACAGAAAGATAAAGGTGTATTTGGATGCTGAGCCCGAAGAAGTTTATGATGTATCTGATTCAGATTTTTATATAAAGGGGGGATTGCAAATTATCTCACCCAACGGGGGAGAGGAGTGGGAGACTGAAACTACTCAGACAATCTCCTGGAATAAGCTGGGAAGCTTTAATAAGGTTTCGCTGTATTACTCTACGGATGGCGGGTCCAGTTTCGATTATGTAACTGCACAGGCAATACCAGCAGGCGGTGATTACGGCTCCTATGAATGGAATATTCCTTCTAAAGCAGCAACTGATTTTGCCAGGATTAAGATTGTAAGCCAGCAGGCTGAGGATATCCGGGTTGAGGATATCTCCGAGGCGGATTTCAGGATTATTCGACCCCTGATAAAGGTTACTTATCCCGATAAGGGAGATGAGGTTTGGTTTGTCGGTGACAGTCAGACGATTACCTGGGAGGTTGACGGTGAGGTTGATATGGTTCACTGTTGGTATGCGAAGGAGGGCAAGGACCCGGTGCGAATTACTCCGCCGGGAGGAGTAGAGGCTGACCAGGGAGAAACCCAGGGTTCATTCACCTGGACAGATATTTCTGATAAATTCGTGGGAGAGGATGTTTACATAACGGTAGCCAGGGCAGAAAATGATAAAACTCCCGGCAGTCCTTTCGATTCTAGCGATAATCCCTTTAGCATCAAAGGTAAGTTAAGGCTAATTTCTCCAAATGGTGGCGAGGTTTATGCAATAGGCTCATCAGAGAGTATCAGCTGGGATACTCAGGGCGCAGAAGGAGGGGTGAGGATTAGATTCGCAAAGAATGGAACTGATTTCGATACAGTTATTACGCCTGAGCCTGATGGTATCCCGGTTTCCCGTAAGAAGTTTATCTGGGCTTCTGTTGGTGATATGCAAACCAATAAAGGGAAGATGCGTATTGAGCTTATTTCTGACCCTGACCAGATTTATGATGATTCCGATGATTATTTTTCTATAAAGGGGTTATTGACGTTAACTGCACCAAACGGAGGCCAGACCATTTATGTGAACGATAACACCGATATAACCTGGAGGGCAACAGGGACAATAGGCAATGTGGCTTTATGTTATTCTATTGATGGAGGAAAAACCTACCCTGATTCTGGAATAATTGCCAGTGCAATTCCGCAGGAGTCGATACCCTTTAACTGGACAATTCCTGACAGGATAAGTAACCGGGTAAGGGTAAAGGTATCTGCACTTGACGATGAGGCGATATTCGATACCTCTGATAGTGATTTTGCGATAAAGGGAAAGCTATTTTTAATGGTTCCGAATGGGGCAGAGCAATGGCAGGCAGGCACGCAGGAAGAGATTTCCTGGAGGAGATTAGGCAGCGATATGGGCAAGGTGAAATTAGAGTATTCAGACAACAACGGCACCGACGGTTACCCTAATCTGATTGCAAACGGTGTTGCTTCCAGCGACCTTTCTTATTCCTGGCAGATACCCGAAATAGTTGGCAGTCAATTCAAGGTAAAGATAACTCTTTTAGAGGATGCCGAAACCTTCGATACCTCAGATGAGGCCTTCGGCATTAAGGGAAGATTTGTTTTATTAATCCCCGAGGGCGGTGAGATTTGGCAGACAGGAGCTCAGGAGGATATCAGCTGGATTACTTACGGAGCAATAGACAAGGTTAATCTATATTATTCTACTGATGGCGGGGTAACCTATCCCTTAGTTATTGCTCAAGGGATATCCAATGTCGACGGCTATCTTCATACAGTACCGGATGTAGATGCAAAGAAGATAAGGGTGAAGGTCGAGAGTTACTATGACAGTTCGATTTATGCAACCTCCGTCTATGATTCTATTATCAAGGCAAGACTGGTAATTACTTCTCCCAACGGCGGGGAAATCTGGCAGGGGGGTCAGACACAGGAAATTACCTGGAAGGTTTACGGAGGCATTAATAATGTGAAGTTAGAATATTCCACTGATGGTGGCGCAAGCTTCCCCAATCTTATTACTTCCTCAATTAATGCCTTGGCAGGTGAATATTCCTGGGTCATACCCGATGCTATTAGTGAGCAATTAAGGGTCAGGATAAGCGATGCAGCTGATCATATTGTTTACGATACCTCGGATAGCAATTTTGAGATTTGTAGTTTAACTTTAACATCACCTAACGGCGGGGAGT
>Ga0209427_10006602_pt1 | contig 13213 bp, 12 predicted proteins | sample DeeMarSWOR136_30_FD_187465 | JGI IMG/M metagenome (GOLD analysis project Ga0209427, IMG submission 187465) | Marine sediment microbial communities from White Oak River estuary, North Carolina - WOR-1-36_30 (SPAdes) (version 2) | ecosystem: Environmental > Aquatic > Marine > Intertidal zone >... | reverse complement strand
AATCTGCATAATTTATAAACCCACACCTTTTGCGATATTCGATGTATAATGAGTCACCTGTGACTAATCATAGAAAGAGGATGAAAAAGAAAACACGCACATGTTCGTGCTCGATGAAGAGAAGCTCAACCTGATTCTGACCGAGATGGCGGAAGGTCTGGCAAGGAGTCCCCTCGAGATCGCACTCTTCACTGTGCTGGTGGTGGGAATCATCGTCTCTGTCATCATCCTCTATCGCCGGCAGCTCCGGAAGGCCAGAGAGGAGGAGATCAAGCGTTCACAGCGGCTGTTCGGGCAGGCAGTGCGGGAATGGAACCTGGGATACGCAGAAGTGTCCCTCTTAGAATCCATGGCAACGTATCTGAAAGATCCCACACAGAAGCATGTGCTTGTGGAGAACGAAGCCGCCTTCAACACCTGCGCACGGAAACTGCTCCATGCGGGCCATGCTACCGGGGCTGAGATCGCGGCGCTCAGGTTAAAACTCGGGTTCAGAGCCCGTACACCGGAGCAGGTTTTCCATTCCTCGGCACAGCTCTACGAAGAACTGCCCGTCATCGTGCTGCAGAAGGGAAGAGAGGGGTGCCGAGGAAGAATCGACGCGGTGGAGCCCCACACCCTGCGTGTCGAACTTGGCGACGGCGGTGTTCCTCTCAAACGCAACCTGCCGGTACAGGTATACTTTCAAACACCATCGGGGCGGTTTGCTTTCACCACACGAGTCAAGAGGACCGGAAAGGGCAGTGTGGAGCTTGTCCATTCTGAAACAATAAAACGGTTGCAACGGCGTCAGTTCTACCGTAAGAAACTCATGCTTCCCGTGTATGCAAAAAGGGTCGGTGTTCAGGAGCCCGCAGTGCTCACCACACTCATCGACCTGGGGGGCGGAGGCGCAAGTCTTGCGACCAGGGATATGCAGTTCGACGTGGGGGACCGGGTCAGTCTCTCAGTGCTCCCTTCCCGTGAGGACAGAATCAACCTGATCGGAGAGGTCCTCAGGGTATCGAAGGGGGGAAAAATCGCCCACATCAGGTTCGACAAAATGCTCGAGTCGAGCCGCGATCGCATCATGGGCCTCCTTTTCAGACCTCAGAGGAAGCCTTGAACAGGGGCCGGTTCTGATTTAAAGTTATAGAGAGGAATCATGGATCGGAGGGTGACATGTCCGGATCGGTGGACAAGATAGACGAAGAGCTCGAGGGCAAGGATGAGAAAGCTCTTCGGAAAATGCTGCACAATCTCTCTTCGGAAGTAGACCAAGAGGGATTGATCTTCCTCATCAATCAGACACGGGTACTCATCTACAACAGGAAGGTCGAGGAGGCGAACAGGAAGATCTTGGAAGCCCAGGTCGAGGTGACGGAAAAGAAGATGAAGAAACCTCAGCGGCCGGCTGCAGCCCGTGAGGTTGAGATTGTTGAAAGGGGGGAGGGAAAGCATTTCTTCATCGTTGTGAACAACTTCAGGATATACTTCACACTGGACGAGATGAGACATCTCGTGAAGATCTGCCATGCCGCGGATGATGAGGTAGATGCGTCGCAGCGCCTCTACAACTGGTTCAAACGTATTCGGAGTGATTTCCTGGTTGACGGCGGAATCGGGAGTCCCAGGAATCCATATCTGGCGGACCTGTACAGGAAACTGATAAGCACCTACAGGCCCAGAGAGGATGCCTGAGAGCCAATCTACACGTTCGACCCATCTTCAACGATCTTCAGGACGCAGTCGTCGAAATTATACTCGTTGATCACGTTGCCCTCAAACCAGATACAGTGTATCCACTTCGAACCTGGCGGCAGCCCCGGTCTCGGATCGCCAATGCTCTGGACTGTCATCTTCGGTCCGCCGCTTTTAAGCATGACCACGTCCCCTTTGCGTATCTCCCTGCGTTTTGCCATCACCGGCTCCTGTCCTGGTTTATCTTGATCAGGCAGTTCGACTTCTGTATCATTACAACGGCTGCCGTAAATTGTCAAAGGGTATCGGTGAGGATTGAGAGGACAGAGGAGGTCAGGCGTCGAGTATACCCCTGATCGTGCTCAGGGAATCGTCGAGTGTGTAGGGTTTGTTGATGAACCGGAAACTCTTACCGTTCAGGTAGGGAACTCCATTGTTACCATAGGAGTATCCTGAGGTGAGAATGATTTTCAGTTCCGGGTTGTGGCCGAAGAGCGCATCGATGAGATCGGTTCCATTTTTATCGGGAAGCACCGCGTCGGTGAAGAGGAGATCTATGGCGAACTGCTCCCTTGCGCAGAGTTCCATGGCTTCCTGCACGTTCCGGGCCGTGAACACCTTGTACCCGTTTTCGATGAGCCTGGTTTTCATGAACTCACGTATTGAGGCATCATCTTCAACAAAAAGTATCCTTTCACCCTTCCCCAGCGCGCACTTCCTTCTGGCGGGCGGTTCCTCCTCGGCGTAAGCACCCTCGACTGTGGCAGGCAGGTAAATCTTGAAGGTTGTACCCTTGCCCTCTTCACTGTAGACATTGATCCAGCCCTTATGTTCCTTCACGATGCCGTTGACGACCGAGAGGCCAAGCCCTGTTCCCTGTTCCTTCGTCTTGGTCGTGAAGAAGGGCTTGAATATCTGTGCCATGGTTTCACGGCTCATGCCGGCTCCGTTGTCTTCCACGGCTATACACACGAATCTACCGGAGCGACCGAACGGGTAGAATGTCAGATTTTCTTCATCGATGCGGATGTTCTTTGTGGAGATTGTAAGAGTTCCCCCTTTTTGCATGGCGTCCCTGGCATTGATCGACAGGTTCATGATGATCTGTTCGATCTGATTCTGATTGACCTTGGCGACCCAGATGTTCGGGTCCAGATCGAGCTGGGCGGTTATGTGCTCCCCTATGATGCGCCTTAGCATCCTGTGTACATTTGTAATGATGTCATTCAGATTACAAGGATGGCGTATTTCGGGCTCGTGTTTACTGAAGTAGAGGAGCTGCTGCGCAAGTTGTGCAGCTCGCTGTGTTGCGAGGCTGATCTGTTCCAGGCTCTCTCTGAGCTTAGCCTCGTTATCCTTCTGCATTATTGCGAGATCGGTGTAGCCATGTATGGCCGTCAAGAGGTTGTTGAAATCATGGGCAATCCCGCCGGCCAGCCTACCGACATCCTCCATCTTCTGGGCCTGAAAGAGCTGGGACTGCAGTACCCTGTTTTCCTCCTGCACCTTTCTGCTCTCGGTTATGTCGGTGAATATCGTGATGAGCTGATCGGTATCAGGAGAAAATGACGTAGTTTCCAGGTATTGCTCCTTCTCCTTGAAGAAGAAGACCGAGTGTACGGCCTGGTCGGTTGAGGAAACGGAACGGTACATAGTGACCCAGAAGGTTTCAAAACCGGGGAGAATTTCCCCAGCGGTTCTGTTTATGATTTTGTTTCGCTCTAGTCCGGTGATGCGTTCGAATGCGGGATTGATATCGATAAAACGGGCGTCTATAGGTTGATCTTCCCTGTCGCTTATGATTTCGCAGTGACAGAAACCGTTCAACATGCCGTTGAAAAGCATGTGATAATAGGAGCCCTTCTTCCCGAGCTCGTTTTCCATGCCTCTATCCCTGCCGACACAGCACGTGCCGACGGTATTGTTTTCCCTGTTCTTGAAGGGTGTGCAGGTGAAGTGCAGGGAAAAATTCACCCCTTCTTTTGTCAGAACTCTCAGGTCTGTACAGGCGAAGCCCCTCTTCGCGATCTCCTGCTCCATCTCTCTGAGCAGTTTACGTTCCCTTGTCGGACAGAGATCGTCGACACGCATAGCTGAAAGCTCGCTCTCTGTGTAACCTGTGAGATCATTGAAGCGTTTGTTCCACAGGAGAAGCCGCCGATCCTCATCGAAAACAAAGAGCAGGTCCTGCAAGCAGTTCAATACATCCTCTGAGAAGGCCTCTTTCTGGTGCATCATGTCCTATGCCCGTTGATGCATACAGGATCTCGGATGTGTACGAAAATAGGGGAGGGGAGCACCATGCGTGTAGGATTGCACGGTGCCCGCCCTTCAATGAGTTCTATTAGAACCCACCGCCGCCGCCTTCAGCTGCATAGGCGGTTCCCACAAAATGTGAAGAACCCTTGTCCTCACGACCGAAAATCGGTGAAGCGAACAACGCTGCTCCAAGCACTACGACGATTGCGATGATGATGAAGAGCTTTTTCATGGTGAATCTCCTTTATACTTTTTATGTATACATAAGGGGTAACACCCCTCTGATTCGAAACGGTTATACACAGTTTATATAGGCTAGTTCCCGTGCTTCAACTTCTAGCCCGCGTGCCACGATTGATCTGAGCAGGTCCTCGCGAATCGGCCACGTTACCACATAGAGAATCTTGTATGGACGAAGGTTCAGTTCCAGTTCAGGCGAATAGCACTCCATGGTGAGTATCACCTTCATGTCGAAGTATTTCTTCCGAATGTAAGACAAGAGCTCCACCATCATGATGCCAGGAAAATCCACCTCAGATACGAGTAGATCGATGCGATGACTGTTCAACGCTTCGATGAGCAGGAGAAGGTTGTCAACTTCCAGAATACGATACTCCTCCATCTTGAGAACACTGCGCACATACTCACGTCTGTGGTCGCTCTGATCGGCAATAAGGATCGTTTTTACATCCCTGTCAGGCAAAATGTATTCATTCGTCATGGTCCCATCCTTTTCTGTTCGATCCTTCGAATATTATAGAGCAAGTACTGTTCCAAAGATCAAAAAATCTTATCAAAAATATGATTCTATTATTTAATGAATAGAAGAAGTTAGCGGATTTTGTGAAAGCAGGATCAGTCAGATTTTGGTTATACAACCGGGAGAAAGTTCCGAAATGCGGAAAAAATTCCGGAATCCGAACCAGGATAGGATTTTTAGAAGGATGTTCCCTTTATGCCGTAGCGTTTTATCTTCTCGTACAGCGTTGTTTTTCCAATACCGAGTAGCTTCGCTGCATCCTTCCTGTTGCCCGATGTAAGGTTCAGCGCTTCGATGATCGCTTCCCGCTCAATATCCTTGAGCGGCTTAACACTGCTGGTGGAAGCGTGAGACATTCTCTCTGACAGACGGATGTTTTCGGAGAGGTCGATCTGGCGTATCCACTCACTCGAGCCCAGCGCAATTGATTCCTGGATGACATTCTCGAGCTCTCGCACATTGCCGGTCCAGGGGTACTGCGAAAGGATCTTGAGCGCTGCGGGCGAAACGCCGCGAACTGATCTCTTTTCCGTGCTGTACTTCATGATGAAATAGTCGACAAGCAGGGGAATGTCTTTCCGCCGTTCACGCAGCGGCGGAACAAAGATCGGTATGACGTGGAGGCGGTAAAAGAGGTCCTCCCGGAACGTGCCCTCCTTTATGGCCTGTTCGAGTTTGCGGTTGGTTGCCGCTATGATTCGCGCTTCGATCTTTTCAATCTGCGTCGAGCCAACAGGCCGTATTTCTCTCTCTTGAATGGCCCTGAGCAGCTTGGCCTGTATGTGCATGGGGATCTCGGTTATCTCGTCGAAAAACACCGTGCCCTTCCCGGCAAGTTTGAGAAGCCCTACCTTTTCGTAATGGGCGTCCGTGAATGAACCCTTTATGTGCCCGAAAAGCTCACTCTCAACGATGTTGAGTCCAAGAACGCTGCAGTCGATAGGTATGAAGGGCTCGTCCTTCCTGTCGCCGTAGAAATGGATGGCCTTTGCAACGAGCTCCTTTCCAACTCCGCTCTCACCCATGATCATGACCGTGTTGTCGGCATAGCGCATTGCATCGATTCTTTCGTAGACGGCCTGCATTGCCTTGGAGCGGCCTATGATGCCAAAGCGACCTTTCTCCGATTCATCGAGGGTGCTGCGCCACGATGAGTGCCAGCTCTCGAGGATCTTTCTCATGGTGGTACGGATGTTTTCAATGGAGCTGGGTTTCGTGATATAGTCCACCGCACCGATCTTCATTGCTTCCACGGCAGATTCGATGGATCCGAAACCCGTGATGATGATCACGGGAAGTCCTGGAGAGACCTTCCTGCTGTTCAGGAGGAAATCGATGCCACTCATGCGTGGCATTTTCAAGTCCACGATTGCGAGTGAGAAGTTCTGTCCGTCGATCTTTTTCAGCGCTTCGAGCCCGTCAGCGGCACTCACCGCCGTGAGACCCATGTCAGTTGCAATTTCCTCGAATATTCGTCTGTACTGTTCGTCGTCGTCGACGATGAGAACACGCTGCCCCTGTGACATGGCCCGTTTCCTGTTCTAAACAGCCCGTTGGAAATTGCTTCAAAACTTCACTATACTGATAGATAGAATGCTTTGTGCCAGAGCATCTGCTCTAGCTGAAATGTAGTATAAAAACTTTCAACAGGAAATACAAGGACCAAGTTCGACATACAAAGATCAGGACTGGAGTTGTTTGACAAAGTGCCACTGTCCTGATAGTGTGTAGTCAACCCCTTGACCTCTGGAGGTTTTTACCCATGGGAGGAAGAGCCAATCGGTTCCTGTTTCTGCTGGTGATTCTAGTGTGTGCGCTGGTCCTTGAATCCTCTATTCCGTGTTTTGCCGGTGCCGAGAGAGAGGGAGACACGGCAGAGGTCGCCGGTGAAGCGAGATATGGAGGAATATATCGCAGGGGTCTTGGTAATGATCCGGCAACCCTTGATCCGGCAAGAATGTCTGACATATATGAATCGATCGTGACGCAGCAGATATTTGAAGGGCTCGTGCAGTACAGTGACAACCTCATGGTGGTGCCTTGTCTGGCTAAATCGTGGGAGAGTTCCCGAGACAACCTGAGCTGGATCTTTGAGATCCGTAAAGGCGTTACCTTTCACAACGGCCGTGAGGTGAATGCCGAGGATTTCGTATACACTTTTACCAGGCTGCTCGATCCTGCCACCGATTCGGTAGCGGCTTCCTTTCTTTCAGTCATCAAAGGCGCGAAGGAGTTTCGAGAGGGAGAGGCGCAGCGTATAGAGGGGCTGAGGGCTGCGGGAAAATACACCCTGGAGATCGAGCTCTCAGAGCGCTACTCTCCGTTCATTGCTGTACTTGCCATGGTGAACTTTGGAGTTGTGCCCCGTGAGGAGGTCGAATCGTGGGGAGATGATTTCGGCATGCACCCAGTTGGTACCGGACCATTCTCGTTCAGCGAGTGGCAACGTAACAGCTATATAAAGCTCAAAGCGAATGAAAACCATTACGAGGGACGTCCCTACCTCGATGGGGTGGTTTTCAGGATATTTCCAGGAGCCACGGCAGAGGAGATGTTTCAGGAGTTCGAGAACGGAAACCTGGAGGATTCCATCCTTTCGGTGTCAGCTCGCGACCGGGTCTACGAGGAAAACAGATATCTCATCCTGCATAGACCCTCTCTTGTGCTCAGATTTTTTGTCATGAACAACCAGACATTCCCGTTCACCGACAGGAAGGTGCGACAGGCCTTCAACTATGCCATTGACAAGGAAACGCTGAGCCGGCAAATCGGCAGAGGGAGGCTCATCCCTGCCACTGGACTCATTCCGGAGGGAATGGCGGGCTACAATCCGCAGGACCTGAACTACCCCTATTCCGTGGAAAAGGCAGAGAACCTCCTCGCACAGGCGGGATTTCCCGGGGGGAGAGGCCTGCCAGTCATTCAGTTCTGGTCCAGCGTGAAATCCCAAGGTCTCCTTGCGGAAGATGAAGAGATCACGCGGTATCTCGCCGACATTGGAGTAGAGGTGCAGTTCAACTATCTGACCGACTGGCCAACGTTCAAGAAGATGCTGCAGGACGGGAAGGCTCCCATCTTCAAATACAGCTGGCAGGCAGACGTGCCTGATCCTGACAATATCCTGAACTCACTCTTTCATTCGAAAAGCCCCACGAACCGTGCCTTTTACAGCAATCCAAAGATCGACGTCTTGATCGAGAAGGCACAGAACGAATCGGATTACGGGAAGAGAATAACACTCTTTGCCGAGGTTGAGGACAGGATTATGGAAGATGCGCCGGTCATTCTCCTGAACTATCTCGCCTATGAGCGGGTCTTCCAACCCTACGTGCGGAACATAACGGGCAATGCACTGGGCGACCATTCCTTTTCCCTGAAACGGGTGTGGCTGAGCAGATAATAGGAGGTGCATATGACCTCTTTTCACGCAGGCAAGTTCTCCCTTGAGAGTTTTTTCGCACACTTCAGGGGTGGTCTCAGGGGTAGGTTCTTCAGGTCCATGATACTTGTTATCGTCATCGTCATGGGTGGTGTGTTCATCGTCGTGGAGAAGAACAACCGTGATGTAATCCTCATGGAGGGCAGGAAGAGGGCACTCTCCAATGCACTGTACCTGGCGTCGCTCTCACGGGCCCCGCTCCTGATGTACGACTACACGAAGCTAGAGCAGAATGTGGATGAGGTTGCAAAGGAAGCAGACGTGGTCTACGCGATGATTCTCGACCGCAACGGGAGTGTTCTAGCGCACAGCAACCGTGATGATCTGATCGGGAGGATACTCGACGATCCCCTGAGCGAGAAGGCATCTGCAAGCAGGGTGCACCTGGTGCAGGATTACAAGAACCCTCAGACAGGAGAAGAAATATGGGATGTGACCTGCCCCATTTTCCAGCAGCAGGACGAAAAGTGGGGTATGGTGCGGATTGGATTTTCAAAGGAGAAGCTCAAAGCAGAGATCGCACGGAACAGGAGTAATCTGGTCATTCTCTCGCTTGTGGCGGTTCTGCTGGCGGGAGTTGCGGCGACTATACTGGCAGAAAAGATTGCAGGGCCCATCCGTACGCTCTCTGACAGGGCACTGTCAATCTCCAAAGGAGACCTCCAGCAGGAGATATCGCTACATACGGGCGATGAGATCGAAGGCCTGGCTGAGACATTCAACAAGATGACCCGGGAGCTGAAACTCAACCGAGATGAGCAGAAGAAGCTCATACAGAAGCTCTCGGAGAACAACGAGCGGCTCAAAGAGGAAATCGAGGCACGAGAGCAGCTCGAGGATGAACTCATCAACGCCGAGCGGCTGAGGGCCCTGGGTGAGATGTCAGGCGGGGTTGCCCACGACTTCAACAACATACTCGGTGCCATTCTGGGACGTGCTCAGCTGCTCCTTGAAAAAGTGAAGGATCGGGATGTAAAAAACGGCATAGAAATCATTGAAAAGGCTGCGCTCGACGGAGCTGAAACGGTGAGGAGGATACAGGAATTCACACGGGTGCGGGTCGACCACAGAACCTTTGTCCCCCTCGATATCAACCAGGCCATTTCCGACTCCATCGAGTTTACGAGAACACGCTGGAAGAACGAGACCGAGGCGTGGGGAAGGCCCGTTGAGTTGCAGTGCGACTTCGGGGCCATCCCGCAGATGATGGGTGACCCATCAGGCCTGCGTGAGGTATTCACCAACCTCATCATCAATGCTGTGGATGCCATGCCCAAGGGAGGCGTCATATGCATCAGCACGGAGGTTAAGGAGGATTCAGTCATCATCAAGGTGCAGGATAGCGGCATCGGCATGAGTGTGGAGGTGCAGAAGCGAACCTTCGATCCCTTCTTCACTACCAAAGGTACACGTGGGAGCGGATTGGGTCTTTCCATCTGTTATGGAATCATCTCGAGGCACAAGGGCGAGATCAAGGTAGACAGCAAGATCGGTAGAGGGACGACCTTCACGATTTGTCTTCCCCTGAGCTTGCCGGGAGAGGTTCCCGCAGGTGCGCCGGAAATGGAGGAAACCATGGTTCCTGCAAGAATACTGGTGGTCGACGATGATGAGATGATGCGGGCCGTTCTAACCGATATTCTGATTCAGTCAGGTTGCCATGTTGATGAGGTTGCTTCAGGTAAAGAGGGCATCGAGCTGTTCGGTCATGATGAGTATGACATGGTGCTGACCGACCTCGGACTCGAGGATATGTCCGGATGGGATGTTGCACTGAAGATAAAGACCCAGTCTCCCTCCACACCGGTAGCCCTTATCACGGGGTGGGGCATGCAGCTCAGTGAGGAAGAGACCCGCTTGCGTGGTGTCGATTTCGTCGTCTCGAAACCCTTTAGGCTCGAGGAGCTGCGTAGCGTGATCAACCGGGCTTTGACCTTGAACTGAGGCGATTGTCAAACAAGACTAAGACCAAGTTACAGAAAAGGAGGTTTGAACGATGAGACGCATTATTTTCATTGTGTTGCTGGTTCTGTTTATGGGTGCGACTAGCCTTGGAATGGCATTTGACAATCAGCGCCGGGGATTCATTATCGGTGGGCTGGGCGGCGTTGCGTTTAACTTCTGGAATCAGTCGATCGATAGTACAAAAAGCGATACGGAAACCGATTTTGCAGTTCACACGGATTTCAGAATCGGCGGTGGTTTCAAAGGCGAAAAACTCATGCTTTACTACTGGAACATCGTGAACTGGTTTGGTATGGAGAACGTACTGGGTGAGAAAGTCATCATTACGAGCGGTATCACAGGACTGGGTTTGAGCTACTATTTCAAGCCAACCTCACCTTCTCTGTACATGAACGGCGGAGCAGGCGTTTCCATATGGGCTGCTCCCTTTGAAGCAGATACCGAGGCATGGTATGGTTTCGGGTTTATGGGAGGTCTGGGATACGAGTTTTCCCCACACTGGAGTGTTGAATGCGGCGTCATGTGGGGTAATCCCAATAAAACGGAAATGGGTTATAAGTTCCAGACCAATGCCCTTGCAATCACGTTGAGCATCATCGGTATAGCCTATTGATGATGTTGCCATTACGGGTATTATTGGTGGTTGTGTTGAAATACTTTAATCCTCTGATTTTTTCGGCCGCAGGTAAGCGCCCCAGTAGCTCATACCCACGAAGAACCCGCCGCCTATCATGTTCCCGATAGTAACAGGCAGGAGGTTCCGGTACAGAAAGCTCCACCAGTTGAGGCTTGCAGGGTCCACGCCCGCTGGTGCAGCGATTCCCGCCCCGTTGTACAGGAAAATACCCGTGGGGATGAAGTACATGTTGGCTATGCAGTGCTCGAAACCTAGGGCGACAAAGGCCATGATGGGGAAGAAGATGGCAAAGATCTTACCTACCGTCTGGCGTGCTGACAGGGCCATCCACACGGCTAAGCATACGAGCCAATTACACCCGATACCCCTGAACAGGGCCTCGCCGAAAGCCAGGTTGACCTTACCGTACGCGACCCTCACAGCAGCCTCACCGAGGGCATTGCCCCCCGTCTTCCATAGGCCGGAGAGGTAGAACAGCAGGGCGAGAACAACCGAACCCATGAAGTTGGCGAAGTACACAAGGACCCAGCGCTTGAGCATGGTTCCAAAGGTTATCTCACGTGCCAGGGTACTGGTGATCATGAGGTTGTTGCCGGTGAACAGCTCCGCTCCCGCAATGACCACGAGCATGAGCCCCACGCTGAACACCGCCCCGCCGACGAGCTTGGTAAGACCCGTCCCGAAGAGGGCAGCCATGTCGAAGGTGACCGTCGTCGAGAGCATGCCGCCGAAGGCGATATAGGCGCCGGCAAGAACACCAAGCACCAGCACGGACAGCCAGGGAGAGGTTACCTTCGTAACGCTCACCTTCTGGGCCACGGTTTCAGCAATGGTTCCAGGAGCCTTGTCCTCGAGGTCGGGTATGGGAAACTGGATCTGCCTCACGATCTTTTCCAGCCGGCCGAGCGCCTTCTGCTCCTCCGTCACCTTGCGCTTGACCGCTCTCTTGACCGCGTCAGTGATCTCTTCGGGTGTAAAGGGCTTGGACACGTAATCCATGGCGCCGCGCTTCATCGCCTCGGTTGCCCGGCCCACGGTGGGGTACCCGCTGATCATGACGATGGCGGTATCGGGCGAGCGGTTCGAGATCTCCTCCACCACATCCATGCCGTCGAAAGCAGGCATCTTCCAGTCGCAGAGAACCACGTCGAAGGACGAATCGCCGATCAACTTTAACCCTTCGGCAGGGCTGGAGGTGACCACGACATCGAAACCCTCTGCGGTGAAAACCTTTCTGCACGATTCAAGGACAACATCTTCATCGTCTATGACGAGCATTCTCTCTGCCATGAAAGGCCCTCCTTCTTGAACTGGTGCACCGAGTATGTTAAAAATATAACGATCTTTGAAGAGTGTCCATTGAAATTAAGCATAGAGCGGCGGACAACGCCGCCATCCTGCGCTGAAAAGTCCGGCGGTGATTTCCTCGAGGGGGAAATAAATTACCAGATCTCAGCCGAGAGGCGCTGCTGCAGCCAGCGCTTCTGGGTGTCGGTAAGCTCTCCCACATGTTCCTCGATCCAGGCAATGTCGCCGGTCAGGATTGCGAGCTTTTCAGGGCCGGTGAGCGTGTATTCCTTCAGTGCATCTGCACCGTCATAGTAAAGGGCAGAGACAAAATCGCTGTCGTGAGCGGCGCGCTCGAGGACCTTGAGCACCTCGTCCTTATTGATGATGGACTGTTCCTCGGGTATTACACTCTTGCCGGCCTTGAGCCCCACGGTAACTGCATTGATCAGGACATCGGGAGTGAAGGGTTTCTCGATGTAGTTCGTGGCACCGAGCTGCATGGCCTGCACCGCGGACTTGACCGTTGCATATCCCGTGATGATGATGACAGGAAGGGCGGGTTTCGAACGCTTGATGTCACGAAGAATCCTCATCCCGCCGATTTCGGGCATTCGAATGTCGGTGAGTACCAGGTCATAATCATTTTGCAAGGCGTGCTCGAGGCCATCCCTGCTGCTCAGGAAGCAATCCACCTCGAAGTTTTCCTGTGTCAGGATCTTCTTCACGCTGTCGAGCACGATCTGCTCATCATCGATGACCAGTACTTTCATCTCACATACTCCTTTCACACACTGTGCCCTGCCTGCAGGCTCCGAGCAGGTCTCCAGAGGTTATCTATCGTATTTTGCCTTTCTTCAGCACCTTGTCCACGGCCTGTAAAAGTTCATCGGGTGTAAAAGGCTTTGGTATGAACTCCTTGGCCCCTTTTTCGATGAGCGACTGTATGGTCTCGGGAGTGGGGTAGCCGCTCATGACCAGCACGGGAAGCTCAGGCCAGGTTTCAAGTGGCCATTTCTCGGTAATTTTCTCCAGGAGATACACCCCATCCTTCTCCGGCATTTTCACATCCATGATCATCATATCAAAGATCCCTGCTTGTTCAAGCTTTTCCATAGCATCGCGCGCGCTCGACACGAGCTCGACGATGAAACCCTCCGCCTCGAGTATCCGTTTGCAGCTGTTC
>Ga0209427_10006601_pt1 | contig 13213 bp, 20 predicted proteins | sample DeeMarSWOR136_30_FD_187465 | JGI IMG/M metagenome (GOLD analysis project Ga0209427, IMG submission 187465) | Marine sediment microbial communities from White Oak River estuary, North Carolina - WOR-1-36_30 (SPAdes) (version 2) | ecosystem: Environmental > Aquatic > Marine > Intertidal zone >... | reverse complement strand
ATGAATTTTTTGCCGGACTGGATTATGTTATTATATGTTCACCTAGTTTTTTGCATAGAGAACAAATCAAATTAGCTTTGAGCTATGGAAAGAAAGTTATCTGTGAAAAACCTATGTGTCTTCCGTGGGAGCCTTTTATTGATGATGACAGAGTTAATGTAGTTCTCCAATTGCGTTGGATAGATTTACCCAAGAAAGCAGATTTAGTCAAGTCGATTATGGCCAGAAATGACGCTTATTTTGATTTGTGGGAAGGTGATCCAAGAAAAACCGGAGGGTTGCTTTATCATTTATTCATTCACTATATAGATTTAGCTCTTTTGCTTGGCGCCAGATTCGAAGGTCTTGTTATATCTGAAGGCCCGCAGGTAAGAATGATAGACGATATAGATATAATGAAGTTAGATATGGATGGATTGTATGCTAAAATGTATAACGATATAATCAATCATGATAAAGGTGTAAAACCAAAGGATCTTTTCTATTTGCATTGGTGGTTGAATAGGCACAGTAATATTTATGGTTATGGAAAAGACTTATTGAATAAAAAAATTGTGATTAATAACAAATTGACAGGTATGTTAGAGATAGAAAATGGTTCTTAAAGTCAAACAATTTGGTATTCAAAGATCTGGAACAAATTATATAAGACAATTATTATTGGATAATGTACAAAAAGTAATTGTTTATGAGCACCAGTTTGGCCGAAAGCACGCTGCGCCTTTTAGTAAAAAAAGACTTGAAGAATGGGCAGCAAAACATAATAGGCCAGTGATAACCAAAGAAGACAACGTCCATCCAATAATAATAATTAAAAATCCTTATTCATGGTATCAATCAATTAAAAACTATAAAAACAATAAATTTAGTCTCCATGATTCATATAATAAATATAATAGGTTATATAAGGCGTATAAAGATTTATATGTAAAGGGTCACAAAATTTTTGGAGAGGCATATATAGTTCAATATGAAGTTCTTTTGGTTGATCCTAAGACAGAAGTAGCCAAAATAGTAAATAAGTTTGGTGGGAAGCTTAAAAAAACATTTAAAGACCCAGACAAGGTTATAATGTCTGACAAATTTACACCGGCTCGCCGTGAGTTTTATTTGGGCGCCAGCGATTTTGGTTTGGATAAGGAGATTATAAAAATGATTAATGAAATTATAGATTGGGACACAATAGAATTTTATGGTTATAAAAGGAGGAATTAAAATGGCAGATAGAATATGTCCTAATTGTGGAGCAGAAATGAGAGTCGAATCAGAAAAATATGTCAATGCTATAATATGGCTATGTGATGACTGCGATCATGAGATTTTTATTTGTGATGGTAGTTGTTAGGAGGTAACCATGGGAATTAATCTATTTAATTTACAAGCACAATATGCGTCTCTTGTGCCAGAAGTTGAGCAAAGGATTTATGATCTTTTAAAGGATACTGCTTTTGTTGGTGGAGCTCCTTTGGCAAATTTTGAGGAACATTTTGCCTATTATCACAGCATTAAACATTGTGTTGGTGTAGGATCTGGAACAGATGCTTTGTGGTTATCTCTTTTAGCGCTGGGCATCAAGCCGGGCGATGAGGTTATTGTTCCATCGCAAACGTTTATAGCGACAGCTTTCGCCGCGAGCCACGTCGGGGCTAAAGTAGTCTTCATAGATGCCGATCCTAAATCCTATAACATGGACTTAGAGCAGCTGGATTCTTTGATTACAAACAAAACCAGAGCTATTATGCCAGTTCATTTATATGGCAACCCCTGTGATATAGAAAGAATCAAACAAATTATAGGGGATAGAGATATAAAGATAATTGAAGATTGTGCCCAGGCCACAGGCGCCAAACTACGAGGTCGTTTTGTTGGCACGATTGGGGATGTAGGGTGTTTTTCTTTTTATCCGTCTAAAAATTTAGGTGGTTTAGGCCAGGGCGGCGCCGTGATTACCAACGATGATGCTGTGGCTAAAAAAGTGCGTGAGCTCGGAAATGTTGCTCGCGTAGAAGGCTCACATTTTGATTTTAACGATGTTGGATTTAATTCTAGATTGGATTCAATCAATGCGGTTTTTTTAGATAGATGTTTGCTTGATTTAACTCATTGGAACATAAAAAGAATCCTTTTGTCTCATGTTTATAATGAAAATTTATCCTCTTTCGGGGGGCTAATAACCCCATTTGTTGAAGAAGGATCAAGGCATGTTTATCATTTGTATCAAATTAAATGTTTAGATAAAGGAATGCGTGATGGTTTGAAAAATTATTTGAACCAAAAAGATATAGGTGCCGGGGTATATTATCCAATTCCATGTCATAAGCAGCCTATTTATGATGTAGAAGGATTTAGCTTGCCGGTCACAGAAAAATTATCTGAAACGCTTTTAGCTTTACCCTTAAATCCCGCTTTGACTGAAGAAGAAGTACAATATATTTGTAAAGAAGTGAGAAAATTTATCAAAAGGTGGTGGGAATAATGTCAAATTTTATAGATTTTGAAGAACAATCAAAGAAAATCAAGATGATAGCCTTTGACTTGGACGGCGTTGTTACTGAGGGTCTCGTGGGTTATGGAGAAATGGGTATCCCGTTGTTTAAACAATACAATGTGAAAGATTTAGAGGCCGTAAATGAGCTGAAAAAGTTTTTTACAATAGTTGTAGTTTCTGCTGATAATTCAATCAATTATCATCTATGCCGGGCTAAGAATATCCCCTTCTTCCACAACTCAAGAAGCAAGAAAGAGGCCCTGTCAAAGGCTATGATGAGATATGGCGTGACGCCAGAAGAGGTGGTTTATATAGGACATTCCTTTTCGGATATAGAAAACTGCAAAATGATTCCGTTTTCCCTTTGCCCTTCTGATGCAGTAGGGGAACTTAGGCCATTTTGCCACGTTTTGGATTGTTTTGCGGGCTATGGAGCCGTGCCAGAAGTTTACGAACTATTAAAATCTGAAATAATTCGTAGACAGACCCTTGACAATGAATAAAAAATGATTATAATAGGTATAAGAGAATGAGTAACAGAAATGTATGGATAAATGAACCATATATATATGGAGCTACGACCAGTGGCGTAAATATTTATAGTTCGGCCACGGAAAATAAAGTGGCAGTAGCTGAATATCCTACTGGAATTAATGCTGTTTGGGCCGATGATTCTTATTTGTATATGGCCACAACAAATTCAGGTATTTTGCGTCTGCCAGTAGCGGTTATTTCCGGGACTTTTAATGTAACCTCTCATATAGTAGGGTACAAGAATTTCCCGAATATAACAAGCAACAATGTCAGCTACCTTCATGGAGCGGGCGAATTCCTGTGTGCCACCACAATCTCCGGTATAGACCATTTCAATACGGTTAGTGGTACTAGGATTTACACTACGGTCGTTTCAAATCCAACAAAATGTTTTCAAAACTCAAACGGGTACTTTTACTATGTAGACAACAATTTACACGTCATGTATGATAATTCTGGTAACTGGATGTCGCCTGATTACACATACACGAAGGGGGATATTATTCCATCGGGTGTGACAATAAACGATCTATATGTTATTGAAAACATACCAAACGTACTTTTAATTGCAACCACTAACGGTGCTGTTGTTATAGAGGAAAAGAAAAATGATGAAGGAAATTCAAGATTTAAGTACTTTTTTAGAGGAACAGTATAGAAAGCTGTCTTGGCTCAAAAAGGTTTATTATTTTTTTCTGCGTAGGACCCGTGATTTCCATGCTGCCAGGCAAAAATTTGAATGTTTTTTTATAAGAGGAAAAAAAGGCTATTCTTACCTTGACACATGGAGTTTTGATGCTTATCTTTGTAAGGTGATACCGGGTGGTATTCAAACGCTTATTGATAATCTTCATGGCGCACCGGTTGATCTTATGGATGAGGGGGATAATGACCCCCTTTCTAAGTGGCGAGAAACCTTGGAAAAAATCCGAGATGGATTTCTTGCCGGCCAAAAAATCATTGATATGGACTTTTGGGTAATTGGTGACGATGCGGAAACCAATATGAAGATGGAAAATCGGCTTAGAGCTGAGTTTGAGGAAGGAATGGACTTGTTTAAAAAGTATTTTTTTCACCTTTGGGACTAGGAGAAGACCATGATTATAAAGAGAGAATCAAGAACTGGAGCTAACGATTTACAGACAATTTATAGGCCCTGCCGGATTGATGAGATGGTGGGGCATGAAACAAACAAGAACGTCATAAGAGGCAACCTAGATAGTAGCAAGGTGCCTCATTCTTATTTATTCACAGGCCCAGCTGGGTGCGGTAAAACCACCGCCGCAAGAATAATAGCGTTGGGATTAAACTGTGAAAATGCCGACAAAGCCTCTTACCCCTGCCTAGAATGTAATTCCTGCAAATCAATACTAAATCACAACAGCATGGATGTACAGGAGAGAAATATAGGGGCGTATGGAAATAAAGATGATGTCCTAAGGGTGATAGAAGATCTGCCTATGGCGCCATTTAGTTCCAAATATAAGATTGTTATACTTGATGAAGCACATAAACTAACCTCTGCTTCACAGGACGCTTTGTTGAAGATTATAGAAGATGGTTATGACCATGTATATTTTATTCTTTGTACAAACGAACCCGAAAAACTTAAGGGTGCGCTTATAGATCGATGTAATATCATGCACTTTGGCAAAATTGCTATTGATTTGGTCTGTGAAATGCTAAAAAATGTTGCCGAGTTTGAGGGGATGGAATATAAGCAAGAGGTTTTGCAATATATAGCTACAGAATCTACAGGAGTGCCGAGAAGGTCCCTAGTTTGGCTTAAACAAGTCAGTGACGAGGGGAGTTGGACTATTGAGGCAGCCAAAGAGATTACAGGTATCTTTGTGGATGAAGACAGCGCTGAAGTTATTGAACTCTGTAGAGCTCTTTTAAGCGGCGAATGGAAAAAGTCTATAACAACCTATGCAAATTTGAAAAAACTGCCTCCAGAGTCTGTCAGGGTGGCTATAGAGGGGTATTTTACAGGTTGTTTGAAACGCGCAAGGAGCTATGGAGACGGCCGTCGCTTTTCCAAAATTTTAGATGCGATATCTGCACCTATATATGCAACAGGTAAAACCGCTGAGAACAGGTTTTATAATTATATGTTTAAAGTTATTGATATAATCAATACAAAATAAAAAAAAGGAGAAGGAAAATGGATAAGTTTCCAAAGTATACGAAATCAGATATTTTTTGTACCACAGAAGGAAAGTTTGCTGATGTGGACGTTGGAAATCTTTTTATCATAGGTGGGGATCTTTATATAAGAATAAATTATCCAGCCAGAAGACAGTATGCAAGAAATGCAGCCATTATTTGTTCTGAAGATCCAGGTATGTGTGGTATAGGTCTTTACATTGATTCACACGACGATGTAGAAATTGTAACTGAAAGCCATATAAGTTTGAGAGGCTCTTCAAGAATTTAATAAGGAGTCATAATGTTAACAGAAAATAAGCTCGCCCTGCCTAAGCCAAACTACGACTATATAACAGACGAAGAAGGTGCGGGCCGGGCACTTAATGTAATAGACAAATACGATATTATAAGCATCGATACTGAGTGTACCGGTTTAGACCCTTATACATCTAAACTGTCTTTGGTTCAGATAGGCATACCAAACAAAGCATTTGTTTTTGATGTAAGACATGATACTGATCATAGTAGCTTACATTTTAATGCTCTTAGGCCAATTTTAGAAAACCCTAAATTCCTAAAAATATTACAGAATGCAACCTATGATATGGAAATGATAAAAGCCAAGCATGGTTTTTATTTGGAAAATATATATGACACGATGTTGGTTGAACAGTTATTCAATTTGGGGTTGCATTCAAAATCAAGTTTGGAATATTTAGTGAGAAAATATCTTGGGCTTAGTATGGACAAACAACCAAGAAGCACCTTTGAGTCTTATAATCAAAAGTTTCAACCATTTCAAATAGAATATGCGGCTACAGATGTTCTGGTTTTGCCAGAGATAAGAAATTGTCAAATCCCAAATATAAAAAAACACGGATTTGAAAATGTTTGTAGGTTAGAATTTGAATTTACCAAGCCTCTGTGCGAAATGGAGCTTAATGGAATGAAGTTGGATGTTCCAAAATGGCGTGCTATAATGGAGGATATAGAAGAAGAACGTCTAAAAGCAGAGAAAATAATCAACTCTATTATGATGCCACTAGAAGATCAGACCGCTTTGTTTGGCGTCTCATTGATTGATATAGATAGTCCATTACAGTTGAAAAAAGCGTTAAACAAATATGGAATTGAATTGGATAACACAAGCAATCCGGAGCTAACAAAGCATAAAGGTGTGCCAATTATTGATGCTATTCTAAAATATAGAAAATATGCAAAACTTATAACCACTTATGCCGAGCCACTGATAGATAAGATAAATCCAAAGACCGGACGATTGCATACAGAGTTCAAACAGATGGTAGCCACCGGCAGAATGAGTAGCTCAAGACCAAACCTACAGAATATCCCTAAAAAACAAAGATATAGAAGTTGCTTCATTGCTGAAGAGGGATATAGAATTATCACGGCAGATATGAGTGGCGCCGAGCTAAGAATTTTGGGGAATTTATCACAAGATCCTCTGTTTGTAGAGGCTTATAGGACCGGCCAAGATTTGCATACCAAGACCGCTGCGGAAACTTTTGGTGTGTCTATGGATAGAGTTACCCACGACATGAGAGACGCCGCAAAAGCGCTCAATTTTGGGCTTTGCTATGGCCTCTCAAAATTTGGTTTGGCCCGCCGCCTAAAAATTAGTGAGAAAGAAGCCGAAAGAATTATTGCAAACTATTTTGCTAGATATAAAGGGGTTAAAAGATATTTAGACAGCGCAGCAAGAGACGCTGTGTACAAGAGATACAGTAGAACAGTTAGCGGAAGAAAGAGATTTTATAGATTGCCTGACTATACTGATCCTGATTTCAAAAGAGTTAAGGCTGGTGTAGAAAGGCAGGCTAAAAATGCTGGTATTCAGGGAGCCAATGCAGATACTATTAAGCAATCAATGATTTATTTGGTTGATAGACTGGTCAAAGGTGGCTATGACGCCAGATTAATTTCCACGGTTCATGATGAAGTTATTATAGAAACAGCAGCAGAACAAACTTTAGAGGTTGGGCGACTAACTGTTCAAGCATTAAAGGATGGGTTTGGAAGATATTTTGAATTAATTCCAATGGAATCGGATGCTCTTGTAGGCCCATGTTGGCTTAAAGATGCCTGTGAAATAAAAGACAGTTCTGGGAAAAAATGTGGTGGTATGGAAATGGCAATGGTCCCCACCGACAATAAATATGGTTCAAAAGTAATTTGTAAGAAATGTGGAGGGGAAATATAATGAATGACATAAAGGTATTTTTTAGGAAAATGCATAAAAAGGCAAAAACACCTGAATATAAACATCCTGGTGATTCCGGAGCAGATCTTTTTGCATTAGAAGATTTTGTTATTAGATCTGGTCAAATTTGTGTGGCCAGAACAGGTGTCTGTATTGAATTACAAAAAGGCATAGAAGCTCAAATTAGACCCAGAAGTGGTTTAGCTTTGAAGGGCCTTTCTATAGTTAATTCGCCTGGAACCATTGATTCGGGATATAGGGGAGAGATCAAGGTTGTCTTGATAAATTTAGGTGAAGAAATGATATCGTTTAGGGCAGGAGACAAGATTGCCCAGATAGTTTTTATGCCTGTTTATAGAGGACATTTTATAGAAATAGATGAATTAAACGAGCTTGATGGTAGAGGAGATCGGGGGTTTGGATCAAGCGGAATGAGGTAGAAATGGGTTTACCTTATGAATGGAAAATAGATTTAGCAAGAAATAGAACAGGTGCAAATGTTCATGATAGCCGATCAATAGAAGCTCGTTTGGTAGCTTGGTTATATCTTATACAGAAACATAAAAAGGATAAAAAGAAAATAAAAGAGTTTGAGAAAAAAATAAATGATACACTCAAAGAAGCTTTTCAAAAAGGTTTGATGTCTTATAAACACGAACTGTAAATGTATGGAGGTTAAAATATAATGGGTAAACCTAGACTTTCAGCCAATGCATTAAAAGTTGCTACTGACAGATATTTTATGAATGAAAGAAATGAGGATTGGGAAGGCTGTTGTAGAAGAGTGGGTAAAATAGTGGCGAATGCGGAAACTAATAATATTATGGTGTATGCTGATAAATTTGCTGAAATCATATATAATATGTATTTCATGCCCGGCGGCAGAATATTTAGAAATGCGGGCAGGCCTAGAGGCTCCATGTTTAATTGTTATCATTTACCTATCGGAGATTCTAGAGAAGAAATAGGCCAATACTATAAAGACTCCTTGATTCTTTGGGGTGAGGGTGGCGGTATAGGAGTTAATATAAGCCAGCTCAGGCCCAGAGGTGATGCTATTAGAGGCGTTGGTGGCTTTTCTTCTGGACCCGTCAGTTTTTTAGAAGCATCAGATGCAATAGCGAAAACAGTAGAAAGCGGTGGTTCTAGACGAGCGGCGGCCCTAGCAATGATGAACGTCACACACCCAGACATAATGGAGTTTATAGATGCAAAATTACTTCACGGAAAGCTTCCTCATTTTAATATCTCTGTGGCTGTAACAGAAGAGTTTTTAGAAGCGGTAGAAGCTGACGGCGAGTGGGAATTTAAATTTTCTCATAAATCATATGGCAAGGTTCCGGCTAGAAAAATTTGGAACAAGATCATAAAAAATATGGTGAAGTGTGCCGAACCAGGCTTATTGAATTGGAACAACCTTATCAAAAATAATTCTTACTATTACGATCCTATTATGGGCACGAATCCATGTGGAGAAGCGGTACTGTCTCCGTATGATGTATGTGATTTGGGTTCGTTGGTGCTACCAAACTTTATTACCGGAACAATTTATACCAACTGGAAGAAACTTGAAGAGGTAATAAAGCTTGCTGTAAGGTTTTTGGATGATGTAATTGATATCAATAAATACGTATTGAGAGAAATAGATATTAAGGCCCATAATTCCAGAAGAATTGGTCTTGGTGTTATGGGGTTAGCTGAATATTTGTTTGCAAAGAAGGTGAGATATGGCTCAGACAAGGCCATCAATGAGGTAGAAAAGCTAATGAGGTTCATTAGAGACACCGTATACCAGACATTGGTGGAGCTCTCCATCGAAAAAGGCTCTTTTCCTAAATTTGATGCAGTTCCTTATGGAAAAGCTTCATTTATTAGGAAGCTTCCAGCTCCTTTGAGAATGGATATCAAAGAGCATGGCGTACGGTGTGTTACTGGAATGGCTATTGCGCCTACTGGTACAATCAGTCTTTTAGCCGATGTTACTTCAAGCATAGAACCTCTATTTATGAAAGCCTACAAAAGAAAAGATAGGGTTGGAGACAGAATTTATATACATCCTATATTTAAGAAGATTATGATGAATGGTGGAAAAGTTCCAGATTGGTATGTTGATACAGTTGATTTAGATCCGTCTGATCATTTTGAGATCCAATCTATCGTACAAAAATATGTAGACGGTGCCGTATCTAAAACAATTAACATGCCGAAAGGCACTACGGCAGAAGATCTGAGTAAACTTACACTAGAATATGTACATGATTTAAAAGGCGTAACTGTTTACGTAGATGGCAGTAGAGAAAATCAAATACTTAACAAAGTTTCCATGAAAGAAATTAAATCATATTTAAAAACTAAAAAGGATAAGGTAAAAAAGACGGAAACAGGAATGAATGGTTGTGCAAAGGGAACATGTGACCTTTAAGGGGAGGTGTATTATGGGTAAAGTAACCTGTGGTACCTGCGTTTATGAGGAAAAAGGAATTTGTGTAATTAAGAAAACAAAGACTAAGCCTAACAAAAGGCGTACATGCGACAAGCATTGTACTGACACAAAAAAGATTAAGTTTACGCAAGAAATTCCTACGACCAGAAGACCAGAATGGTTCTGGGATAGAGAAGAAAGGAGGCGCCTAAGAAAAGAGTTTTTGGAAAATCTTTCTAAAAGTATGACCGAGAACGCAAAGAAGGAAGTAACCATAGCAGCTCCAAAGGATCCAAAACATCCTTTGACTGGGGATTTGAGTCGCTTTCACACAACGGCTGGAACCGAAGAAAACAAAAAGGAGAAATAATATGGTTAAGATACTTTGTCAAAGATGTGGCGCTAACTATAGAGCAAATTATTATACTGTTCAAATTAAAGGACCTGTTGTTCATGTCAAGTGTCCTTTTTGTAGATATAAATCTTACAGGGGTTTTTCAAAGCTTGCTGAGATACAGATGGGGAAAGACCCCAATATTGGGCGCTTTAAGTTAGTTGCAGATATGATGAAGTTCGCGCGAGAGTTGGAAGGAGAAATAATTGAAGGATAATAAATTTCCTACATATGAATTTGAAGATGACATTAAGAGCAAAGGCTATGATTTTGTAGCCGGCGTGGATGAAGCGGGCCGCGGTCCGGGCGCAGGACCTGTCGTTGCTGCTGCTGTTAGAATCCCAGACTATTATATTCCAACACTCATGGGTAGAGTTAAGGATTCTAAAAAACTATCAGCTAAAAAAAGAGATGGCCTATATGATATGATAACACATAACTGTGATTATGGAATAGGCGTTATAGATAACAAAATTATTGACGAAATAAATATATTAGAAGCTACTAAACTAGCTATGCAGAAAGCTATAAATGATCTTAAATATGTGAATTATGTTTTAATAGATGGAACAGTTAAGGTTAGTGGTATAGGTATTCCGCAGAAACAGATTATAAAAGGTGATAATCTTTCATTATCCATAGCGGCAGCAAGCATTGTAGCTAAGGTTGCTCGAGATGAGATGATGCAAACCCTACATTATGTATATCCAGTATATAATTGGATTAAAAATAAGGGATATCTAACAAAAGAACACATAAAAATGTTAAGATTATACGGCCCTAGCGAGTTTCATAGAAAATCATTCAACAAGGTGGGAAAATAATATATGAAGCTTATTAGATTTAGAAGACTGAACAATAAGTATTGGGAAATTGCATTTAATGAGGACCATCTTCATGCCAAATTAGGGGATGATTTGGCCGAGGTTATTATGCCCGCAAAGCCATTTTTTGTGAGGCTGTGGCGGAGGTTATTTCCATTGAAGGGAATTGAAGGTGAGGTTGAAGTTTCATAGACCTATCGACTTAAAATAAATTTTAATGGGAGAACGTCTATGGTATCATGTCACGATGATTGTGGAATTAGGTGTATTAATCAACTGATAAGACCTAAAGTACAAATACCAAAATGGATGTGGTGGGATGATGGGATTGGCGACTGTTCAACCTGTAAACCCTGCCCCCAGAACTTAAAATGTAAAGGATATACACCAGTTTCCCTCATGGGAGTAGAGGTACAAACATCAAAAGATGAAAAAAAGGCTTAATAAACATGGTTTTTTGTACTATAATATGAACAGAAGGATAGCCTTCAATATTATAGTAAGGAGGAACAAGCCATGATTCATGTTACAGGAAACGAGGGGAGCACGATTTATTATAAGTGCGATTGTGGCACGAAAGGATTTTGTACTGTAAAGCCACAGGAAGAGGACGCAGCAATTGTTATTGATGTAAGGTGTCCAGATTGCTCAGAAATAGAACGTATGGTTCTATTACAATATAGTTCAGATGAAAATAGAGAAATATTAGAGAAAAGTTTAAACGAAACAGAGTTTGCATGGTCATCAATCATTGAAAATAAAGCTTTGGAATAAGGAGCGGCTATGATTAGACTTACTGAAATAGAGAGATCAGATAATAATAATCAACTTTATTTTACGATTAGAATAGATGCCAAGCTGGCGGCCATTAAAACTACCAGCCATAAAAGCGAGGCGGAAAGAAATATTAATAAGAAAATAGCCGCGTTAGCTAGTGCAGTTACAAGCAAGCAAGATGTTGATCCAATTATACAAGATTTCAAAGAATATTTATCTGAATATCTTTTTAAACACTATGTGGATATAGTGGCAATAAACGAATTTCTTTATAATTTAAAAATTATGTTGAGGATTTTTAAAGACAATATAATTCTAGCCGGGTATAAAGTTAGTTTTAAATATGATAATTATTTAGGAGAGGATGAAGGAAAGGATGACAACAATAAAGGAAATACCAGTATCTAACAGTTGGGACGATTACTTTTACAATATTTGTTTGGCTACGGCAGGCAATTCTAAATGCCTATCTAGAAAAATTGGGGCCATTCTTGTCAGAGACAAAAGAGTGATTAGCACAGGTTATAATGGACCACCGGAGGGAGTTCCACGATGCGACGAGCGTTGGAAACTCGATGATCATTATTTAACGGTGGAGCTGGGGAAATTAATACAGGCTGGAAAGGTTAAGGAGGTAAGCGAACTACGAGGCAAATGCCCCAGATTATTTATGGGCTTTAAATCTGGAGAAGGCCTTGATTGGTGTGTGGCTGGTCATGCGGAAGAGAATGCAATTCTTAGTGCCGCGCGGTTAGGAATAGCCACCAAAGGAACAGTCATGTATATGACGTGTGGTATACCATGTTCAAAGTGTTTGGTGAAGATAATAAACGCTGGTATACACAATCTTGTAGTTACAAGTTTCAGTCTTTACGATATTTCTTCGGAATATTTAGTTAAAACAGCTGGACTAAACGTAAGACTTTTTGATTTTTTAGAAAAATAATTTAGTGAAAGTGATTTTTTATACTATAATATAGATAGAGGCATGAGCCTCTCTATATTAAACAAGGAGGAAGAAGACTAATGGGACAATGGGATTTTTTTCAAATTGAACCTCATACAATTGGAGATGATTGGGCAGTCGGTAGCCGTAAGGGTATGAGACCGACCGACATGAAGCTGTCAAATTTTGGTTCTTTATTTTATGGCGCAAGGATGAGTACCGACTATACCAGGACAACCCTAGAGTTTAGTGAAAAGAGTCTAATGGAAGGTGCAGATGCCCAGGGTGTACATAGCCTTCGTGGCATGCCACGTGGTTTCGAGGCCGAGTTTAATCCAAACCCACATGTATTGAATAGCAGTGTCAAGATGGTGAGAGATGACCAGTTTGTCAGAATGGGTATGTCAATGGGTGGAGACGATGCACTAGGGCTTCATGACGCTCCAAATGCACAGATTG